>Ga0268249_1000665_pt1 | contig 11929 bp, 4 predicted proteins | sample AgamicAtPe_FD_200257 | JGI IMG/M metagenome (GOLD analysis project Ga0268249, IMG submission 200257) | Agave microbial communities from Guanajuato, Mexico - At.P.e (v2) (version 3) | ecosystem: Host-associated > Plants > Phyllosphere > Phylloplane/Leaf | place: Guanajuato, Mexico | collected...
GCCGCCGCCAGTGCCGCCGCATAGGAGCCAACAGGGGCGCCCGTCCGCCCCCTCGCACTGCTCAGAGGAGCCACACTCTGAGGGGGCGCTCTTTGGATCGGGCGCAGTGGGCGGCCGCGGAGAGCCGAGCTCGCAGTCGTCCAACTCGCCGGCCTCAAACTCCACCGTCTCGTCGGCCTCCTCCTCCTCTTCCGCTTCCGCTTCCGCCTCCACCTCCACCTCTGCAGCGGCCTCAACCTCAACTATGAACGCGGAGGGCAGGAGCGCCGCCAAGGAGCCCGCAAACAACGACCACTCTGTGGACGAAAACTACGAATTTGATCTCGTCTCCTCCGGCTCCTCCACAACAAAGCAGCGGCGCCGCACCAACAAGCAGCGCGCCATTCGACCTGTTGAATCGAGCCAGCGAGCGAGCGGCGACCTTTACACGCGGGTCAACAAGCAGCGACAGCAGCAGCAGCCGCGCAGACAGACGAGGGCCGGAAGTGTCGACCGGCAGGTGGTGGAGAGATCGCGCTATTACGATCTCTCGCTGCAAAAGCAACAGCGACTCACGAGCAGCTTTGGGCCGAGCGCGACGCAGGCGAGGAGCTCGCAAGAGTCGGCCGACTTCTACGACACAGTCTACGAGGGCTCACCAGTCGAGTGTCCGCGCTCGGCCAGCGAGCAAACGCTAACCAAAACCGCCCACCAAGCTCAAGTGACGCAAACCGACCAACACTAACCAAAACCGTCGGCTTCCTCCACCCAAAGCGGCCGATTTGGTTCGAGACCGAGCGAGTGAGAGAAGCCGGCTCTGCCTGTGATAGATGAGGTTGGTTCCTCGAAGGAAACGCTCGCGACTGGAGCGAGCTCGACGAAGGTTTGCGTCATCACCTAGAGAACAGAAACGAACGATTAGCTCAAAGGTTATTTATGCAGTCGTCATCTTTGCCCCAAACGACGACGACGACGACGACAGAGATAGCTGTTGTTTTCCTCTTTACAATAAAATGAGATAGTTATTTACACCAACCAAACATCCTCTCTCTCTCTCTCTCTCTCTCTCGTCGCCTCCACTCCGCTCGACCAGCTGTCTCGATCCGTTAGCCAGCTGAGATTTGCGCGGCTGACGAGTTTATATGCGAGCTTATATGCCACTTTCAGCGTGCCGCCAGCACGCCCCTCGTTTGCAACTCGTTTGGCTCCCGATTGGCGCATCCAACACAAAAATGCTCCCCTTTGCTGGTAGCGCCGATTAGCCAACCTGTTGCGCCACCGAGCCAGCCATTAGCTCACGCAGTCGGCGCTCAGATGGTTGGCCTCATGGGACCAAACCTCACTCGGCCGGCTCGGTTCAAAGCGCGAACTTTGCCTGCTCTCTTGGCTCCTGGTGCATAAGTTAGCCTAGACGACACTTTCAATGGCGCTCCTTGTGTCAGCTTGTCGCCACCAGCGAGCTTACGCAAGCGCCCGATTTGCTTTGTCTGTCGCTCCGTTTCCTTGCAGCGCTCATTTGGCGCCCAAGCAAGCGAGTTCCTGAATTGTGTTTGCTTGCTGTCAGTCCAAGTTCCTGGCGCGAATCAACAATCAAGTTATTACATGCAAGCCGTCCATTGTCCCTTAGGATCGATCGCAATCAAGCTTACAAACTCTTACTTCACATCATCCGGCTCAAGATCCATTTTCAGCCCCTCAAGCTGGTGAGTTGAAATGCAGACTTGCGCAGAGAGCGCCGGGCGAGATCGCCGCTCGATTGCTCGCCCAGCTCAATTGATCCTGCAAATCGATAATTGCAACCCAAAAGGAACACGTATCTCGCCCGTTGGCTCGCCTTTGTCCGCGCAAACTTGCGCCAAACTCGCCCAAGAGTTTGCAATATGGAGCCAGTATCTAGATGGAGCGACGCGGGCTCTTGGTTTGCGTTGCTCGGTGGGCGGTTGCATTGCGTAAAGCGCGAAAGTAGCGCCAAGTATAAATAGCCGAAGAGCAAAATTAACCCAGAGCTCCTGATAGGCGGGTCCAGTCGCCCACTTGCTGCGACCTTGCGTGTGTCTAGAGGTGAAAGCTTTGAGCGTTCCTTTCAAGCGAGAAGATGGTGACAAGTAGCGAGACAGTTTTAACTTCAAGAATCAGGTACGAGCCACCAAAGGAGGGCGCAAACTTGGCGCGCGAGCTCATTTTGAGGTTGGAGGAGCACGCAAATAGAACGCTGCTGGTTGATGCTGGCGGACAGCGAAAATGGACGGGAGCGGAGATGCTCGATTGTGCCGGCAAGATTGCGACAAGTCTCATCGGGCGGCTAGGCCTCAAACCTGGCCACGTGGTCTTCATGATGTGCGACCATACTGACTATGAGATTTTGTTTGCGCTTGGAGTGCTGCTTGCGGGCGGTTCGCTCTACGGGTCTCACCCGCAGGACGGGCTCGCAGAGCAGAGGACCCTCTGCCAGCTGGTCAAGCCGGACCTCTTTGCAACAAGCGGCGGCCTCTACCAGATGGTGGTCGACTTGAAGGCTGGCTCGCCCGAACTGGCCCAGGCGAGGTGCGTCGTCGTGGACGGCGGACTCGTCGACCTCAATGGAAACGGTTGCAACCAAGTCGACAGCAACAACAACAACAACATCGATGTCCACTCCCTCAGCTCGCTCGATGGAGGCTCGCCGGCGGTGCTGCTTGGCGAGCTGCTTGCCGGCGAGCACGACAGGCAACTAGTGAGGCGAGTCGCCTTCGAGCTGCTCGCTAGCGGCCACCACGTTGCCACCTACATGCTCACCTCAGGCTCCACCGGCCGGCCCAAGGTGGTGCCCACAACGCACAGGGAGATAATGTGCAGCTTGTACAGCATGATCTCGGCCATGAAGTATCCCGTTGGCTCGGCCGAGGGCGAGGGCGAGCATGTTAGCGCAGAAAGAGGAGTCGTGCTTCCAATCACAAGGGATAGCATCATAGCGGGCGACTTGCCGCTCGACCATGGCGCCGGCGTGAACACAATCTTCCTATCTCTAATCGCCGGCTCGAAGTACGTTGTGCTGCCCTCCTACGAGGTGGACAGCTTTTGGCAGGGAGTCCACGACTATCGGATCACACACAGCATTTCAAGCACAACCTTCGTTTACAAGCTCCTCTCAAGGCTCGAGAATCTGATCGATTCGGGCAAGACAAACAGGTGGGACTTGTCGAGTTTTGAGTACGTTGCCTGCGCTGGTTCCAAGTTGGTCTACACAGATTTGGTTGCAAAGATACGCGACACCTACAGGAGCTTGCGCGTGGTCCAATGCTATGGGGCGACGGAGGTGGGATTCATCAGCTTGCTCTGTCCGGAGGAGAGCAGCTCGCACATCCGCTCCGTGGGCTACCTCTTTCCCGGTCTCATAGGCAAGGTGGTGGACCCAGATAGTGGCAAGTTGTGCGGCCCTTGGGAGAAGGGCGAGTTGCACCTGTGGAGCGAGAGCAAGTTCAAGAATTACAAGTGCCATCCGGCCGACGACCCGGCAAAGCTGTTCGAGGATTGCCACGACGAGCAGGGCTTCTATCGGGTGGGCGACCAAGTTTACTACGACGAGGAGGGGCGCCTCTACATCCAGGGCCGCTACAAGGAGACCCTCTTTCTCATGCAGGACTGGAAGATCCTGCCGGCCGAGTTGGAGGAGGTTGTGGACCAGCACCCGCTAGTCGAGCAGTCGGTCGTCGTTGGCACCCCTGACAAGAGTTTGCCCGGCTGCCACTCGCCTAGGGCCTATGTGAAACTGGTGGCCGCCAACTCGAACAAGCTGGCCGCGCTCAAGGACGACCGACTGAGGGAGGCGCTTGAGAAGGATTGCAGGCAACTGATTGCGAGCGACATCTACAAGTTTGTGGCAGAGCGGACAGCCGAGGCGAAACATTTAACTGGCGGCGTTCGCATCCTCGACGACTTCCCGCGCGTTGGCCTCCTCGGCAAGATCGACAGGAAGACGCTGAGGGCGCTCGAGTGAAGCTGCTGCGGCCGCCGCCCATCTGGCCAACGAGAGGGCCCACGGTAACCAAACACCGGCCAGAATTGGCGTTGGTGGTCGGCGTCGATGAGCGAGGCCAGCGGGCGCACCTGGGATTCTCTTTGTTCGAGTTTGGCGAGACAGCAAACGTAATGGCCGTAACCCAATCCGCGCAATCGGTGCCAGCGGAGGGAGGCGCCCGGTTTGGGCCCGAGCTTTCTCCAGCTGCTAGCCTTGCAGGCTAGATATAAATACGAACGCAAACTCAAACAGCGCCAACAATGGAAGTCACCTGTTTGGCCCAATTTGAGCCCCATTGAGGCGGCAAATCAGTGTCTCTGGTTGGTGTGCGCCGTAGAGGCAGAGGAGAGAGAGAGAGAGAGAAAGTTGGCAGAGCCAAAAATAGAGATGTAAATAAAATTTTCAAATGGATCTCACTGTGATCGAGCATCCAGCGCTTCCTTCGAATGAGAGACGGGACCACTGCAGTGAGGCTGGCGGTTGCAAAGGTCGAGTGCGCGTGGGTCTTGTTTCCGTTGCGGACGTTTCGGTGTGCGCAAATAAAGCCTCAGCAAGTGTCGCCCACATTCATGCCCAGGTAGAGTGTTCGGGAATCAGCGCAAATCTGTCGGCCTCCTGTCTTGCAGTTGGCAGAGTTGCGCCCACGACACTTGCGGGCGACGAGGAAATTAACTAGAACTCGCTCCCCACCTCTCGAGCTTCCTCCCTCCGAGCTGGCCAATCAAGCGCGATTATCGCCCGCTGATTGGCGCCTGATTCGAGCTTCGGTTCGCCGGAAGTGGCGCGAACCGGCCCGGGCAGGTGGGGGCGGCAGTTGGAGGTAGCGGGCATCGTTTGGCCCCGCGGCAACCGGCTGCGTTGCGCGCGAAAGCTCGTCTCGTTTGCGTCGCACACTGAGCGCGCGGTTTGCGCGCTGCCTCTCGCATGGGGCTCTCGGCCGCGTTCGCGTCCGCAAGGGGCGGCCGCTGCTCCTTTCGCGTCAGGCGACTGGCGACTGCTGCTGGTTGCCGTAGACAGGAACCACCACTGCCGCTGCAACAGCCCAGCCGCCTAACTCTCCACCTTGGCTCGCTGCGGCCAATCCGCCAAGAAGCAGAGCACTCGAGGGCCCCAGTCAACAAAACTGTCTCGCTCAGACGAGGGCTCAAAGCCCACGAACAACAATAGGCCTCTGAACCGCAAGCGCAAACGGCAACAAGACTCTCAAGCGGCAGCATCGCAAACAGACGCAAACAGATCTCCCACTTTCTCTCTCTCTCGCGCAAGTCGCGCCCACCAGCTAAAACACTGAACGGCGTATCGGGTTGAGAGTGGCCCTGTATTAGGTTACAAAGGCTCTGATAGATTACACACGCATACGTAGTTTGCCCGCAGAGTGGGCGCGACAAGAGGCGCGGCCGAAATCCGAGCGCCCAATCGAGCCGGCTCAAGGTGGAGCTGAAACTCCAGTTTCAGGTTTGGCCACACTCTGGACCAGTGGCGCGCGCACTGGCTTGCGATGACGAATTAACTTGGCGGCCCACATGTCAGTGCATGCAGAAGCCTCAAATTCACTCCCAAGTGGCCGGCCAAAAGGCGTTGCAGCAAAGTTTCAGGAAGAATCAGAAGTTGCAAGCTCAAGATCCATGCCCAGACAGGAGGCTAGCGCGCCGCTAAACTCCACAGGTGGCGCCAGTTGCTCGCTGGCCCAAGCAAGGTGCTACCTGTGCGAGACTCCAAAGCAGGAGTACTCGCTCATAAGGTCCTTCAGTGAAATAGTCTGCCGCGGTTGCCTCAACTACGAGGGTCCAGATCGCATCGAGTCGCTCATAGGTAGCGCGCGCCGCCTCAAGCAGTCACAGGGAAGCCCGAGCTTGTTCGAGCTGACAGGTGTGTTTGGCCAGGCGCACGAGCGGCCCCAGCGGCCAGTGTTCCAGTTCGAGCCGCTGCTTTTGCGCGGCCAGCCAGCGCGCCAACAGCAGATCGTTCAGGCGCTGCCGCGTCGCCCGTCCTTCAGCCCTGGCCCACTGGCGCCCTTTGCGCCGCCGCCGCCGCCGCCGCAACTGACGCGCCGACCCGACCAACCGCAGCCAGCCGGTTGGATGTCGCCGGCCGGCCAAACTGAAGGCGGCGACACGAGCAGGTGCGAGCAGGCCAAGGCCAAGGCAAGCTCACAAACAAGCGCAAAGTTGCCGCCCGCCAGCGGAAGTCTGAGGCCCGGCGAGCAGCTGGGTGGCGGCGGCTGCTGCTCGGATGGCCAGCGCGCCGAGTGTCAGGGCGGCCAGAGCCAGGCGCAGTGCCGCCACCAGCAACCCGACAATCCCGGCGCCGGCCCCCAAGCGGACGCCTGCCGCTCTTTCGCCCCACCTGAGAGTCCGCTCGCAAGCTCAGCTCCGGGCGCTCAGAGTCCAGATGGAACGGCGCGCGCCACTCCCACTGGCGCCAGACGGGCGCCCTCGACGGGCCAACAGGCCGGCACTGCCTATCCGCCGCTCACAAGCCTCGCTCTCCAAATGATGTTGCGCAACGCGGGCGCCTTCGCCGACCAAGGCGGCCTCCACGAGTTGCAGCCAAGCGGCCAGTCAGAGTTGGTTGGCGGCCGACCCTTCGCCTATGCGCGCACTCAGCAGGACTACTCGCGGGCCTCGCACACTGTGCAGGGGTTTGCGGGCGCGAGACAGCTCGCGCCAACTCTCTACGCGCCCACCTACAACCAGACGCTCTTCAGTCCCTACCTGCCCTTCGCACACTCGCACCACTCGCTCCAGCAGCAGCAGCAGCAACAGCAACAGCTGCACCCATCCATGGGCCCAGCGGCCGCCTATTGCCTGCCGCCAGCCTACAACCAGCACGCCTTCGCCCCAATTTCGTCCCACCAAACCACTGCCACTTACAGCTCAATTTTCGCAGATTCTCGTCTCAGGTCGCTGGGTGATCTCAGGACGGGCGAGCAGTTTTCGGCCGCCTTCGAAGTGCAGCGCGCGGAGGGCAACCTGCGCCACCTCCTGCAGTCCAGTCTGGACGAGCAGGCGGCCAGCAAAACTCGGGCGGCCTGCGCGAGGGTCGATCAGAGCACAGGCAAGCAGCAGCCCGAGCCAGTGAGCCGGCCGCCAAGCGCGCAAACCCAACCCAAACACAGCCTCTCAGTCGCCCAAACAACGCACAAGCCAGCAACGCCGGCCGAGTTGGAGCCGAAAAGGGGCGCCAACTCCCTGTGTCAAGCCGGAGATTTGGCCAATTTGGCGGCGAAGAGGCTTGAATCGCGGGCGCTCAGCAGGCTAAGTCCGCGCTCGAAACGGAAGCGGCTCTCCGAGGAGGAGCTGGCCAGTTTGGTGAAATCCTCGCAGCTCAAATACAGGCAGTCGAGTGGGGAAAAGTGCGCGCCACAACTGGCAGTCTCTCCCTCTGGCCAAGTTAAGCACGATTTTGGAGCAACCAGACGGCTGCCAACGGTTAACCTGTGCGAGCAAACGACCAACTCGCTCGCTGAGAGTGTTGCAGTCAAGGCGCAACAGTTGCTCGCCAACAACAAGGTCTCATCGGCAACAGCAAACAACTCTGACGAGTTGCAAGTTGAGCCAAATTCAAGTCCAAACTCGGCAGCCTCAAAGGAGTTCGGACAAAACGGAAAGATCTCTGGGGAGCCAGAGGAGCAGTTGAAGTGTTTGTTGTGTCGCGAGCGTCTCGAAGATCGACACTTTGTTCAGTGTCCCTCGGTGCAGGTGCACAAGTTTTGCTTCTCCTGCTCGAAGGCCTCCATCCAATCGCAGCGGATTGCAAACGGTCCTGGCCAAGCGCAGAGCAATATGAGCGAAAAGGGTGAGCTCATGTCATAACATAACTATGTTAGCTCCAGCTAGTTGAGTTCAAAATTCATGCTAACCAATTTACATTCAACCAACAGTCTACTGCCCCTCAGGTAAAAGGTGTCTGCTTGCTAATGAGCGATTGCCTTGGACTTTCATGGTGAGTTTTTTAGTTGCTTTTAAAACTCGCGCTCCCACAAATGTTTGCTCAAAACTAAGCTCCTGCTAAAACAATGCCAACTTGCCCTCACGACCAAAGAACAACGAAATCGAGACCATCTACCGCGAGAGCTCCAATTCAACCCTCCAAACTCTGCTCACGGCCCAAAGATCGAAACTGGCGCGAGCCTCAAACGGCGACCAGGACGAGAGGGCCGCCCTCGTTGCTGCGCGGCCAGCGGAAACCAACTGCAGCAAGCCCACTGATTGTAAGCAACCGCCAACGACAAACAAGAGCGGCCTCCTCGCCAAACTTGACACCAACGACTCGACGACCGCCAATAAAACTCTCAACGCCTAGCTAGACTCTCCCTCTCAGGTGTCTTTAATTAGAGCGCAAATAAATAAGCCTTGCCGCAGTTTGGCCGAGCCCGGGATGGCCATTGCTTGTTGCTCACGCAAGCAACGGCTCAAGCGGACTTGGGGGCGACTCGAGCGCTTCGATGGCCCTGCGATCCAAGCAAGCCTGTTGGACGCGCTCGACAAGAACGCCCAGTTGGAGCGAGTTTTGCGGCCAGCGCATATCGAAGGTATTCAGGTAGATGTCCAGCGCCATTCTGTTCGAACGGCGCCTGATGGTCACCAAGTCCTTGGCCAACAGCGACGAGTGTCGAGTCTTCACTTGAACCCCAAACTCCTCAATCATGTCGAGGATCTTGTTTGCCTCGTTGTGGATCGACTCCCTGATCGAAGTTGGCAGCTTTGATTCGTTCACCATGCTTTCCATCGTCTCAGCCCACTGGGCAAGCGTCTCTACGAAGATTTGGGTTCGGGTTCGAGTTGAGGAGTTAGGGGGCTGCTCGTTTGCTACTCCCATGGAAGGGCTAACATCAGTTGGTCTCTACTCACTGTTCGCGCTTTCAAGCTCGCGCCTACAAGTGCTGAATTGCACGGACTCGGACAAACCTGGCGGCGGTTGTTTGGGTTAGACAAGAGTGTGCTCGTGTTGTTGCTGCACAAAAATGGTGGAGCTGGACTTTGCTCGCTCACCTGCCAAACTGGAGCCGATTTTGCCCATCAGGGCCAACAGGAGGAACAACTTGAGCTGTTGGAACATGTTTGCTTCAAGCTCTCTCTCTCTCTACTCTTCGCCGCTCCTCTCTCTTGAATGCGATATATACTGGGCGACTTGGCCGGCTTTTGTCGTCGGCCAAAGAAGCTCGCAGAGTGGAAACAACGAAGGAAGCCCAGAGTTGGGTCCGAAATCAGCAAGCATCATGATGACGCCAGCAACCTTGCGCCCTAAGCAGCAACTGCGAGCTGGCCGCCCAAGCGACTGGTCAGCGGCCAATCGAATGACGGGAGCCAAAGTGGAGCGCAAGCTGGACTGGCCAGTGGGCGAGCCTTTCGCGCCAGGTCGAGGCAGGTGGAGCTAGGAACAATGAACTAGGGGGGTGGTGAGCTGGCTTTGTGCTCGTTGGAGTGCCTTTAATAATTGAATATAGACTTTTATCATGTAATTGAGTCGAGTTTGGTTTCGTTTAGCTTTGCTTGAGCTGAAAGAGAGCCGACGGGCCGACCTGTTGCGTCATGTCGCCGCTTTGGCCGCAGCGCCAGCACCGAGGCAGGCTTAAGGTGCATTGTTTTGCTCTGCGCCCTTTCAGCGGAGCCAGTGGCCCGTTTCAAGTCGGAAGCCGAACATCACCAGTGGCAGCAGCATGAACGACAGCGACAGCGACAACAGCAACAACAACAACAACAACAACAACAACAACAGCGGCGCAGATCGAGCCCGAAGCTGGGAGTCAACTTACAGCTTCGACTGCGAGCTCGCCGGCCAGGTCTCGGCCGGCCTCCTTCCAACAGCTCGAGCTCTCACCAAACGGCGGCCACTGCGAGCACTCGCCAGCCTGCCCGCCAGATCGTGTTCGTGTTCAACTAATGTCGGATCGATTTACAATGTCAGATGCAGGGTGGCCAGCGAACCAACAGGGACTCGCCTCATGTGTCTCCAGGCCAAGGTTGTCCATGGAGCCGGCTTCAAGTGTCAGCGCGCCTCCCTTGGGCGCCAATTGGACGGCCGCTTTGTTGGCCACAAGAGGGCTCCGTCTCACAACTGGCCTCATCCTCCTCCCACCGCTCGCTCATTGTTTGCTGGTTGCGCTTCAAGCAGAGATGATGGTGATGCTCGTGGTCGTGGTCGTGGTCATGGTTGTGGCGGATCTCGTAGTGGTGTGAGCACGGGGAGGAGGCCTCAACCTCCTCTGCCTCGCGCCTGGACTGGCCCGCGAGCTGGCTGCAGGCGGCGCCCAGGTCGGCTTCGTCGTCGCTTGCGGACAGGTCGGAGGAGCTGCTGCTGCTGCTACTGCTGCTGCAACTGCTTGAGACCTGCTCGTCCATGGCCACCATCCGGCCGCCATCGGAGGCCAACTCGCGCCCACAAGACTGGCGCCGGCCGGGCAGAGTGCGAACGCGTTGCGTCATTGAGCCGCGCCAGTTTGGCCGCTGCTCGATCACGAGCGCCCGCTGGCTTTGCCTGGCCAGCTCGCTGCTCGGCCGCCCGTGTAAGACGGGATTCATCACTATAGTTGTCTGGCTGTTGCTTTCCACGGACAACTCGTCGTCCCAGGAAAGCGACTCGAGGTCTGTCGAGCCGGCCTGGGTCGCTGGATGGGCACCGCCGCCATTCAGCGCGCGACCACAACAAGCCGTCCTCCTGGCCTCAAGCTGGCAGGCAAGCGCCCCGTCTTGCTCAAACTCCTCCTCATCCTCCGTCTCCTCCTCGCAACAATCCTCCTCCTCCTCCTCCTCCTCCTCCAGCTCGAGGCGCTCGTCTGCGTACAGGCTGCTCGTCCTGCCCGAATCGAGGTCGTAGGCAAGCGCCTGCACTCGACCCTCCGCCTTGGCGGCGCCCTCTTGCTTGTTTGCCGCCAACGCCGACCGCTTGATTCCGGGCTCTTTCAGGTTTGTTAGCGCGATTGCAAGCATCATAACAATCAAACTTATCACAAAGACCAAAAAGGCCATTGCAATGCGGTCCAATTTGGTGCTCTGCTCCAAGCTGAGCATGCCCATCGAGCGCTTGTGTTTGGCGCCAGGCTCGCTTTGGCCCGCCAACTTGGTCAGCTGGGCCTCGTGGTTTAATTTTACATGCGTCAGCTCGGAGCTTAAAAGCATTGAGGGCTGCCCATTGTTTGCTTGCGCCCCAAATTGGAACTCACTTCGGCCCTCCCCAGCGCCAACAAGGTTGACGATTGGCGACTTTTCGTCAATAACAATGAGCGTTTGCGTAAACTCGTTGCCAACCAAACGGCCGTTAAAATCCGAACAGGTAAGCGTGAACTTTCGCTCCAAGTAGAGGGTTGGCTTTGAGTTTCTGTATACAACCGACCTGAGCAAGAGCTGGTAGTTTTCTGCACTATCCAAGCCGTAAATGATGAAGCCTTCGGGCGAGTGGCGCGAGTAAAGCTGGAGTTGGTCGATCTGTTCCATCGGCAGCTGGAAGCTTTCGTGGCGTCCGTTTAGCGGCGGCTCAACTCTCACCCTGCAAGCCTCAATCCGATTCCTCGTCGAGCTTAGATCCACTCGTCTCACTGAGCTGCCAGTTTGTTGCGGATGGTCCGGTTGGCTGATTGACGGTTCAGCCGCCTCCACTGAATCCTCAATGTAGTCAAGGTTTTCGCCCTCTGCGGAGCCGTTCCTTTGCGCGCCCGCTTGCTCGCTCTGTCCGGTTTTATCCGCCAAATGCAACTGGAGCGCCGACTGGTACAGATTCAGGCCCTTGATTTGCAAAGCGATCGAACCAAACGGGTGAACGCCAGCCTTGAACGAGCCGCTGTCGAGCATCAGGCTTGAGGGTCCAGTCAGCGAGATGAGGGGCAAGATTTTGCTCGGTAAAACGAGCAGCTCGACCCGGAGCGTCTCAATGGGAACACTGGCGCTCTTCTGGTGGCCGCCAGTGTCTGTTTGCGGGTGTTGTTGTTGTTGTTGCTGCTGCTGCTGCTGTGAG
>Ga0268249_1000667_pt1 | contig 11919 bp, 18 predicted proteins | sample AgamicAtPe_FD_200257 | JGI IMG/M metagenome (GOLD analysis project Ga0268249, IMG submission 200257) | Agave microbial communities from Guanajuato, Mexico - At.P.e (v2) (version 3) | ecosystem: Host-associated > Plants > Phyllosphere > Phylloplane/Leaf | place: Guanajuato, Mexico | collected...
CGGCGGCGGCGGCGGCGGCGACGTAGCCAGCGCCGGCGACGGCCGAGCCAGCCGCGCGCAAGTGGAAACGGAACTCGGAGCTCTGCGTTGTTTGGAGGCGCCAGAGGTTGCGCGGCCGGACAATGGCGGCCGAGCGACGTCGCCGCCGCCGCCGCCTTAATGCGCCCTAATCGCGTCCAGGCGGACAGGTGCGCTCTGCGCGGCCGAGTGTGTGGCCGCAATGAGCCGCTCGCCTGCCCTCCGCGGCGCCGCCCGGCCGCCAGTTGCTATCGCACCCGAAAATTTATTATTATTACCCAGCAAGAATATTCAAAAACCTGCCATCGGCTAACAATGTGCAAGCGCAGCCATTAGCCGCGCTCGCTGGAGGCAAGAGTTCGGCCAGCCGAGCGCGAGAGTCTCGGCGAATGATGAGGACGATAATTGTTATGTTTATGGCCAATTATTTCGCTCGCCCATTGCGCGCCCGCCGCAGTCCGAGGGGCCGCCCATAAGCCACATGCGGCAGCCGGCGCAGCGCCCGCTGGCGAGCTCGGCCGCCGGAGCCGGAAAGCACCCCTTGGGTTGGGCCGGCCGGCGGCGCCCCTCGACCGGCAGGTGATCCTGTCCGCCGCTCGTTGGCCGGTCGGCGGGGGGCGGCCGCCTGGCTCAAGGTCGAAGCGGCGGCGGCGGCGGCGGCCAGGTGCCGCTCGCGCCCGACGGATGGGCGACGCGAGCGGCTAGCCGGCCAACGGATTCGAGCGGCGCCATCCGCCGAGCTGGCGCCGCCCAGACACACGCTCGGCCTGCTATGCCCGGCCCGTCACCTGTTGTGTGCGCAAGCCCGCAGCTCGGGCGCAAAACCTGATTCTCGCCGCGCTGAGCCGGAACCAGCCGGCTGGAGGGGAAGGCTCGTGCTGGCTCAGGTTGCGCGCTCTTGCCAGCCCGTTGCAGCTGCCAGCCCTCGTCGGGCGCAACGTGGGCGAGCAGGCAGCCTGCGCTTGCAAGCGCCCTTTGGCAAGACTCTGCGCGCCCCAGTCCCTGTGCGAGTGGGGCGCTGCGCTTGGCAAATTGCATTGTTTCTTTCGCCGCCGCCACCGCCGCCGCCTCTAGCAGGTTGACCTTGAGCGCTAAGCTAAACTCAACTAAGCCAAACTCAGCTCGGCTCGAGCCGAGTCGGCCTCGCCTTGCTTGGCGCACAGCTGGCCCGCTCCTTTCGGAGGGCCCGCGAGCTGCGCGAGGCCTGAGCGGCGGCGGCGGCGGCGCAACATCTGCGCGCGTCCACCGTCTTACCAGCCGCGGGCGCCCCTCGGGCGGGCAAAAGCCGCCAGTCTGGCTGCGATGAAGCCTTTGTTGCCATTGTTGTTGTTGCCGGCTGGCTGGATTGGCGCCTGCATGTCAGCGAGCCGCTGATAAGCGAGCGCGGCCGCCGTCGAGAGCGGCCCATTCATCTAATTGGCGCTCGCCGGCTTCTCGTCGCGCCGCCAGCCAGCCAGCCCGCCAGCCAGTCTCGCCCACCTCGCAACGGGCAACGCCAGCTAATTAGTGGATCCAGGAGGTGGGGCCCGCGCGGCTTCCGGCTGGCGGGCCGGCGCGCGCGAGTGGGGGGCCCGGCGGCGCTGCTGCTGCCACCTGTGGGCGGCGGGCGCGCAACTCGCCCCCGCCGGCCGGCCGACTGGCTGGCTGGCTGGCTCGCGCGCACAACTGGCAAGCACGCTGGGCGCGCAACCTGGCCGCTCGTGGCGCCACCGCCGCACCCTAATCAAGTCGTCACATTTCATGTCATGCGCCCGCCTCCGCTGCCTCAAGGCGCTGGCCGCCGAGCCACCGGAAGCGGGCGACCGGAGCCACATGCTTGTTCTCAGCGCGGCTCTCTCTGGCGCCGCCGCCGCCGCCGCCGCTCCAATTTCACTTGCCTCCATCGGCTGAAAAATGATCCAGCCTCAGGTTGCGGCCGCGCGAGCAATTGATCAAAGACAAAACACTGGCCGCTGCATAATCCAATTTGCGCTGCGACGGCGGCGGCGGAAGCAGCTGGCGCCGGCCAAGCCACTCGCGGCTAATTGCGGCCGGCTCGGCCCAGTCGAGCCCCGCTCAGCCCGGCCCAGTTCAGCCAAGCCCAGCCCCGCTCGTCCGTCTCGCCGCCGCCGAGCTGAGCTGAGCCGAGCCAGGCCGAGCCGCCCCCAGCGGCCGGAAGCGGCGCCGCCGGCCGGCGACAGCGCGCGCGCCCCAGATTAAAGGAATCCCATCGGCGCCCCCTAAGCCGACTGGGCGGCCCGGCAGCCGGCTCAATTCAATTGGCAAATATTGGGCCTTCGGCGCGCAAACCCGCCGCCCAAACTCATTGACCAGTGACATTAATAACTTGTGACAGTTTATCATATTGCACACATTGACTCGGCGCGCGCGCGTCCATCTGCGCGCCCGCTCGGCCGGCCGGCTTGTAATTGCACAAGACAGTTGCGCCGGCCTGGCGCACATCTGCCGCTTCCGGCGCGCGGCGCCCCTAATGGAGGCGGACGGGCGCAAATGTGCGGCGCGCCGGGCGGCTGGACCAGGCGGCCGGCCGGCCGGCCGGCGCCCATTAGGTTGGCCCGGCTCGAACGGTGGCGCCCGTCGCCGGCTCCTCGAGGCTGGCCGCGCGCTGTTTGCGGCCCGGCGGCGGGCAGCAAAGAGCTGGCGGCGAGTTGTTTTGGCAGCGGTTTGAGCGCAAACGCGGCGCACAATGCACAATGGGATTTGCATTCAAATCACAACAACAACAACAACAACAACAACAGCAGTAGCGGCCGCGGCGCAAGAGTTGCACAAGCAGCGGCCCGCAAACCAACCCACTTGGCTCCATCTGTGGGCGCAGCTCGCGCGCCGGAAGTCGCCGCCCCATCGGCCGAGCGCTGGGATGATTTGTATCGCTGCTCCACTTTTAGCGGGCCAGCTAATGATCTGCGGGCCAAGTTCAAGCGCAACGGCCGCTCGCGCTCGTTGGCTTGCGAACGCAACCAAAACTGGCTTCTCTCCGCCAGCAGTTGCGCCCATGCCGAACCAATAACGAGGCAATAAATTTAAAAACGTCCGCCCACCCAACTGGCGCCCACTGCTCGCCCATTCAAATGGAGCTGCGCACGCAGTTTTGCTCGAGATTACGGCCGCCAGCTCTCGCAGGCACTTGCCTTGGCACTTTGCCAAACTTTGGCGCCGGCTTGACCGGGAGGAGGAGCGCGCGCTCACCTGGCGCCGCCCTGTTGACAGCGAGCGCGCGTCGCCCCCGCAACAGCAGCCCCCCCCCGCCCTAATGAAGCTCCCTTTCAGCTGACCCACTTGCGGGCTCCCATCGAGCGGCCGGCCGCAGGGGACGAGCGAGCAGAATATTTGTGAATGGTCAACATTATTGAGCATGACAGTGGCACTTGACAGGCAATTAGTCTCTTGTCTCGCGTTGGCCGGCCGCTTCCGGCACCAAAACAAGGAGCTCAATGGGCGCACAATGGGCTACGTCTTTCAATTTAATTTCGCGCGCTCGCGCTCGTCCGGCCGCTTTGCTGGCTGGCCGGCCGGCCAACTGGCTGGCTGGCGGCCAGTGCTGCGTCCAATCATGGGGATGAGACGGCCGGCCGGCGCGAAATCGCACACAATTGGAGCGGAATCGCCGCTGCGGCTCCATGGCGACTGGCCGAGCGATTTGCTGGCCGAAGCGGCGGCTGCGGCAGCGGCGGCGGCAGCAGCAGCAGCTCGAGTGGAAAGGGATTTGCCGGCGCCGGCTTGGCTCTCAGCGAGCGGCGCCATTTGTCCGCGTTGCCAGCGCCGCCTGGCGCCTCGGCCGCGCACCAAGCGGGCCGCGTTGTTCCCATGGGGACCAAGTTGGTTGGGCAGACGCAGTTGAACTTGACACACTTACTTGCGCTCGCCCCTTTGTCGCTGGCCGAGGGCGCCCCAAGTGGCGCTCTTGGGGCCGAGTGACGCAAACTGGGCGCACTAATTGCCGCCCGCAATGGAGAGCCGAGCAGCGAGTGGGGGGCGGGGGGCGCCACTCTGCGCCGCCGCCGCCGCCTCAAGGCGCCAAGCCGAGTCCAGCGCCAGCCTCGGCCGCGACAACAAAGTGCTGCTCGCCCGAATCGGCCCAAATCTAGCACGACTCATTAACATCAGCCAGCCAGCCAGCCAGCCGGCAAGAGTGGAGGAGAGCTCAGCAGTCTGGCCGGCCGATTCGTCACTGGGGCCGCGGGGCCCATTGTTTGCTTGCTCGGTTGTTAGCTTGTTTGCTCGCCGGCAATCAACAAGCCGGCGCGTTGCGTCAGCAGCAGCGGCAGCCCCAGTGGCCGGCCAGCCGGCGACCATTTGCATCGAGCGAGACGCGCGCCAGCACGGGGCTGGGCCGCATAGCTGCCTCTGAGGCTCGCTTGCGTGGCCGGCAAGCGACAAATTGATTCCATAACTCCAACTCCTTCCGATTTCCATGCTCAAGGGGCCGGCGCGCACATAATGCGCTCCTGCCACACAACACACGCAATTGCAAGGCCAGGCGCTCGTTAGCGGCCGAGCCGGGGCTGGCCAGGCCAGCAGCTGTAAACTTTGTTGCAAAACAAGTGCAAGCTCTAGCGCGCCACTGAGCCTCCAAGCAAGACGCATCCCTCCCCCCAGAAAGCTCCGCTTGCCTGTCCGGCAGAGGGGGGCTTTGTGGGCGCCCTTGCCTGCGCGCCACTGAGGCGCCTCTAATGGACGCCCGCCAAGCTAGCTTGCCGAGCGAGCCCCCCCCCCTCTCTAACCCGGCGCCAAGTCCGAGCGCCGAGCCCAAGGAGGCCGCCCATGGAAAGCCCATGGAAGCGCCACTATCTTGCCAATTCCATCTCCTGGCTCCGGGGCGGCCGCATTAGAAGCGCGCACTGGCACTGGCACTGGCATTTGCATTGGCGCTGGCACTGGCGAGATCAATCTTGTGGCATAATTTAACACTTTGCCACATCTGACGCCCGATTTAAATCAGCGCGCCGCCAGCTCCAGCCCCTCCAATTTGGCTCCACTCTTGGGCCCCAAAAGGCGGCGGGCGCTCAGTGAGGCCCGCGTATCTGTTGCTCCTGTTCCGCCAAGCGGCAGTCGTCGAGTCGGGCGCCGCCCATGGGCCATAAACTTGCACAGGTACACGCATGTGTCATATACCTGTGCAAGGGGCTTGGCGCCGCGAGCTTTGGGCCCAATTGCCTCAAGTTGTGTGAACGCCGCTTGGCCGGCTTGCTGCGCTCGAGGTTCGGGGGAACAGTTCGGCCCCCAAGTGGGCGTAATTTTTTGGCCGCCATTGTGCGGCCTGTGTGCCAGCGAGGGGGTGCGCCGGCGAGCAGACGCACAGGCGGCGCCCTGAGACGCGCCCTCCCCGCCGCTCGGGCAGACGGACGCGCCCGCTCGACGTCAGACGGGCGCCCACACACGCACACACGCACGGGCGGCCTCAATTTGTCGCGCTCACGGGCCGCTATGCGCCATAGAGCCGACACGGGACGCGCAAGTCGCAACCGCCCGATGCGCAAAGCAAGAATGTTGATTGTTGTCGGCCGGCCCAAGTTTGCCGGCTTGAAACTGGAGCCTCCAGTTTGGGCTTGAGTTTGAGTTTGAATTAGAGTTTGAGTTTGAGTTGGCTTTGCTAGCGAGCGGCGACAGCCGAGGCAAAAGCAATAGCGATCATCATTATGATTGTCCTCCCGATTTCTCCGGGCGGCTAACCTGCGCGCGCGAGGCGCCCCCAGGCGGCGGCCGCTGTTTGTTTAGCGCGGCCGGCGGCGCTTTTGCTCGCCCCCTAACTTTCGTGCACTTCTCCTGCCGCGGCCGCAATCATATTTTGCCGCTTAGAAGAGCCTCGGGGAAACTCGGCTGGCAGACTGAGCCAGCCAGCCAGCCTCCAATCCCATCGGCCAAGCCAGACAACCGACGCGCTGCCGCTCGGAGGCTCGAAAGCCTCTGAAGCCAAACACTTGTGTCCGAGAGGCCTAGCCCAAAGTCAGGCCGCTGAACCTGCCAAGCTCGACCTTGCCGGCTGCCCGCCTTAAGTCGACAAGTGAATGGCACGGAACAATGGGCGCCCTCTACGCCTACTCTTGGTGCACAATCGATCCATCAGCGAGCGCGGCTCCCTAACAGGCTGGTTGTCATCGTTTTTGGCCCACGAAATGGGACCTGGGCGGCGCAGTTTTGCGTTCGAGCGCCAGCTGAGCGCGCGATCGTATCTCTGGCCCAAGATGCCGTCGCTCGATAGCGGCCGCCCCCTCTGGCGCTCGCTGCGAGCTCCCCGCGGAATTGGCCCGGCCTTGCGGGCGCCATCCGCTCGGCCACTCGAGTCGGCGGCTGCGCTGAATTCAGCCCAAGGGCGAGCCTCGCCCTCCTCCCGGCACCGGGGGCCAGCAGAGGGAGGCCCTCGAGCGGCCAGGTCGCGGGCGGCCGGATGCGCGCGCTCCACTGATGGTCCGCCGCTGGCCTCCACTCGCGAACACCATTAGCGCTGGCGGAAGTGGCCGCTTGTCTGCTCAACGGAAGCGGCCCTCAACAGGTGCCCACTGACGGCGCCCAAAGCAAGCGACAGCAGCCCCTTCCGCTTGGCCGGCTCGCAGCCCCGCCAACTGACTCATCGGGCGCCGCCTGAAATCCATCAAAGTGGCGCCAGTTCAGGCGGCCTCTGCGAGCGGCGCGCGCGCGCTCGGCCTAATTTGCATGGGCGGCGGCGGCGGCGGCGGCAGCAGCAGCAGGAGTGTTGTGTTTCATTAATTTGCTTCCTGTTTTGCGCCAACTGCCAGCCGGCCGGCATCAGAGGGGCCGCTAATTTGGTATTTAACGAGTTGAGTCGCGCGCAGCTGGAACGAGCGCCGGATCCGGAAGGAGGAGGAGGAGGCGAGGCGGCCGAGCGAGATGGATCGAGCGGGCTGCTGGGCGGACGGATTGAGATGGATGGCGTGGCGGCCGGAATGTGTTTGCTCGAGTGTAAACGAGCCACTGCAGCCGCCCGCCGCCTGATCAGCAGCTCGCAATCTGGGGCCAGAAGTTGGCGGTGCGCCCGCCTCCAGTTGGCCGCGGCCGCGGCCGCCGACTTCCGGCCCGAATGGAGGCGCCTAGCTCGCTTTCAATTGGCATCGGCGGCAGCGGCGGTGGCGGCGGTGGCGGCGGCGGCGGCCTCTTGGCCGCGAGCAGAGCTGAGCTGGCCGGCGCAATCTTTTATCCGCCGCCGCCGCCGCCTCTGCTTCTTCTGTGGCGGCCGAAGACTCGGACTGAGAGAGAGTCTCCCTCGCCTGGCCAGGATCACGCCCGATTAGGCGCCATCATGCGCGCCTTGCGAAGCCTGCAATTTGCTCGCTGGCGCGCGCCCAAGACGCGAGCGCCCCGACCGTGTGCAATGCGCAACCGGAAATGGTTCATTAAGGCCAGTCATTGTAAAAATGATGACACTGCTCGTTATCTGGCCGAGCCGAAATGGTTGCGCGCGAGCGCAATCGATTGCGCAAGATAGTCGATGGCCTAATGGGCGCCCAAATCCCCCTTTGCAGGACGGCCCTTGCTTGCGCCTGGCTGCGTCGGCCAGGTCTGAGAGAAAACTGGCCAAAGTTGAACACAAACTCGCTCCTCAAAATTGAACCAACCTCTCAACCCACCAAAGCTAACAATTCTCTCCCCTCGCTCACCTGAAACAGCAAACGCGAACAATATTCAGCTGCATGTGGCCAAAATGCTCGAAAAACTACGACTCGTTGGAGGACATCGAGCGCCATGTTCGCTCCCATCTGGGGTAAGTTTTCGCGTCTGGCCGCCTCTGTGGCGCGCCCGCGCCATCTGGCGGCCGCTGGGCCGAACGCCGGCTCGCGTGCCCCTGAAAAGCGGCGCCGAGAGGCGGCGGAGGCCCCAGCCGGCTTTTCGTGCGCGTCGGCGCCACCCCTTTGCTTGTGGCGCCCCCTCGGCGCGCGGACTTGTTTACTGGCGCTGCACTTTGCGCAAACGACGTGCAAATGAGCCGTCGCAAGGGGCGGCCGATGCGAGCTGCTCAATTGCAATCGCTGGCTGGAAATTGCGAGCAGCAGAGCCAATTGGAGCTTGCAGGGCGCGGGCGACCTCTTTTGCCGGCGGCGGCGGCGGCGGCGGCATTTGCATGGCAGCCACAAGCGGCCGCCGCTTGGCCCGCTCCAAACAACTGCCGGGGCCCCAAAACCACTCAAATGGGGCGCCGCTCGCTGGGCCTCCGCTCGGCCCCTCTGGCTGGCGCTGTTCCCTGTGCTCGCGCTTTGCTCGCGAGCGGCCCACTGAGCGGGCGGCCGGGCGACAACTGGAAATCATTATTGTTGTTGCTGCCCCCCCCCCGCGCTGGCCGCGCGCAATCCATTGGGGCCCCAATTGCGCGGCCAGCATTCATTAGCGTCGCTCGGCTGCCTCTGATATATCGATTCGGGTTTGCTTCCGGCGGGGCCGGCCGCAAGTGGCCGGCTTGGGCGCCGCCGCTCGCCACGTAAGCGCGCGCTAATTAGTCCATCAATCAAGGGCTCTCCGCCCTTGGGCCAGGTGGCCGGTGCGTCTGCGCGCCCCAGCCACTCGGATGAGCCGAGGGCGCCGCTTTGGCCGCCGCCGCCGCCGCCGCCGCCAAGCAGATAATAATCGAGCTTCGAGCGGGCAAAATTTGTCTGCGTCGGGCGCCGCTTATCTGGGGCGCAGATCGGGGCGGCCAACTCGACTTTGCTCGGCCGGCCGATGGCGGAAATGAAAAATGAACTCGCCTACTTGTTGTCCCTGTGGTTGGCCTCCCCCCCCCTCAAACACAACACTCTGGGGCCCAAGACTGAAAAGCGGCGCATAATGGGCGGCCCACTTTAAAGGTTAGCCGGCGAGCGTGACCGCGGCCGCCGCATCCAAAGGCGCGCAACCAGCGCGTGCTCCTAATTGAAGTGTCGCTCGCGCCGGATCCACTCGAGCCGCTTTGCGCGGCGCCATTTCTTCATCAATCATTGGCGCCATTGGCCGCCCGTCTTGGGCCGGGCGCCGAGGGGGCGCTGCGGGCGGCCGCCGGCGCCTGGGGAGCGGCGGCTCGATTGGCCCCCCTTCCGCTGGCCGCCCTGGGCGCAAGTGGAGCGAGCGAGCCAGCCCGCCGATCCTATCGCCGCCCACCTGCCCCTAATAGGCGCCAGGCCGGCCATTACCATATCATGGGGCCGCGCAGGCCGCGTTATTGTTCCCATCGGCGCCACCATTAGCTCGCCAGCGGAGCCGAGGAGCCCGGCATCGCGGCCAAGGGGCCGGGCGAAGCGGGGCGCCGGAAGCGGAGGGTGGAAGTGGAGGGTGGAAATGGAGAGTGGAAATGGAACCTGAGCGGCGCGCGGACAGCGACGGCCGCGCCCAAGTCGCGGGGGTCGACTGGCCGGCCGGGCGGCCATTTTTCATTCATCATCATTAGCGGGCGCGAACTGGCCAACTGAAGCGACCCAATGGCCGGCTCGCTCATGTAAGCGGCTTACTGGGTTTCGCGCGCGCTTCCGCTCGGCTCGGCGCCTCAGAGCGGCCGACTTGTTCACCTGGGCGCGCGAACAATCTGATTAAATCGAGCGTCGGCCATTGTTGTTGTCGTTGTCGGTGTTGCCGCCGCTGCCGCTGCCGCCGCCGCCGCTGAGTGGGGCCGGTTTTGTGTTGCGCAAGAGGAAGTTGTGAGACAAAAATGATCATTAATTTCCACGCTCGAGGGAGCCGGCGACTCTCGCGGCCGCCAGCTACTTCCATCCATTTCTCTCGTTTGTTTTAATTCTTGGTTGGCCGAAGGCAAATAAATAAACAAAGCGAGCGTGAGCTCGAGTTCGGGCTTGTGTTTGAGTCAGAGTCAGAGTCTTAGTCTGAGCCTGAATCTGAGTCTAAGTCTGGGTCGGAGTGAAAGTCAGACTTGGAGTCTGCTTCTGAGAGAAAGCCGGCCAGAGCGAGCGGGAGCGGAAGAGCGGCGAGCTCGCCTGCGCAAAACAATGGCCGAGCGGCGCAGAATGATGAACTGAAGCCGCAAATTGCGACTTGGACGACTCTGTCCGTCCGCAGGCTCGCCAGCAAGCCAGCCGGGCAGCTAGCGGCGCCCGCGAACGCAGCTAGCGCCTTCCAAACAAACGCTCTCGGCGGCGACGAGATGTTTGGCTCATGTCGCCTGGTGACACCAGTTATTTATTGGCCCAGAAAGCGCGCTCGCAGGATACATTGGGCCGCTCCTTTATTTGCCGGCGCCGGGCCAGTTTTATCTCGGCCGCCCGCTCGCCGCCTCTCAGCTCTCAGGCTAAATTTAGCCATTTAGACCATTATCATGTGATGGCCATCTCAGCTTAACGATCTCGCTCTCGCAGGCGCGCAATCTGTGCTGCGAGAAGTGCGCGATGACTGCCACGCCCGCTGGCGCCATCGCGCGGCCGCCCGCTTAAGCGGATGGGCCTTAATTTGCAAGCAGCCGGCGCGGCCGCTCCAATGGACTCAAACGGCGCCCAGCTAGACTCCTGCCCGTCTTTCGCTTGCCGTTTAACTCGATCCAACTCGGACGTAAATGTATATAAAACTGTCAAACTTGTCCGCCTGATAAGCAGCCAATTCAATTGAAGAGTTTGCGCCGGATTTGGCCCGCTCGCCCTGCAAAGGGGGCCGCTGCTTGCTTTGCCGCGACGAGAATCGGCGGCCGCAAGCCAGTTGGCCGGATTTGGCGGCGCCCGAGGCCACCGATCGGGCGGCCAATTTGCGCGCCACTGCGGCCGGACGGGCGGCAAATTCATTAAATTCGACTCCCGGCGGCCGGGCGAGCCGGATTGCCCGCTCGCCACGCCCACTCCAAGCCTGCGGGCGGGCTTGAGCGGCGCGCCAGGGCCGACGTGTGATGAGGCCGCCCGCCTTGCGCGCACTCGCAGCGCGTAATCCTCGCCCGCGCGCCCGCCAGCACGCCAATCGCAAGTGATGGACGATTTGCGAGTCGGCCCGGCGCGCGCGAGCCGCAATGCGGCGCAATTTTTCAAACTTTTCACTTTGTCGCCGAGCAGCGAGCCTGGCGCCGCCGCCACAGCGGACCAATTGCGTAGTCCAGCTAGACGGCCGCAGAGCTGGCCGTCGAAGGGCATTCAGCGCACAACAATGGCCGCCCCGCCCGCCCGCCCGCCAACTCGGCCCGCAACGTTCAATCATCCGGGCCAAGCTAATGAAGTGAGAGCGAGTTTCCGTTTCGGATTCTCGGCCCGCAATTCTGGCCAGCGCGGCCGAACTGGCCGAGCTCTAAATAATTGATTTGGTGCGCGCGCGAGCTCGCGCTAAATATCAATTTTTCAACCTAACATTTTGTATGGAGCGACTCGGATCTTGCGCGGAGTTTGAGCTGGAGTGCGCGAACGGCGCTAGGCGGCAACGCGCACACGCCGCCCCGTGTGCCAGCCAAAGCCACCTGCAGGCGTCGCCGGGCGCAAACAACAATGGGCCAGCCAAACCGGCCGCCCGTCCCTCTGCTCGCGGCTGCCGTTCGCTTTCCTTGGTTGCCGATGAAAATTGGCACCTAGAGCGGCGGAAACATCTTGTTTTGCGCCCGCTGACGTGCGTTGCCAGCGCTGGCCCCCACTGCTCGCGCATAAATCACGAGCACTCCCTCTCTGCGTGGAGAGGACGGCGGAGGAGGCGGCGGCTTGTTTTCATTAATAAATCACGCTGGAGCTCGGGCCGAGATGTGCCGCGCCGGCCAGCCTGGCCGCTCCTGTCCGGCGCCCGCAATGGATTCATGGGCTCCTCTTCTCCACTTTGGCCTCGCTGCAATGTGCGCTCGCTGGGGCCCAATTGAAACGTCCCGCTGGTCGGCGGCCGCAGTGGAGCCGGGCGGCGGCGCCAGCTTGTGTGCCGCCGCCGCCTGCAGGTAATCTGCGCCACTTCGGCCGGCGTCTCGCTCTTGGGCCACCTTATTGCTGCAGCAGCCTCCACTGCCGCCGCCGCCGC
>Ga0268249_1000669_pt1 | contig 11756 bp, 9 predicted proteins | sample AgamicAtPe_FD_200257 | JGI IMG/M metagenome (GOLD analysis project Ga0268249, IMG submission 200257) | Agave microbial communities from Guanajuato, Mexico - At.P.e (v2) (version 3) | ecosystem: Host-associated > Plants > Phyllosphere > Phylloplane/Leaf | place: Guanajuato, Mexico | collected...
AGTTCCAGTTCCAGTTTCAGTCCCACCACCAACACCGGCATCAGCATCAAAGGCAGCCTCAGCCTCGCTCTCGCTCCCCAATTGCACTTCCAATTCGAGCGGCCAACGAGAGCACAAAGCAATGGCTTTGTTTTAATTTTCTAATTCAACCGGATCTGCCCGCGCGCTGTCCGGCCGACGGTCGCAATTTCACTTGATTTGATTTGCGCGCCAAGTTTTGGCCGGCCAAAAACGGCAAACGCAATCACAAGTTTGGCCAGCGGACACGGATAACGATGCAAATTTCTAATTACCATTCTCGTTATTGGACTCTGCGCGGGCGGCGCGGCCGCGCGCTTCATGCATCATTCATCAATGCGGCCGCCATTGTTTTGACTTCCCCGCCTTGGCCGCTCGGACACGCGAGTCCCATTCAATCTAGCGGCCGCAAACAATATGGCGGCGGCGGCGGAGGCGCCGAAAGGGCGCGCAGAATCATCGCCCCTCCGCGCTGATCGATCTCCTGAATTTGGTGTCCGCTCGTTCAACTCGGCCAACGCCATAAGTGGCCCCCACTTGTCCCCGCCGCCGAGCTATAGGCGTTCCGCCCGCCACGCCCACCCCGCTGCCCGCAAGGCGGCGCCGGCGTCGGGAGCGGAAAATGAAGTCAAGTGTCGTCGTGTTGTAAGTTATGCCGTTTTATTAGATTAGATTAGATTAGATGGGCAGTCTCGCGCCGGCCACTCTGATTTGCGTGCCAAACAAAATGGCAACTCGCAAACGCCAGGCCGACCATCAATTGTTTCGAGGCTGGCCCGAGCGCCCCCTTGGCTGGGCCGCCGACTTCCGGCCGCCCTGACAGCGCCGGCCAATCTGATCCGCGCCAGGGCTGCCCACTGGCCAATCCCGCTCGGCGCCCATTGAGTGGCGGCCGGTTTGTGCGCGCTTCAAGTTAAATAAATTGAATTTTTAAACTGGCACGTCAGTGGGCCGGCAAAGCTTTCATCTTTGGCTTGATTCCAATCCGGCACGTTCTCGATGCTGGCCGCGCGCTTTTTGAAACCTTTCTGACACTTAATAATATCAATCCATTATTGCCTCCTCCCTCCGTCCACTGCGCGCGCGCCTCTCACTGGCGCTGCCGCGCGCCGGCACCTAGGGGCGATCGCGCACAACAAGTAGGCGGCCAGCGGGGAGCTAGCGGCGGCGGCTGTGGCGGCGGCGGCAGCAGCAGCGGCAGCTCTTGGCGCCCCTCGAGCCGCCAGGAGCGCCGAGAGGGGCGGCCGGCCGGCCGGCTCGCGCCTCTGACAGCGAGCACGTGGCCCAGTCGCCCGTCCAGCCGGAAGCCGCCGGCCCAGAGTCGCGCCAAAGTGATGCGACAGAGGCGTCCAAGACAGGAGCGGCCGACGCGCAAAGTCGGCGCCAAACTCCATCCACTCCAGGTGCCTCGGGCGCGCTAATCAATGCCGCTCGTTGCGGGCGGACAAGGCGCACGGGCTTGGTTTGCTTCAATTTCCGGTCAATGGCGGCGGGGCGGCGAGCGAGCGAGCGAGCGCGCGCCAAGACCCGCTCAATATGCAACGGGCGGATTTGAGTTGGGCGGCCAGATGGGCGCACTTGGCCGGCGAGCTCAGCGGGAGTCGAGGGGGCGGCCGCTGCTTATAGGCACGCAATATGCAGATCGAGCCTGCAGTCCAAGAGCGCCACTTGGATGCGCCGTCGATGCGGTTTGCGCGCCCAACTGCCATTGATCATTTTGATAATGGAAGCGGCCAACTCGCACTGGCCGCCCCAGTCAAACTGGCCCGTCGGCGGCGCCCAGGAAGTGGAGAGGGCCGCGGCGCGTTTTGGCCAAAGCCTGCTGCTTGCTGTTCCATTGAGCGCTGCTATTGAAATTGATAAGAGAGTGACAATTGACAAGTGACTGGTTGGCCGCTCGGGTTAGGGATGCGCGGCGCCTGCGCATAGGGGCGCCAGCACTTTTGGCCTCAAGGCTGGCCGCTAGCCCAGTGCGCAGGCGCTGGCAGCTGGCGCGCAACGAGTCTCGCGGCCGCCAAAACTCTGGCTCGGCCGCCAGAACACGTGGAGCCGCGGAAGTTGGCCAAAGACCGGAACTAAAGTGGAAGCAAGCGCAGAGGAGAGCGGAGTGGCGGCTTGGCTTTGAGTTGGTTTCGGTGAGGAGCGCGCAAACAGGTGCAATAGAGGGGGCGGCAAGTGCAATGAACGCGGCGCAAGCCTCAAGCGGCCTGAGAGCGAAACTGAACGCTCACTCGGATTGCAATAGAAGCAAGGAAGGTAAGTGTTGCGAGTGGCCACCAACTGGCCGGATGGGCGAATATTGATTGCATTGAAGTGTTAGCTGGCCGGATATATATATATATATATATTTTTCAATTTTGTGCCCAAAATATACGCGATTGCGAGGGGCGCGGACGGCAGGAAGTTGCGCAATCTTTGCAGCGAACGCAACCGACTCAAAGGGGGCGCGAGTTCATTATTGCCACAGTGCGCTCATCCTGGCGGCCAAAGCCAGCTCCAACTGGCCAGCGGGCGAGAGTTTGCGCCGGCCGCCTGGCGCACGTTTTGTTGTCATAGAGTGAGTGATGTCACTCCCAATGAATTGGAGCGGGCCCATTGTGCGCCCGCTTGTCCAGCCCAGCCGAGGGCCCCAAGAGGAGCGAGCGGCGAGATTGGGCGCGGCGAGAGCGGGCGCACTTTTGAGAAAAGTGGGCCGTCCGCTATCTCGCCGCCGCCGCCGCCGCCGCCTCCTCCCTCCTGTCGGCAGCTCGGATCTGAACTCCTGATAGACAGCCAATGGGCGGCCGAGTTGGGCCGGAATCTCATTACTATTGGCGCTGGATGATGTTGGTGCCGATGGAGTCAAGTTGGCCGCTTTCGTTGGCCGAGTCGCGCGATGAAGACAAGTCGCCGGTTGCGCAACACAAAGAGAGAATCGATCATAATCAAGCCAGAGCCTTAAAAAGCTGGCGCCAAAACTGCGGCCAGCTTTTCACAAAACGGCCGCCCGATCAATCAAGCGGCTTCGGCCGCCGGAAGCGGACAGGGCGAGCCGCGCGGCCGCCCAATGGGAGCCGCCGCTGCCGCCACTCGGGCCTCTCGCGCGCTCGCCGGCCAGTGGCCAGGTGAGGCCTGATAAGGCGCCCTCGCCCGCTTCCGGCTCCTGGCCGCCAGGAGGGCTGTCTGCTCGTCTGCCTATAAGCAGTTGCGCGCAGGTGACTTGGCCGGCGATCGATCAATTTTGGCCAGCCTGGGCGCGCGCGCCACCAGATGTCGCCAGCGCCGCTCCCCGGCCGGCTCTAATTCGCCATTTGCTTGCTGTGCGCGATATGGAAATTGCCTGCTACACATGCACGATTTGCATCACCACTCAGCCTCTAATTAAGAGCTTCCACTGAGAGGCGCCCACTCGAGCGGACCTCAATCCATTTCCGCTGGCCAGGTAAACATGACAACGAGCTGGCGGCTGCGGAGGCGCTCAATTAGCGGCCAGCCAAACTTGGCCGCCTCCTGGCAACATAAAGCAAACGCAATTAATGACGACAAACGTTGGCGCCAAGACGAGCCGACGCCTTGTTTTCATTGTTGTCCAATTGAAGCCAAGTTGGATTGCGCGCGCTCAGCGTCTCCTCGGCTGGCCGGGTTGCTAAAACCGGACGCAAGTGGACAAAGAGGCTCATGCACCTGGCGCTCGCTTGGAAGTGTGGCGACTCCTTTGCAAGTGGGCTCCAAGCAAGCAGCGCTTTTGCTGGGGCAGCGAGGCAAATTAGATTTCAGCCGCTCCAAAGTGCGAGCTGGGCGTTGGATGTTTGCTCTGGGGCAAGTTGCGCGTATTAGCCTCTTGCAATTGGGCCGCTCTGGGGCGAGAGCAAAGCTCGGCAGCCGAGACACAACAAGTGGCCCATTTGGCGCCATATTTCACGCCTCGTTGGTTGGTGTGTGAATCAATGCTCCATATTGATTACACGGCCAGCGGGCGCCAGGTGAGCGCGTCGGCCGGCGGCCAGTTGTTGCGCAACTTGCGCAGCAGGAAGCCGCCAGTCGGGCGGTTGATTTTATCAGCAGGCTCGCCGAATGTTGGCCAGGAATCTTATTCAATTAAGCGCCCTCCAACTCGCCACTCGGAGCCACTAAATCACAGGCCGCGCGCGCAGGTGGCCCGGCCTGCATGATTCATTGGGGCGCCGCCCGCTGTTGTTGTTATGGGTGTTGTTTGTTTACCTGTCCCGCGCTGCTCCCCTTGGCCCTGTTGCCGCCCATTCTTCTGCGCGCTCAGACTGGCCGATTGTGGGCGCTTTTCAGTTAATCAAGCAGCTAGATAAAAGGAGCGGGCGAGATCTTGGCGCGCTAATCTGGCTTTGGGGCAGACTGGCTGCGAGAATGAGCCCGAAGGAATTGGCCGCCTGGATCATTGTTGTTGTTGTTGTCGTCGTCGTCGTCGTCGTCGTCGTTTCCCTTCCTGCCTCAGCCGCCGCCACTGCTTCTGTTTCCTCGCTCGCAAACTCGGCCGGTGGACAAGATTTATGCGCCTAATTGCGAGCTTCTCGTTCAATCATTTTGGCCGCTCGTTAAAAGTAAAACAATAGCCCGGCGAGAAGAGTTCAGGTGGAGCCAGTTTGGTCAGCTTGATTTGCTGGCTCCGGCGCAAGTTTGGCCGCCGCCGCCGCCGCCGCCGCCGTCATCGTCGTCGGCTGCTGGCGGCCAAAAGTGGGCGACGCAAGGCGGGCGAGAGAGATATAAACGCGTTTCGCTCGCTCGCTAGCTGCAAAAGATCATTGACAATTGCGAGCGAGCTGGCGGCCGAGATTCATTAACCAAATATTATGTTCTCATGCGAACTCAGGCGCACAGGTAAGGCAAGGGAGGCCATCAAGTTGGCTGCCATTGTTGCTTGTGCAAATTTGGCCGGCTGTTGTTGTGTTTATAACTATAAGTTTATTCCCCGCCGAGCTGAGGTTTTGAGTTTTGAGTTTTGAGTTTGCGTTTTCGTTCAAGTGGGAGCTCAAAAGCTGAAGCTTTAGCGAGAGGATAAAGAGGAAAGGAGCTTTAAGAGAAACAAGTTTTCTCTCAACAACTGAATCCAATGAAAGAGCATGTTTGTGTCAACCAAGGCGGCCTCCAGTTTATGGCCGCTCGCTCGCTTTGGATCAATTGCATCCGTCCAAAGCTGCGCTCATTTGCATGGTCATTCACCTCCGCTCAAGCCGCTTAGCTGGCTTCTATATCTTTGATTATGGCCTATTGGCGGGCGCCTTGGCCGCTATAGGATAGGCGAGCTCGCCGGCCAGCAGGTGGCGGCGGCGGCGGCGGCGGCGAGGCGACGGAGCAAGAGGCGCCAAATATGGAACTGTCGCTGGATGGAGGAGCCAGTGGCCGCGCTGTCGCCGCCGCCGCCGCATTGCGAGCCACTTGAGGCGGCCGGAACTAGCCGCTCGTGTTCCGGTGGGCTCGGCCGCGCGTGCTTAGTGGGCCGTTATGGGCAAACTGCGGCGAGCGCTAAAAGCGGCCCATCCACCATTAAAGGGCCACTGGCCAGCGGGGCCAAATCCTAATGGAGCTCGGCGCCCTCAAACAAAGCCAAAGGAGCCGATCGGGCTGGCCGATTAAACTTCCGGCGGCGGGCAGATATTCAAACTGGAGCGAGCGGCGGCCGAGTGTGTTCATAAATTATGATCGCGGCCAAGCGACCGCATTGAGCGCTAAGTGAAATCGTCCCCCCCCCCACACACACACACACACAAACACTCGCGAAAAGCGTCGCCCACTCGACTCGCTCCGTTTGGCCCAAATCCAGAGCAGAGACCTTGGAGGCCCGTTTGGCCGCGAGCTCGCCATCGGCTAGCGGAAGCGCCGAAGTCGCAATAAAACCCTGATTTGTCACTGTCAAATGCGCGCACTGACTCGCCTGCCCGCTCGCTCGCTTGCGTAAGTTAATCGTCCACTTCCGGCCGCCCGAGCTCCAATCGGGTTGGCTGCGCGCGCGCGGCGCCAGGGGTCGCTGGCGGCGGCGGCTGCGGCAGCCTCAATCGGCCGACAGCCGACGACAGACGCGCTGGCGGCGAACACGCAATCGTTTAATCAGCCCACAGCGGCCAACAGGTGAGCCGCGCCGGCTCAGTTTGCCACTCGCCCGCGAGGCCATTTTGTCGCGCGGCCGGCAGGTTGCAATTAGGCGACTGATGCGGCGCTCTGCTCGGCTCTGCTCGGCTCGGCTCGGCGCGAATCCGCCGCCAGCAGCGAGGCCAGAAATTAGCGCCGGCCGCCGAGATCGATTTCCTGCCCGAAATAATCCTGCGATGGAGAGTTTTAATTTGGAGCGCCAGTTGAGGCGGGGAGGCAGCAAGCGGGTCGGCCCTCCAGTTTGGCCTCGCTTCTCTCGCTTCTCTCGCTCGCCCAAAGCGCCCGTTTCCTGTCGGCCGTCAGCGCCGGTGATAAATCTATTGTTGCGCAATCTGATTGCGCCAAATCTGCATGTCCAAGCTGGCCGACCCACTCGGCTGGCTTCGAAATAAACTAAAAGCCAGCCAAGCTAATCAGGGGACAGGTAGGCAGGCAGGCAGGCGGGTCGCTACAATGGGCTCACAATGGCGGCCATTCATAATTATGATAATTCTTGATATCTTTTGTCTCGCCCAGCGAGGAGGAGGAGCGAGATGGCGGCGGGTTGCAATTTGCATGCGTCCGCATTAATCGTCCGGCTGCAGTGGAGACCGACGGGCGTCCGCTGGGCCGCCGCCCGCCGGCCCTGGACAGCCTATAAGCGGGCGGCCAGGTGCTCGCGTTGCGCGGCGCCGGCTGGAGATGGGCGCCGTCGATAAGGCGCCCGATTGGCCGCTCGCTTCAGCCACTCGGCTCGCTCCTCTTCCGGCCGCCGCCGCCAATTGGGCCGCCTAATTTGATTAGCGCGCGCTGGCCCACTGCGCGCGGCTCGTCCAGTTTGCGATAAATTAAATTAATCCACCAATCAAACGCGAAATTCCTGAATCATCGGCCGCCAAAAGGCCATTAAACGCGCGTGACGCAACCAAAATCGATGGATCGAGTTTCAATTAAAAACTCGCCCCAGAGTCAGTTCATTTGGTTGGCTGGAGGTCGAGTTTGAGAGTCTAGTGAGTTGCGATTCCAGGCTTGCAGTTGCTTGCCCGTTTCCGGTGTTGGGCCAGCCGCCTGCAGCGAGCTGGTTCGTGCTGGCGCTCATTTGTGGACGCGCGTCGGCCTCCTCCAAGCGCCAGTTGGGCGCAACAAACCGGCGGGCGACAACAAGTTTGTCCGCCCAAATGTCCTCGCTGCCGCCGCCGTGGGCCAGGTAACCTTGGCTTCGAGTCTGCAGCTAGCGTGAAGGCGGCGCCGAGCAAGTGGAGCAAGCGCGCGAGAAGCGGCGGTTAGTTTGTAATTGTTGCAGCAGCGGCAGCGGCAGCGGCAACAGCAGCAGCGGCGCCGCCGCCAGTTGCTGCAGCCATCAATTTTAATGCAAAATGTGAGAATAATAATCAAAGGTTAGCCAAGATGATAAAGTGGAGCGGCCGATTAGCTCATCTGGCGGCGCTGGCCTCCGCTTAGTGAGCAACTGGAGGCGCAAAGGTTAGCTCGGCCAGCACGATAAGAGAGTCGCTGCTAATGGTGGCCAGCCTGCAACTGGCGCCGCCAGTGTTGCAGTTGTTGCGGAGGCTGCCGTTGCCGTTGAAGTCGCCACTCACTGCAGCTGGGGCAATAATAATCTTCTGAAAATTATCTTCCTCCTCCTCGCTAGCCGGGCTCGTTTCCTGTAGATTTGGGAGCCGAGCAAAACATGGCGACACATTGGGGCTGCCTGGCGAGCCTAAGCAAACGGCGCCAACCTTGAGCCCCATCGAGCGCGCAACGTCCGCTGGGAGACAATTGCAATCCGAGCGGCGGCGGCGGCGGCGGCGGCCAGGTGAGCGCTGAATGGGGATGGCGGGCGAGAAATTAGGAGAGAAAAGGAACAAGTTTTCCGTTCGCTGCGCCAATCGTGCTGTTTGCTTTTGTTCCCACACAGGCGACATTGTGCGCGCGGCCGCCGCTTGGAGGCGCCAGCGACCTGGCCGGCCGCCAGGTGAGCCGCCGCCGCGGCCAAAGCACCAGCTCATTGCAGCAGCAACTCCAACTCCAGCCCAGCCCGCCGATGAGCGCTCATTGATTCTCGTTAATTAAGCGAGCTTTGCCGGCGGGAATATCGCACGATCCGCCGATCGGAGCTCAAAGTTGGCGCCGGCGGAAGTGGCGGGCCAGCCGATTGTTGGCCGGCCGCCCGATTGGCTTGCGTCCGGTCCAAGCGTCACGCGCGCGCACATTTGAATAGAGGCCAAAGTGTTTTGGTTTGCGGGCTGAGGGCCAACCTGTTAGCTTGGAGGCAGGTAAGCGAGTTTGCGGGCCAAGAACAATAAGCACACGACTCGCGAGCGTTGCGTAATTGAGATGTTATCTTGCTCCAGCTAAAACTCAAACTCAAACCCCGGATTCAGTCCATTGTGCGCCGCCTGGCCAGCTCGCTCGCCGGCCTCAGCTCGCCAAACGACTAATGACACAAACACGAGACGCGCTCGCTGCAGCAACAGCAACAGCAACAACAACAACAATGGCCAAAGTCGGGCCGCCGAAATCATGGGCCGCCCGATTCAATTGGCCAGCTCGCAGGCTGATTGAGAAATATGGTCATTATGCATTGTTTGCTCGGCAGTTGCGGCTGCAGCGGCGGCGGCGGCGGCGGCGGCTGCACTGGCGCCAGCTCCTCGCCGGCGACGATCGGCCTGCGCACAGGTGGCCGGCGCAGGTTGGCCGGCGCACAGGATAAGAGGCGGCCCTCCTTCTGATTCTGGCCACCGGCCGCCATCCATTACTGCGCGATAGATGGGCGGATAGATTTGCTGCAAACTGTCAACACAATGCTAATGGTCCGCAAGCCAGCCGCCCTCTTGCGCAACGCACCCCAATTGGAAGTTCATATTTCTCGCAAGCTCGATCCATCATTAATATGCTCTCATGCTCGCTCTGCTCGTTCGGGCGCAGTTTGAGTTTGATCGCTAGTTTTAGTTTGCGCAGTCTTGCGTTTGCAATCCAGCGGCCGGCGCCATTTGCGCCCCAGAGGAGCCACTTGAGCGGCCACCATTAGCGGGTGGGCGGGAGCCTTGCGCTGGCCGGCCCGCCGGCCTCAAGCTGATTGATTTATTGGCCCGAGGAGGCAGCTAAATGGGCCACCTTGGGCGCCGGCATCCAAATTCCTGCTGGCCAACTCTTTGCGCTTGAGCCCATGACAGCGGCCGGCAAGCCGAGGGCCAGCACAATGATCGGCGGCCCGCCGCCCCGCTGAGCCGCATGTTTGCGCAACATCGCGCTGCGGATCAATTAGCATTTTGAGGCGCCAGCCTGGCGCCGCGGCCGCCAGGTGGCCGGGACCGGCGGCCCAACAAAGGCTACCACCGGCCAGGCGGCCAGCTGAAACGAGTTATCGGCGCTGCTGCACTCAGAAAGTCGCCCGGCCGACCTGGCCCTGGCCGTCTGCTCGAGCGGCGCACAGGTGACAACTTGTTTGCTCCCGGCTCGATGGAGGCGGCGCTGGCAGCGGCGGCGAGCGCAAACTCGCCCGCACTGCCTGTCGCTGTTTGCGTGATTTATTCCTCGCTGATTAATATTATTGATTTCGTCAGAGGCTTCAGCTGCCGGGCACAAACAAGAGCCAGCGCGACACTGCAGCCTGATAAGGTTTATGCGTTAAGGGAGTTTGCGCTCAAAAGGCGGCCGCCAGGCGAGCGCCAGCCCTGCCCGCCGAGTGTATCAATATTTTGGACAAAATGTTTAGCCGCCAATTTGCAGCGCTGACTCAGGCAGCAGGTCCGCCGACCCAAACAGGATCTCGAGCCGCGGCGCTCAAGCTCGCCGGCTTTGGCAAGTTCACCTTGCTGGCCGCTTGAGCGCTGATGGAGCGATATGTGGATTGAATTCTTTTATTGGCTTACCGGGCGGCGCATTCGATTGCGATCGCGCACCTGAGCAAGCAAGCCGGCCGGCCGACTGGCTGGCTGGCTGGCTCGCTTAGAGGCGAGACCAATTTTTGAGTGATTGTGCGGCCGGACAGGTCGGCGGCCGGCCAGGTTGCGCGCATGGAAGGAATCAGCGCCGAGCTAACGATTGCGGCCATTGATTTGTGTTTGCTCTGCTGAGAGGCCGCAGATTCAAGATGTTCCAATGAGATTAGATGCTTGCCCAAAAGCATATGGAATTGGGTGGGCGGGTGCTTGCAGCGCTCAGTCGCCAGATGGCGGTGGCGTTGCGTTGGAGCAGCGCGCAAGCCAAGGCCGAGGGGCGCAACCGTTTGCAATCGTTGCCCGAAATCGGAAACTTGCGCCCGCTAGCAAAAGGCAAGCGTCTTGTTTGTCGTGATTTACAACCCGCGCAAGCTGGTCTTGTTACCTTTAATCAGGCGGCCGCTCGCGCCCTTCGCCCGCCGACTGGCAACTTCTAATTCGAATTCAATTTTAGCGCCAGACTTGGCACGCAACGGGCCCGGCTGGCTCCTAATGATCCGGCTTGGTGCTGGCGGCTTTAGCCTCAAATTACTCGCTAACGGGCAATGTCAATGCGTCCGACAATAACTTAGCCTTATAACTGGCGGCAATCGGACAGAGCGAGCAGAAGAGAGAGAGAGAGGCGCTGGCTGGGCGCTGCGGCCAAAGCAAAGCAATAACGATGATAATAATAGCGGCGATGATAATTTTCGCACTAGTAAATTATTGCACTATGCAAATTTTCCGAAGCCTCTGCAAAACGAAAAGATCTTGCGTAATCTTGGCCCCTCCACTTTGGGGCGGCCATGCCACTTCCGGCGGCGGCTGTCGTCGCTCTCGTCACTCTTGTCAGTTGTTTTGGCCGCGCAAACTGGCGCCGCTTGATCCAGGCCAATCGTTGCCTTCTCCAACTCGGCCGGCTCCTCGTGGGCCCGATTTGAATGGCCAGTTGCGGGCTAGCTGTCTGGCTGGCTGGCTGGCTGACTGGCGGCCAGCGAGGGGCGACGATTGATTTCCTGGCCGCGAGTTGCGCTGAGTCAGCGGGCGTTGGGCGTCTTTTTGGGTTTTGGTATTAGAAAAATGGATTTGCATACAAAATGAACGGCGCCATTGTCCAATTGGCGCCCGGCGGGTTCAATGACAACGACGGTTGGCGACAGGCCGCCCTCCTGGCAATCAGTGCGTCCGGCCAGCGCTCGCGGACAAAGGCAGCTCGCAGTGGCGACTCGAAGACGAGCCCGCCGCCAGGATCACGTAATGCGCGCTAAACAATGGCCGCGCCAATATGCAAATTAGAGCCCCACAATGGAGGCCAGCGGGCGGATGGGAACGGCGGCGCTGGCATAGGAATGGCGCTTGAATCGACCCCTCCTCTCTCCTCTCGCCCGCTCGCAATTAGCCGCAACTGGGAGCCTCCGCTCGAGCATCTGCGCCGCTCACCTGTGCAGCTGGCCCGCCGATCGGCGGCCGCCGCCTGACGATCAGAGCTCGCTTTGAGCCTCCTCCCCGCTTTGGCCAAAGAGCTGGCTTCGCCGGATCGAATGTCGCATTTCGAGGCGCGACGATGGCAACGTGCGGGTCACGTAGGTGGCGCGCGCGCAGCTGAGAGCCGCGCGGGTCACGTAAGTTTGAGCCGGCCGATGCGGCGCCCCGATCGCCACTCCAACGAGGAGGATGCCAGGCCGCCAATGGCCACTCGAGCGCCACACTCGGCGGCCAGCTCAGTTCAGTTCAGTT
>Ga0268249_1000672_pt1 | contig 11700 bp, 8 predicted proteins | sample AgamicAtPe_FD_200257 | JGI IMG/M metagenome (GOLD analysis project Ga0268249, IMG submission 200257) | Agave microbial communities from Guanajuato, Mexico - At.P.e (v2) (version 3) | ecosystem: Host-associated > Plants > Phyllosphere > Phylloplane/Leaf | place: Guanajuato, Mexico | collected...
CTCTCTCTCTCTCTCTCTCTCTAGCGCGCGCGGCTCAAACTAAATGGGCTCCCCCATTCGGCCGGCTAGCTCGGATTGGAAAGGTTGGCCCGTTTTGATGCGCAATGATTAGCCTGGAGCGGAGCAATGACGAATTGCGGCCAGTGCACCGACTCGCGAGCTCGCTTTTGGGCGGCTCGTTATTGGCGCTTCGAAGCGCCTTCAGCTGGCCCCCATCCAGAGTAATATAAGTCGGCCCACTTTCCTCCTAATCTCGCTCGCCCACCCGCTTGCTGTTGGTTTGGAGGGGAAAAAACAATAGCTCGGCGAGCAAACCTTTGCGGCAGAAAGCTGGTGGCTAAATTAGGAGGCTCGCAAATTTGTTTTGTGTCCAATGGAGCGCGAGTGAGGCTCAGCTTTCAAGTGCACACGCACCCGCTAGCTTGGATCTGGACCGGAAAGAGGGAGCCCAGCTAGCCAGTCTGGCGGCGGCGGCGGCGGCGGCGACGATGACATTGTTAGCGAGAGCGGCCGCCGCCAACTGGGGCCAGAATATGAACTCAATCTGGCGGCTGGCTTTAGATTATTGCGGGCGCCACTGGCGTCGCCGCTTGTTGGCCTGTTATTATTGCCATTATTGGAAGTGCACGTGCAGATTGAGCTTGGAAGGCGGCCGGTGGGCCAAAAAGTGGCCGCTCTGGTATTTGGAGCAAGCCGCTCGGCTTGAGAGGCTAGGCGGCTCCACTTGCACTCGTCCGTCTGTCTGCGCTGGCCCATTGGCTGGCCGGCAAGCCAATCGCTCGCTGGCCACTTGACTCCGGCCAGCTTGTTGTTGCCTTGCAGCCCACCATTGTTGTTTCCAAAGCCAAAGCTAAAACCAAATTCAGGCAAACTGAGCCAAGTGAAGCAGCAGAGAGAAAAACGACAACAACTCCCACAACAAGAGTAATAAGCGGCCAGCGGATCTGGGCGACTTTTAGCGCGCTCAAAGCTCCAGTGGCCATTCAGTTTCTATTTAGCTAAGGGCACTGAACTAACGACTGGCCCCCAAACCAAACTCGCCCACCAAACCACTCTCCACTTCATTTACCACAAATTGAGTCGGCAAATTTCAGTCCTATGCCAGCGACCAGCATCCAGCTCGGCCCCTTCTCTATGCACTCTCAGCTATCTCAGCGAGCCCATTGTGTTTCAATGCACTCTACCACTTCAACGTTTACTTTTGCTGACTCGATTCAAAACTCGATGCAAACCGGCCAAAGTTTGTTGTTTGTGCTCACTGTTCGAAGGGAACAAGATTACTACAACAAGGCGTCCCTTGCTCGAGCCATACAAACTAGCCAGAGACAAAAGTCTGTGAGTAAAAATATGATCTTGTCTACTTGGATGTTTATTCAAACATAACTTTCACTCTTCTTTTGGCCAGCATTACCTGTGCGTAAGGACAACTTCGTGCCTACACAAATCCAGAATCTCCCATCCAAATCTGAAATCAAATATCGTTTCCACCCTCCAAAGTTGGCTTGAGTTTTGGAAAAAGTTGGGCAAACTTCTCTAGCGCCTCCTTCAACTTATCGACCGCCATTGAAAGTGAGACGGATGCTTTCGATGCATGCTCGTTTAGCGAATCGATCAGAATATCATGGGGATGCTTTGCGATGGGCTTCCCGCCAGTTGCTGGCACCGTTGGTTTCGTATGTTCCAGCTCAGCGACGGAGTTTGTCTCGCCTACATTCGCTACTTCAACATGATCAGCCGAGGATGTTGAGATAAGAAGCGAAACTCCTAGCAAACCTGCAAGAAGATTGCAAAATACTAAGGTCTTCATTCTTCTGTTGCCTGCTTGTGGAAGGCTAAATTGTTGTAGGTTTAGTTGTTCAGCTTAGAGCTCGAGGCAGAGAGTGTTATCCAACTGTGATCAACTGAGCTCTTTTATAATAAAACACTTGCTTCAAGCCGTGGGAAGCGGCTGATGAAGCGAAATCACACGTAAGGTTTGCTGAACTTGTGGACAAACATTCCGAATGAAACGACATCCGCCAGCGACACAACGCTTTCACGTGATATCAGTGTACTCATTACCTGACTTAAACTTTCGAACTAGCTCGACCTGCGATTGCTTATCTTCGAGTTGCATCTGGAGCAGATCGTGCAGTTCCGTCTGAACACGATACAATTTGCTCCACAATTGACGGTTTTCATGAGCAAGCTCTCGATTCATCTCTATCAAATCCTGAGTTGCTGAATCATGCGGATCTACCATGAGCGCCAAATCAGTTTTAACCTTGGATTTGAAGCCCACGGCCTTCCGACTGCTCCTCTTACAAGCATTATCGCTGTTGCCACTGCTTGCAGTGCTGTCGCTGATTGTGTAATCAGTAACATTGTTGACTGTTTCAACTAAATCAGTCCGAGCTGTTTGGTAATTTTCGCTTGGAATACTCGTCCGTTGGTCAAAAATTCCAGTGAGAGCATCGTCATCTTCGATCGAGCTACACGAATGCGGAAATAGAGGATTCGCGCTATGCTGATTCTGGCGCCTTCGAGTATCAAGGGGTGGCTTTGATTTCAAATTCACGTTTTTGAAGGGCTGCTCCATCTGGTTCGTGGGAGTTGTTGGAGTAGTTGAGGTCGAACTGATGGGCTTGCTGATGCCTGAGGATGACGGTGATCTTGTTTCGTCTAAAAACGGATCAGCTAGAAGATCCTCACAAGTAGCCCGGTGCTCTGTGTTCGGTTCAAAGCATCTCAAGATAAACTGCTTACATTTACTGCTTAGCTCGCTCGGTATCTCGGGGTGCTCTTTGTAGAAACCGACGCGGAACATTACCTGCGCCCCCGACCCAATCTCTATGAATGGCGGCTTTCCTGAAGCCATCTCAACAACTGTACAACCGAAGGACCATATGTCTGCTGGCATACTATAGCCCCGCTGGCCACGATCGAGAAGCTCAGGCGCCATGAACGGCACAGTCCCTGCGAAAGTCTCAGTGTTGGGATTGATGGCAGCTAGCCTCTTGCTGGTTCCGAAGTCAGATATTTTCAATATATTTGTATACGGGTTCACTAATACGTTGTCACCTTTGATATCGCGATGAACTATCTTCTGACGATGTAGATACTGTAACCCGTCGAGTATTTGTTTTGAGTAACAGGCTATCACGTTTTCCTTGAGAAAGCCCCATTTCTGTTGCAGCAACTGTGTCAAGCTGCCACCCGGAACTCTTTCCATTATGATACGGAAGAAGTTGCCTTCATGAGACGTTCCTAAGTATTGCACGATGTTTCTATGATGCAATAGCGAATGAAGACGAATCTCTTCGTGCAATGGCTGCACCTCGGCAATGTTCTTCACAGGAATCTCTTTTATTGCTATCTCCATCTTGGTATCTACATCTGTTGCTGCATATACAACACCTTTAGAACCGCGTCCTAGTACTATTCTGTTTTTCTCCTTATCGAGATCATAAACGAAATTGATTTTACGTTCTGTTTCTTGAAGATTCGCGCTAATGTCGATAGACCTATCACCAGTTATTGATAATACGAGCGACCGAAATCGAGCCCTAATAGATTCAGACGGGAAGAATATCTGAAAGTCGTCTGAATTGTCGTGGACGTATAGAAAAACGCATCGTTCGTCACGCTTATAAAGACTTATTCCACGTATACCTGTTGCCTTTATATGCCATAAATGGAGCTTCCGGCAACTATTGAGATCTCTGAGATGGATGATGCACATTTGGCTGATTGTAATTGAATGATCATCTGCGTCCAAATTCATTGTAATATAAGTAGGCATGTATATCCCATCTTGCTCGAGTACCAAAGCAGCAAATCTGATCTGACTCTCACAAGAGTCTATGACAGCGTCCATAAAGAAGTCCATCCAAAACTCTACAATTTGCTCCTCTGGACTCTGTAGCACCTCTTGGTGCATTGTTGAATCATACGAGTCGGGATTCTTGGTAGGGGCAGGAACTTGTTTCGGTTTGAATTTGTAGATAAGCTTTATGTTACCGATTGTTGACTTGAGATGCCATTTCGAGGGTTTCAACTTGAACATGCATTCGGCAGCTTCTATTGCATTCGAGTAAGAATTAGCCAGCAAGCAAAGCTCAAAAAAAGTAGCCACATCCCAATAGTTCTCAAGCCTATGAACAGGTCCTTTCTTACCCATGAGATTGTTCAGAACTAAACCTACGTGCTTCAACTCGTCGGAGGATTCGAAGTCGTGACCGGCAATGTAGAGTAGAGTCGCCAAGTTTATAGCCGCGTATTCGTTTGGAGAAATTTTGAAACCTTTTCGATACCAATCTATTGCACTTTTAAGACTCTCTCGGTCTTCATAGCCAGATTCGATGAAACGATCTTTGAATATTCTACCGCAGAGACATATTGAGTCAGGGATCTGATGCTCTTTGGTTCCCAAAGCTGTTGTGATCAGATTTAGAGCTCTATCACTATCACCCGGATTATGACGTCGATTAAGAGCAAATGCATGATGGAACACTATCTCAGGAGAAGAGGTTATTTTGATAAGATTTGGAAATTTGCTCAAATCATCTACAAGCTCAACCATCGAATTATAGTCTTGGATTTCCTGAAATGAGACTAATAGTTGATGAACTATATCAGTGTTAAGCATGTTTGGATCATCAAGGCGCCGGCGGAACATGTGCAAGATATTGTAAAGCTCCTCACCCTGGTATAACTCGCGGGCTTTCTTTAAATCCGAGAGGAACTTGTCTTTCATATGAGCTTTAGCTTGCCACTTAACGTTCTTCAATGCATCCTTCAATTGACGTTGCAGGTTCAAAGAGGGTAGAGTTGGTTGATCAGTGGCTGCCTTCTGACTCTCTTCAGAACATGTTACGTCTACTTTATCGACGGTATCCGACCAGATGTTATCCATCTCTCCGAAGTCGGGAATACCAGGGTCCATTTGCTCGTCACTGCCAGGAGCATATGCTAAATTAATGAACTGTTGATCGACGAAACACTCAGAACCATCACCTTCCGAGCTCGGTGCAATCGAATAAACGAATAGTGGGTAGTTTGGTAGAAGAGATTTGATCTGAGATGCTGATTCATGACTCAGAAGAAATCTTTCCTGGTTATGATTAGAATAATCTTTGTTGCTTGTAAACTTGTCGACAATATTGGCAACTATGAGTATGTTTTGTTTCATTGAAAAGCTTTCGCGGACACCGAGATGATAGAACATGTAATTTCTTTGTTCTTCTATACTAATATCTAAAATAGCAGCATCGGCGTCGTAGAATGAATCCAGAGCGGACACGTTTCCAGCAAAAAAATCTCTATACTTTACTAGAATAAAGTTGGCCTTCATCTCCTCGCAAACCATTTTGACACATTCGACTACGGCTAACCTATGGCTCTTGGTAACGGATTCTGATTCAAGATCGATGACTAGCACTATGTTTATCCTCTGTTGACTAGGCGATGTACCAGACAATCTCACATGCTTCGCTTTTTGATCGATCATCATGGTTTTGCTGGCCATAGCAAAGCATATATATATAAGGCACACTTCAACCTTCACCAGTTGCGCGTTTCTAATTTGGGTCGTCTGGTTCTTCTGGCGTGGGCACCAAATGAAGGAGTGTCCATCGTAAGGGGACAGGATTTCAAATTAAAATAGCACAGATTACTGGGGTTCACTTCATTATCGTCGCCGCGACTCTTCAGATAAATTGCGTACAATATTTGTATTATCATTCATCTAGATTGAAAATCCTGAAATTCTCCGAAAGGCCAGTTCTAAGGCTGAAGCTCGGCTTGGCGACGTGATGCTCAAGCCAGCGATCTTCTAGACAAGTTATAGAACGTTATATCATGTTCGTGGTTTGGATGATATTCATCGAGTCTAATCAAGCAATATTCGACTCTAGGTTCATGTTATTCTAAAACTGAGGATTGAAAAGCCTGTAAATCGACTCATAGCTTGCGCAATTCCGCTACGCAAATAGGAAACGAGAGAAAATCGAGTCGTGCGAACTGTAAAAAAGTAAACGCAGACCCGTTACAGAAATAAACACTAGTGCAAGAGAACGAGAATCCAATTCAACCGAGCGAGCATCAGGAGTTGGCACACACGTGTTCTTTCCTCGAGCCTTAAACCAGGTTATCGGAGGTTAGCCCTCATAAGGATCGCTTCTCATCCTGATTAATGACCCAAATAATTAACGAAATGCTCGGCTCGAGATTGTTCAGAGTGGCAAGAAGTTTTAGTTGTGTGATAACTAGAGGGGCATCTAAACTCAATGTTGCATCAAGCTCGCCAACAAATCCAAACGTAGAATCTTGGCAAACATATTTGAGCTCGCCCAATAACGATGACTGCTGCATTGATCTAGCTCGAATTATTGGGATACAGGAAGACCAGAGCTTCGATGAGGGTCAACACTTTCCGCTGTTCGAAAAGCTTATAGCGACAACAGATGGACGAGTCCACAACTTCAGTGTTGCGTGCGACGACATTATGAAATTCATAAAAATGGGCGCGATCAACAAGCAAATCGCCCTCCAGTACTGTCACTATCTAGTCAACAGTATCAAAAGGTGCAAAGAAGAGGATCGGGATTACTACAATCAGAAGTCACATGAGCTCGTCTTCTTTTTGCTCAAATATGGTAAAGAATTGCCACAAGCTACGAAAGCTACTCTATTGTGCCATTTTGCGGACGTGAGCGAATCGAATTGTAAGATAACTTGTGAATATGTTACCAGACATAGAAATCTGTTCGAAGCCTCAGACGACTATCATATTTTCCAGCTTCTTAGATCGTGTCACAAATTCGGATTGTGGACCGCTGCAGACGATATAGTCGGAATATTTGATGTAAACCGAAGAGTTTTGAACGTGAGACTGTTTGACGCACTTATCGATAAGCTGGTTAAAATCTCCGAAAAACAGGGCCACGTCAATGAGCAAGCCAGTATTCAAAATCCATGTATTGACCTCTTCAACCACTTGAAAAAACTGTTGAAATTATGTTCAGCAAAGAGGATACAGTTTATCACCGGACGTCCCAAAGAGTTTGCTAGTTCCCTTCAAAATCTCGGACTTAAGGTGGTCACAGCCCCCAGCATAAAAACGTCTGGTCGATGCACATGTTGTAACACCCATATTCCTATCTATGATAAAAACTTCACACGAGATCTCAACAACTCGATTCGAGGTTTATTGGAGAGGAAGGTTCTTGATGACACCCTACTATTCACCTCACCCAACGATTGGCGGAACTTCAAGGACTTTCTTGAGAACGTCAACGACATAAATCGGAGACCAATTGATTGCGTCATTGATGGTTTGAATATAGCTTATAAAAACAACAGTGGATATGCATTTAAGAAGAGATTCGACGTAGCAGACACAGAGGTAGTGCGCAAGGTGCCTAGTCCGAGTCGCCTCGCTCAAGTGCTCATCAACACTATTATAAGAGGAGACCTTCTACAGATGTTCAAGAAGATCGTTGTTATAGGTAGGAAGCACATGCTCGATTGGCCAGGCGTTGTAGAATTCTTCGAGAGAAACCGAATTCATTATTATTTATCACATAATCAATCTAAGGATGATCTCTTTCAGCTGTACGCGTCAACTCTTCATCCGAAAACCTTGTTAATTTCGAACGATTTCTTCAGAGATCACAGAAGTCTGTTGCCCCGAGATGACCGCACCAAATTAGAGCGCTGGATCGACACTCACCAGGTATGGATAAGTAACAAGTCTCTGAGACCGATTTGGCCAACTCCTTACGAAAAGATCCCATCCGTAAGTGAGGATGGTAGATCTTTCCATGTGCCTGTGATTGATTTCAACAGGTTAGATGATATAAGTTTACATGAGCCACCACCGCATCTAAACAATAAGATGCTGACTTGGCTTTGCTGTAGCGATCCAAAAGATTCAAAATCCGACCAGGACCAGGTCGTGAGTGAAACAATGAAACTCTCTGAATCATCCGATGAAATATAACATAAATCAGAGCTATCTCTCTCTCTCTCCCTCTCTCTCAGTTGATCTTTGATCTTTACTTGAACACGGCGCAGAGTCAAAAAGATTCATACTTGAACGGACACCGGTGATGACTGATATAGGTCTTTTATTGAACGCTGATTCAGATCTCTGGGATGCGCATGTTCCTTTCAGTCCTACACTGGATATCATCGAGAGCTTCAAGCTGAGTGCGCGGCAACATTATCCTTGGAAATCATCTACATCACGGATGTAACATTTGTGTGGGGGATACGAGACACAGCCCATAGGGATCTCGACTCTCTAAATCAGCCAATCATGAGCAGCAAACTCAAGCAGACTAGGCTGGTACTGTTCTTTTCTCGAGCAAGCTAGCGTAGGCCTATAATAGACCGCTGTCGACTCTGGGGGAACGATATGGCAAACGGGTTGTCGAGTTATCGTCTTGGTCACTCTCAATATCGAGTGGGACAGCTCGGAATGCAGCCAGCACCGGGCTTCATTCAAACAATCCGGTCGTGCTGGCGTTAAGTAGGCAATAGGATGCCTAAACTTTATATCGTATTTTGCTGTCAAGCATTCGAGACCGACTAGCATAAATTCTCAAATTTGTCGAGATGTCCGGCATCTAAAGTTCATGTCGTGGCCAGCTTCGGGAGACCAGACTTCTATTGCGCCGCTGAAACATCTCATTAGCATTATCGAGGGGTAACAAGAGGATGTAGAGCAGATTGCCAGCACATCATATGGGCCTTTGGTTGTTCATTGCAGTGCCGAAGCTGCCCTAGACATCTGCTTTTAGAGATTCAAGTCTAGTGAGCTTGTCGATGTAAAGAGTGAGGTTGATGAATTAAGGAAACAAAGTTGCTATAGCATCAGAGGCAATCACTGACCGTGCAATTAATGGTCTAGTTACCAGTTGTCGCACAACAAACTCGCTTGTTTCCGTAATCGATCATAGTGTGGCAATGGCCGAGGAAGCCGTCGCCAAGTGAAAGAATGATTTGGCATGTCCATTCCCGAGAGACTAGACAAGCAGACTGTTTTCCCCGTCCAGCCAACCTTCAGAGTGCGCTGGCCTGGCTTGGACACGAACGGCTTGCCGCCAGTGGCCTGGTAGTTTCAATATATCACGAGTCAGTGGGGAAGAACTCGGCGCAAAGCAAGGGAAGTGCACCAATTCTCGTTCAATTCCCTCACCTCATTTTTGGGGCGAGCAATGAGCGAAGCGCTGGTGTGAGTTAGCCTATCATCTAGCCTCGCGATTGGTTTGCCTATTGATGCTCTCCTCACCATCCGGGATGGATGGCGACGCCAAATTGCTAGTGACCCTGGCCGTTTACAGGCGTATACGTGGTTTGGCTGCTGATAAAATCCATATCGATCACGTCGAAAGTGATGTCGCCACCTGATGCTTTGTCATGGTCTCGGTTTAGATGAGACGAAATCACTGGCTCTGGAACGAGCTCTTGCTCTACGATGTTCTCAAGGAGAGTTGAAGCTCCACCCACAGCAATGCTATCGAAAGCCATACCAAAAAGCCGGTGTCTAATCTGGCCGTAGTGCAGCTCAGTCCGGGCAATTTACTTGCCTTGCCTAAGATCTTTCAGTCCAGCCACTGATAGCTTGTCCCTGCTTAAGTAACCAACTCTCCATGCTGCCATTTTGAAGGCGAAGTTCCGTCAGACTTGTCAGTAGGAAAGATGGCGCTGTTCCATACTTTAGGGATCCAGCAATGCTAGAGCAGTGCTTGAATGACACTCACGAGTTTGATCCGAGTGATATTTCGCCATAGCGCCGAGCGTCCATGTGGTTGGAAGGGGGCCCTTAGATTGGGGCGCTAACACTCTGTACTTGGTATTCTAACTTGAAAACCAGCTCACCATGACCACATCGCTGTCGCTCAGGCTGACAAAATCGGCAGGTGATTTTATCAATCCATTGTGACCAGTTTGACTCGTAGTGGGGTCCTTTTTTTCCTTGTCATCTCGTCGCTTAGAATCTCGTGCTTGCGCTGGATGTGTTCTACATGCCCATGAAGACATGTGTAATCTAGATGAGACTGACGATAGATGTTAAAGTCGACGTAGCAAGTGAGAGCCAGCAAAGCTGATAGGCCAGATGTAAACTCCTTGATAATCGCCATGAAATCGACTCGCTTACATGCTGGCTAGGAGGCTGGTTAAGTGTGGACGTTTTATGTCTTTTACTTTCAGCACCAAAACGGTAAGTCTGTCGAAATCAATTTTGTTGGGTTCTGGTACAGATTTTACCCTGCAGTTGAGTTTTGGCGATTGATCAGCCAGAATCTCGTTAGTGATTCGAATCTCAGTCTCTTTTGAGGAACATAACTTGGTTCTCCATCAGAGTCTGGTTACAAGCGAGCGAGATGTCCGGTTAGGTCAACTCACGTTGACGCAGACTGAAAGCAATGATATACGATCATGGCTCTCTCAACCCTCATTTCGCCTGTTGCTGCGACAGAGGTTCGGACTAGAAAGTTTTGCTCGCTCTAATGTAGAGATCCGTTCTGGATTGTGAGGCCGCAGGTGACAATCGGGAGACTGAGGCAAATAGAGACGACTGCCAAGCAACTTGTGGACTTGCTTTGCAAATAGCCAGGCCGCTTGTTCGATGCGTTCGCTCGATGGTTGATCAACACTTTTGGCGGCCTTAGAGACTCTCGAAGTCGTTCGAGTGTGAATGACAACCAGCTAGCTACCTGTCATTGGCTGCCATTCCTCAATCCAACGAGCGACCGCCAGTAACCTTGTTTGGCCGAACGAAGCCAAGCATTACAGCGAGAGGTACGCTCAGTTGGTCTTTGGCCAAGGAGCTTGCAATGCAGCGCCGACTTCAACCTAAAATCAACTTAAGCCTTTGCTCCTTGTCGTCTCTCCTTCTTTCTTTTCGTATGAGAGGTTTATTTAACAACAGTCCCAAAATTAAGCTACTAGATCACATGCGGATTGCATGGTTTTGCCGAGGGCTTGTTTTGCAGTGGTGGCAGTTCAGTGGTAGAAGCGATGATGAGGTTTGCATACTAATAATGCACTACGTGTAGGTTACCTTCAATTGCTCTTCCCATTCAGAGTTTAATAGATTCCTAAATTATTTATAACTGTGCCGAAACAGTCTAATATTTGACCTACGGGCTCATCGTCAGTTATGTCCATCTATATTGCTTTTCTAAGGCATCATTTAATCAAAGCACTTGTTTCAAAATACAGATAAAACTTGAACAAAATTTCGTGGTTTCCTTTCATGGGTTGGATTCTCTTTCACTTGTGCATTAAATACTAAGCGTAAATTCGTCATTGTAGCCAGATAGTGTTTGGGATAAAACACACTGCACTTACGTTCAAAGGTCGCGCGCCTCTAGGTGATGGGTGCCCCTTGCGCAATGGGGGTTTATATCTGTCAAACTTTCATCTTTCTGGTTTAGAAGAGTTTTGCGCGCCGTTTCAATTCGTTTCGTTTCCATTCGGGCAACCGGTAAAAATCTAAACGATCACAGTGGAATATATACTGAAATTCCTCGTTAGATAGGTGGCGCTCGAGGTGACACCGGTCAACGTCTGGCGGCAGTCGGTAGTTGGAAGTCGCGAGCAGGTGGTAGGGGTACAACTTTGGCGGGCCCTCCTGGTGGAGATGCTGTAGGTGGCTCACGTTTGGCATTGAGCGGCGGAGGTGCGAGCTGTAGAAGGAGCTGGCCGAGG
>Ga0268249_1000676_pt1 | contig 11562 bp, 15 predicted proteins | sample AgamicAtPe_FD_200257 | JGI IMG/M metagenome (GOLD analysis project Ga0268249, IMG submission 200257) | Agave microbial communities from Guanajuato, Mexico - At.P.e (v2) (version 3) | ecosystem: Host-associated > Plants > Phyllosphere > Phylloplane/Leaf | place: Guanajuato, Mexico | collected...
GCGGCGGCGGCGGCGGCGGCAAATTACGTGACTCAAGCGGACGCGGCCAGACGCGCAGCTCCGGGCCCCCGCCGCCGACGCCTCCAGTGGCGCGGCCCAAAAGGAAGTTACGTAATTGGAACTCGACGAGCGTCCCAATTAATTAACAAGCGGCTCTTCCTTCTCGCCGGCTTTCAAGATCGGCGCTGCGCTCCTTCGGGCGCCGCAATCTGGGCCGAGCGCAACTTGAGCCGCCCGCCAGCCAGCCAGCCAGCCTCGCTCTCGGCTCGGCTCGGCTCGGCGGGCAAGGCGAGCCCATGGAGAGGGGAGGACTTATCGCCAGTTTGCATCTCTCCATCTCTCGCTCGCTCCACTTCTGCCAAACCGTCCGAGCGGCCGAGTGGGCCCGCTGGGCGCGCGCACCAAATGGCCCGCTGATAATCGCTCTCGGCCGCCCGCTTTGACAAAAATTGATGCCTTTGGCCGGGCACTTGCGGCTGAAATGGGAATGGAAATGGGAATTGGAACGGGAACGGGAACTGAGACTGGAACTGGAATGGGAGTCGGAATGGGCATTTTGGGGCGGCTAGACGCGGCCGGTTGGGGGCGGCAGGGGCGAGAAGGGAAAAATCTCGGATTGCCGCCAAGAACAACAAGTTGGCCAGCGCGCGCAAACTGCGCATACTGACTCGAGCCGCCAGACTGCCGCCAGACAGGCGCACTTTTATTGGGCTTCCCAGTTTGAAAGCCAGCTGAGCGCTTTCGGGGCAAAACTTGTTGCTCTATGCGAGAGCTCTAAAACAAACACCCCGAGCGGGCGGGCGGGCGGCCAATTTAATTGAGCAAACCAAAGCGGCCGGTGCCATTTTGAGTGGGGCGATAAAATGGCTCAAATTGGCTGGCCTTGGCCGGCCGAGAGCGGCCAAAGTGGGAGGGGGCGGCAGAGTGGACAGAGTCGGCGCCCCCCGCCGCCGCCGCCGGAGGCGAGCCAGCTGCAGGCCGGCAGGAAGCGCAAGATGTCACGCTAATTGAGCGCACTGAGCCGAAGTGGCGCAATGCGCTGCGTTGGCTCCCACGGCCGGCCGCTCGCTCGGCCAGGCAGGCTGCGGGGCCAAAGTGGAGGCGGCGCAAGAGCCGCAAGTGGGCCTAATTTATCGCAAATGGCAAACAAGTGGGCGGTTGCGCCGACAGGTGAGCGGGCCGGCGCCGCTTGACTCCGGCTTCCCCTAATTGGCCTCCTGTCTGCCAAACTGGCGGCCCGTTCCGGTCTGGACGCGAGCGCGGCCGGAGAGGGCAGACGGGCGCCAGACGGCGAGGAGGGTGACCAGTCTGGCGGCAAGGGCTGCCCGCTCGGCCGGCTAATGTTGAGCGCGCGCGCTCTCGGCCGCGCTAATGATCCCGCCGGCCGCTCGCAAGCCTGCCGGCCCGAGAGGAAGTGGCGGCGGCGGCGGCGGCGGCGGCGGAAGCGGCGGCCTAACGAGCGGCGGCGGCGGCGCCATTAGAGGCTACGTGTCGCTCTCGGGCGTCGGCTGGAGCGAAAGGGCTCGACGCTCGAGCGGCGCCTGCGCCTCGGCCGCCATCAAGAACGGCAACAGCAACAGCAACAACAATAAGTCGTTTGAACTCGCGCGAACTCAAGCCACTTGAGGGCGGCGAGAGGAAGGGCGGAGTGAGGATAGAGGGAAACTTGAAACTGGCGAGACTTTGGGCGGCCATTATTTTTATTATCACTGCGGCGCTCCTTGCTAGTGCAAGTGGCTGGAATAACAATTCAAGCTAGCTGGTGGGCGAGCGGCCAGTGCGCCTGCTCTGTGCGCCGCTCTTGCTGCGTGAGCCCGGCTCAAGTTTGGCCGAGCTCGCTTGCGTCAAGCCGAGCTGGGTTGAGTTTGCCAGAGCAGAGAGAGAGAGAGAGAGAGTTTTTGGCCAGGAGCTTGAAGCTGGCTGCGCGCGGACGGCCAACTCGGATGGGACGCGAGCGGCAGCCTTGGCGTTGGCTCGCTGGATGCAGCTCGTTGGCCGGCGCACAAACGAAGCAGCCGAAGCTGAAGCTGAAGCTGAAGCCAAAGCCGAAGGCGACTTTCAATGCCGACTTCACCTCCGTGAAAGCCACTTTTTTCACTTAAAACTCCAAACTCTCGCCGCCAGAGTGGCAAGTTTGTTCTGGGAACGCCAACAGGTGAGCCGGCCGATGAAGCCGAACAGGCTGAGCCGGTCGGCTTTGTGGTGGAAGCCAGTTTGGCGGCTTCCAATTCGGGCTTCCAGTTTGAGCTTGAGTTCGAGTTGGAGTTGGAGTTGGAGTCGGAGTTGAAGCTAAAGTTGAAGTTCGAGCCCGGCTCAGGTGAGGGGAGAGCTTAGCTGGCCGCTGAGCCGCGCATCTCGGGCCCAGTTCAGCCGGCCGGCCGGCCGCTCGCAGCGGGCAAAGTCGGCGCAGTCGGGAGGCAAAGGGTTCAAGTTCGAGCGGCCTTCGCGCCTCCGCCGCTTCATTGGGCATTCGGTCGGCGGAAGAGCCGGCTGCGAGCTCTGGCTCTCGCTCCGGCTTCGGTCCGGCCGCGCGGAGACGCCCTCCCAAAGTTGCGCCAGCCCAAGCTGGCGCCGCGGCCCCATATTGAGTCGTCAGCTCGGCCAAGCCGGACACGCCTCCGCCTGACGCCGCCAGCCGAGGGGGCAGCTCGGCGGAGGCGGAAGAGTTGAGCGAGAGAGGGCGCGCATCCGGCTGGCGGCGCAAGCGAACCGGATGGCGCAACTGGCGGATGCGCTCCAACTGCCACTCACGCTCTCGCTCTCGCTCTCATTGTAGGAAGCTCATGCTATCAAAGCTACTAAAAGTGAACCTCTCGCTTCCAGTTAACTCGGCTCAGCTTGCTCACGACTTTTGGGCGCCGGCCGCCCATTGGGTTTGACGAGCGGACGGCGCTAGGCCGAGCTGGGCGTGCGCTGCTCGGCCGCTGCCGCTCAAAAATGGCTCCCGGCGGCCGGGACTCGAGTGGGGCCGGCAGAGGGGGGAGGGAGGGGCCCGCTCGCAAGCGAACGCCCGGCCGCCCCGAGGGGAGTGGGCGCGGCGGGGGAGGCAGCCGGGGGAGGGGCAACAGCTGGCGGGAGCACAAAATGGAGCTCTGTGCACGAAACTTGGCACAGCGAGCGTAGGCCAGCAACAAAGGCAGGCAGAGAGGGAGGCAGGCCGAGGGCACAGCTGTGCATCAGTTGAACGCTCTAATGGCGGCGCAGTGGACGCCGCCGCCTCCCACTCGGCGGGCAAAGTCCGAACAAAGAGTGTCCCTTTGTTGGCCGGCCGGCCGGCTCTCTCTCTCTCTCTGCGCGGCCGCGCCCCTCGCCCGCACCGCCTCCAGGCGCGGCCGGCAGGCGGCGCCGCCCGCGCCAACCAGCGGGCTGCCCGGCCGCCAGCTCGCGGCGCGCGTCTGTCCGCCCGGCTCGCTCGCCGGCTCGCGGCGCCCGGAAACTGGCGCCGGCCGGGGCTGCGCCTCTGGGGCCGAGTTGCGTCAGGGGGGAGCTTGCGGCGCTCAGGTGGGCAGCGGTGGGCGCGTCCATCCGTCGCGGGCGAGAGTGTCGCAGGCGGCGAAAGTGGGCGAGCTTGGGGCATCGAGCGAGCAAAAGTGAGCGGCGGCGCCGAAAGCCGCCCCTCCGACTGCGGGCGGCCTGGTTGCCGGCAGGCCGGCCGGCTGGGGGCTGGATTCATTGACCATTTATTATTATTACTAATACGCACCATTGGCTCTCCACTTGTCCGGCGCGATCAAGTGGGCGCAACAGTGGCGCCGCCGGCCCAGGATGGCACCTGAGCGCGGCCGAGCGCCAAGGGGCCGCGAGCAAAGGACAGGAGTGGCGGCGGCGGCGGCGCAGCAGCAGCAGCAGCAACAACAACAACAACAACAAAGAGCGAATCTAAGAGAAGAGCCAAGAAGTACAAAACGAGCGGCAGTAAATCATCCCCATGGTTGACTTTGTTATTGTAGCTTTGGCTGGCGGCGAAAATATCATTGAAAGGTTTGGATGTGCTGGCGCTGCTGTTGGCGCTGAGTTGGCAGCTGAGTTGCGCGCAACTTGCACAAGTTGCGCCCCCGCCGGCCGACAGGTAGATTGAGAGCGGAGCAAGTGCGCAGGTAGAGTGGCTTTACAATGTTGTTTCCGCGCTCCTTGTGCCATTCGTGAGCTTGTGTCAATGCCAGTGGCAGTGTTGTTGTTGTTGTTGCCGCTGCTGCTGCTGGAAGCGGCGGCGACGGCAGCGGCGGCGGCGGCAGCGGCGAAAGCAGGGCCGGCGGCCGCGCGGCAGAGGCGCCCGCTCAAAGTGGCGACTCCTCGGCCATTGTGCTCGCTGGCGGGCGAGTTTCGTGCGCGCTCGCCGGCCCAATCGAAAGCCAACAGGTAGGCAACAGGTGATTGGTGGGAGAGAGAGCGAGATATTCCCTCTGCGCTCCTTTCGCCTTCCTCCTCTCATTCGCGCCGTCCTTCGCCCTCCGCGGCTCAGCGGCGGCCGCTCGCCCTCTGTGCGCCCGCCTTCGCCTTCGCGCCGGCCCCTGTGCTGCGCCAGTCTCGGCTCCATCGGTGGCCAAGCGACACAACAAAGAGGCCGAGCGAGGCGGAAAGCTTGCGCGCTCTTAACTGAGCCGCTCGGGCCGAGCCGGTGGCGCCGGCTCAAAGGTGGAGTCCGGCGGAGTTGCTCGCTTGAGCTTCGGTCTTAAGGTTGTTGGCTGGAGGCTGAGCCCGAGTCTCAGCGGTTTGAGCCGGCTTTAGCGGCCGCCCGGCCGGCGAGCGCATGCGGCGAGCGAGTCCGGCTCGCCAGCGGCCAATTGCGATTCGATTCGCGCTCCCAGCTGCAGGCCCTCTCTCTCTCTCTTATCGGCGCCCCGGCTAGCGAGGCCGAGCGCAGGCAGACGGGCGCCGCCGCGGCCAGATAAGGAGGGGGCGGCGGCGGCGGAGGAATTCGCCCTCCGCCCGCTCGCCCGGCACTTGTTTCGCCGCTTCCAGTGGGCGCAGAGGGGGCGGCGCCGCCCCGCCCCCGCCGGCCGCGCAACCAACTCAGGGGGGGGGGGCGCGCAACTCAGGCCGCAAGTCCAAAGTCAGAGCTCGAAGGCTCCGCTCGCCAAACTCGGCTTGCGGCGGCGCAAGCAAAGCATCCTGATTGACGACAAAGCCAATCAATTAATTACTTTTCTCATTAACTTTTGGCCCGGCCAGAGCCGTTCTGCGGCGCCGGCCGCCTAATTGGCCACTAATGAGCCGGCGGCCGGCGCGGGCATAATTCGCCGGAAGTGGACAGCCGGACAGGAAGTGGCGGCGGCGGCCAGGCGGCGCGGCGCTCGGGGTTGCGGGGCGGCGGGCGGCGGCGGCGGGCGGCGGCCAATGCGCTCGGGCCGGCCGGCCGGCTGAAGGTCGCCGGGGGAGCCACCATCGGCGGCCGGCTCGTACTTGATTGATCGGCCGCACGCCCACCTGGCCCATCCGCCGGGCGGGGGCAAGTCGGCGCCGGCCTGCAGCTGGCGGTTGGCGCCAGCAACAGCGCCAGCGCAACAAGTGCATCCGGCCGGGGGAGGGGGCAGCGCCAGTGGCAGCACAGTGGCCGCTCGCTCGTTTCGGCGCCAAAAAGTCGGCCGCCGAGCGTCAGCTTTGTTTATTTAATCGGACTTGGTTCGCAGGTTTGATTCGGTTGTTGTTGTTGCTGGCGCCGCCGCCGCTGGAGCACGAAAGCTCGAGCGGGCGGCCGCATGATCGATCGGCTTCACACAAGGATCGTGTTGATTCCATTTGCGAATGATTACTGAGTCATTAGTTTTGCCCCTTCAATTAGCAATGCGAATTGGCCGCCAGCTAGCCGGCAGAGCAGAGCAGAGCTTCTCGTCACAAAGGAGGATGAGCCTCGGCGGCCGGACGAGCGCAGCCTCTGCGCGCACACTCCGGCCCATCCGCTCGGCGCCAAAATATTAATCAATTCTGTTCGCCTCCCCGCGAAAAGGTGGGAGGCCTTCGGCTGGCGCGCGCCGGCCGGACTTGCGAGCGCGGAGGTGGCCAGGTGAGGAGGGAAGTGTCGCCCTTGCCTTTGCCCCTGCCTCTGCCTGCCGCCGCCTGGCGAGCCCAGCCCGCGACGTGAGCTCCTCCCCCTCCCCTCGAAGTCGCGCAGCCTCCAAAACCTAACCCACGCTCTGCCCAACTTGCGCCACAACTCAACTTTGCCAACACTCCTCCAGCCTCCACCAAGTATAGCACCAGAAAGTCAATAAATCAAGCCACTAATTAGTCCGCATCCAGTGGCTGCGCTGGCTGGCTGGCTGGCTGGCTGGCTGGCTTGCTTGCGCCGTCTGCTTGCACGATCGAGTCAAGAAGTGTCTGACGCACCTATGAGCTCGTTTGCGCGACCGTCCGGTCTGGTGGCCGAGCAAAGGGAGCTGCAGGCGCGAGCAAGTCTATTAGTGGGCCCCCTCCTTCGAGCGAGAGGCGGAGAGGCGGAGGGCGAGAAAAGTCCCGCCGCCAGACGGCGCCAGGGGTCGCTGCCGCGGACCCGAGCCGAGGGCGCCCATGCGATGAATCATCTCTCTTTGGCCGAGAGCGCTCGGCGCTGCTGAAGAGAGGCAGCGGCAACGGCAACGGCAGCGAGCGCCGCCAACGCAAGCTCGCCGCCGCCAGCTCCAGCAAGCGTCGAGCGCTTGGTGCCGACTTAGTGGCGCGACTCTGGCTGAAATTTAGCTGGAATTTCTGGCTTACGTGTGCCAGCCAGAGCGGCCGCGACAGGGCCAAAGTTTGCTCAAAACTTGGCCGGCTAAGCCGGCGCAGAGCGAGCGAGCTAGCTGGCTGGCTGGCTGGCTTGCGAGACTCTTCGGGCCGGCTGACGCACAACAATGGGTGGTAGCGCAGAAAGGCGGCTGACGTAAGTGGCTCAAATGTCGCCTCGGATGGCTCATTCGAGCTTGAGCGGGCGCTTCCATTGGAGGCGGCTGAGCGGGCGCTGCAGTAAGACGCAACCGCTAGCAGGCTTGGTGTGGCCGGCGGCCAGTATGCGTTTGGGTGTAACTGGCGGCGGCTTCGTGCGGCCGCCACTTTCTCAGAGCCGGCCGCTTGTTTCAAGTTTGCTCGCGGGCCAAACAGTCGCTTGCAGGGCTCCCTTTCTTCTTCCCGCCGGCCGCCGCCAGGAGGAGGAAGTGGCGCTCACTTTGTTGCCTGTCAGCCTGCGCTCGGCCTCACTTGATTGGCGGCCGGGCGCTTGGCTTGGCCGGCCAGTTTGGGCCCGCGGCGAGCGTTTGCGCGCTTTGCCCGATGCGCGATTGCTCGCGGCGAGACTGGCGCCGGGCGGCCCAGCCGCCCGCCAGCCCGCCGCCCATCGATCACTGTCGGGCCGCCGCCACGCCCCCGCGCTTACAACAGGTGACACCCGGCCAAGGGGGAAGCGCCGCGAGCTGTGCGTGCTAGCCAAGTGCAGGAGGGCGGCCAGTGTCGTTGGCGCTCGTCGGCGAGCTCGGCAGCCGGAAAGCCGGCCGGTTGGCGCCGAGCTGATGCCCGGCTGACGTGAGTCTCGTTTGCGTTGCTCGGCGCCGCCAACAAAGGCAACAGGCCCATTTGGTGTGAATTGGCTGCGAGCGCGCGTGCGCCGCAGCGAATCGGGGCGCCGGCTCGAGGCAGCCGAAGGAGGGCAGCGAGAGGAGGGCCAATCAAGTTAGCCGCCACTTCCTATTCGCGAGCGAGCCCCCCGCTCAATCTCTATTCGACGATTGCGTGCGCCAATCTGGCCGCCAGAAGCCGAGCTGGCCGGCAGGTAGGCGCCGCCTTTGTGCGCCGCCGATGGGCCGGCGAGCTGGCCTCGCCGGCCGGCCGGCCAGCTGACGGGCTCGCCAAGCGGCCAGATCCGGCCCAGAGGTGGGGCCGCGCGCGCGCAAAGGGTTCGCCGCCGCCGCCGCCGCCGCTGAGCAAACAGTGGCCTGTTTGGCGCAACTCTCACGCTCGTTATGACGTCACCTGGCGCCGAGCTGCGCACAATGGCGCACCGGCCGACGGCTCACGCGCAGCCGGGCGCCAACTATCGAACTTGAACCGATGATCAACTTGAATGGCGTTCAACTTTTGCTGCCGCCGCCGCCAACGATTGGCTTCGGCTTGCGTGAGATATGCTGTCACTGAACTGGCTTTGGCGCAGGTGCCCGGCGCTGGAGTGGCCGTCTCGCCGCCGCCTATTAGCCGGCGAGAGTTTGCCCAGTTGGGCTCCAGGTAAGAGCCCGTCGCGGCGGCGAGCGCGCCACTGGCGACCCAAACTGACCCATTGGGCGCTGGCGGCGGCAGTTCCGTCGAGCGCCACTCCTGCGGCCGCGGCCAGCCAGGTGGCGCGCCCACGCCCGCCGCCGGCCGACGCCCACCCGAGCGCGCGAGTTGCGTGAGCGGGCGGCCAATGCGGCCGCCACCAGCCAGGCGCTCGGCCTGCCTGACACTTTGATTGGCACACACGATCCAGCTGACGGGCCAAGCTCGCGGGCGCCCGCCGCCAGCAGAGAGCTGCAGCGCCACCACCACCACCTGGAGCCCCGACGGGCGACGCCCGCTAATTGGGGGCGCGCGCGTATCCACTTTCACCTGGGCGGCGGGCGGACGGACGGACAGAGCTGCAGGGGCGGCGGCTGCGTCGGTTTGCCGGGCGCGAGTTTGCGCGGCTGCGGCGTCGCCATGGCGGCCGCCGCCGCCGCCGCCGCAGCTCCCCCTTCCGCCCGGCCGGCAACAGGTTGCGCCGGGCGCGGGGTCAATGACTGCGCGATAAACATCCGCGCAAGGGGTTCGGGCGCCGGCGGCGGCTGCGCGAGCAGGAGCGCGGACGAGAGGGGCTGCGGCTGGCGCTGAGGTGGCGCCGCTGGAGCTCTCGTGCAACTCGAGTGCGCCCGCCCAAGAGGCGCGCCTCTCGCGGCCGCCAAGCTCGCTCGCCGGCTCAGCCGCTTGCAAAACTTGAACTCTCCCCTTGCGCAACAGCTCTCGCTGGCGCGAGAGACTGTCGCCGCATAATTGGCGCCGCCGCAGCCGCAGTCCCGATAATGATGAACGCGCAGCTCACCTGTCGCGCGCACTCCCCTTCCACGGGCGGCCGCTGGCGCCGGCTTATCCGCGGCGGCGGCGGCGGCGGCGGCGGCAAAAACTCGAGGGCCGAGGGAGCAAACTGGCCAGAGGGCGGCTTTGCGCCAGTGAGACTCGTGAGAGGAGAGCGGCGGCGCCGAATGTCACCGCCAAGGTCGGCGCCGCCTCAAAAGCTCGGCCACTTTCTAATTTGGCCGCTCGCTCGCCCAAAGCGCCAGTGATGCGCCACCAGCGGCAGCGGCAGCAAGCAGCAGCAGCAACAACAACAACAACAAATGGCCCGCAAGTTGCGCAATGGGCGGCTCCGCGCGCCGAGCTTGCCGCCCGCTCGCCTCAGAGCGGCCGCCAGGTGCGACGGATTGGAAGCGCCCGGCCAGAGCCTGTTCGACTCTCCAGCCAGCAAGCCGCTTTGCCCGCTCATCAGCTGTCGGCCGCGAGCTGCGCCTCTCTCGTTGGCAAAAGATCTTGTTGGTACTCAATTAGCGCGGCGAGCTCATCCATCTTGTTCAAGTTGTTGCCAAGCCGGCGGTTTGAGGCTTCGAGCGAGCGAGCTGCAACGAGAGTGAGCAGGGCGAGAACGAGAGGGAGGCAGCATAAATCAGGCCGCTTCCATAGGCGAGCCGAGGGCGGCTGCGCTTGGAGCCCAAGAGGCGGGGATTTACTCGCTCGCCGAGCCAACAGGACGGCGCTTCTGTCCGATTGCGAGAGATAAGTCCCAATTTGTTGCCGCCGCCTCCCCCGGCCACTCGCGGCGCCACTTGTCGAAGGTGAATAATTAAGCAAACTTGCGCTCGGGCGACAATTCTGGCGGCCAACTTTCGCCCGGCCGGCTCTGGTTGCGCAAGAGGCGGCTCCAAAGGAGGAGACGGCGCCAGGACCACGCACTCGGCCGCGCGGGCACCTGTTGATTCCGCCATATCCGCCATCTCCTTGGCGAGATAAGCTCTCCGGGCAGCAGCGGCGGCGAGGAGCAGCTTAATTTATTCCCGCGCACAGAGGCGGCCAGCCGACAGGTGGGGCTGGCCGGCGACAAATCGAGTTCCATCCCTCGCTCGGCTCAGCCCTTCAGCTTGGGCTTGAAGCTGGAGCTGGGAGCTCGAGGCTGGAGCTTGAGCTTGAGCTTGAGACGGGCCGAGTGGAGGGGCGCCGCACCAGTTTGCCCATCGATCGGGCGGCAGAGCTGCCAGCTGAACCCTTCCACTGTGCGATGGCCGATGCTTGGCCGATTAGGCTCCACTTGATGCGTGGGCCTTTATCTTAATTAGAGTGAAGCCTTTTTGCGCCGGCCTCGCGAGCAGGAAACAATGTTGCCGGCCGACAAAGGCGCCTCCATCGCATAATGGCGCCGCACAAAAGGGCCATTGACTTGGCTCGGCGGCGGCAGTGGCGAAGGCAAAGGCACAGGCGGCGGTGAAGGCACAGGCAATGGCGAAGGCTCAGGCTCAGGCTCAGGCGCCCCAGCTAAACGAGCTCGCCGGGTCGCCGGCAGAGGAGGCAGCTCTACATCTACCTGCGCTTTGCATGCAACAGCTCGCCCAGTTGCCGATTGCGCGGCCAAAGCGGGCGCCTTCCAGCCGGATTGTCCCCACAATTTGCCGCCAGCGCCGGCGCTCGCACGAGATAGCGAGCGGCCGAACTCGACGGGAGGCAATCAGGTAATGACGATAAAAGGCCGCAGCCGCCGACAGAGTCCACTCGGCCGCTGAAAGCCATTCAGCTTGCCTGGCTGCTGCTGCTGCTGCTGCTGCCGCCGCCGCTGCCGCCGCCGCTGCCGCCGCCGTCGCTTCCACGGCCGCAGCCTCTGGAAGCCAACAAGTTTGATACAAAGTATCAATCCGAAGCTGGAAAGCTTTTCACTTATCGCGAGCTCCAATTTTAGACGCACTGCTGCTGCTGCCGCCGCTCGACTGGCGCAAGCTGCCAGCCTCGCGAGCTAATGGCGCAACTCATATCTAAACAACTCAAACAATCGGCTAGCGTCAACGGCTGCCAGCCCGGAGCGCCAGCAGCGGCGGCGGCGGCAGCAGCAGCAGCTCGTGAAGCACAAGCGGCACTGGCAGCAGCAGCAGCGGCAACAACAACAACAACAAAGGCCACCAAATGGCTCCCATCCTGCCAGATTTGGGCCAGGAATTTGGCGCCAGGAGGAGCGGCCTGCGCTCGTGGTTGCGGCGCCGGCCGACAGATGCGAGCGGGTTTGCGCAACACGCAAAGCAGGTTTCGGCGCACAAGTTGGCCAGGAAGTGGGCGCATTCTTGGCCGGCGGCCGGAAGGGGCGCGCTGCTCGGCCATCCGGCCCGGCGAGCGGCGAGCAGTGACACTTTGGCGCGGAATTTGCCCGGAATGCGGCCCTCTGCTCGCATTTCGGCCGCCACCAGGTGCGCCGGCCGGGCTCCAATTGGGCGGCCGCCTGCGCATTCCGGGCGCAAAACTTGGACAACAGCTGTTGCGCGCTCGGCTTGGCGGACGGGGTTCAGGTTCAGGTTTTGATTCGAGTTTAGGTTGGGGCTGGAGTTGGGGTTGGGG
>Ga0268249_1000680_pt1 | contig 11456 bp, 12 predicted proteins | sample AgamicAtPe_FD_200257 | JGI IMG/M metagenome (GOLD analysis project Ga0268249, IMG submission 200257) | Agave microbial communities from Guanajuato, Mexico - At.P.e (v2) (version 3) | ecosystem: Host-associated > Plants > Phyllosphere > Phylloplane/Leaf | place: Guanajuato, Mexico | collected...
GCGGCGGCGGCGGCGGCGAGTCCTGTTGCGCCAGACTGCCGCCCAACAAGCCTCTCCGTTTCCTGTCCTTAGCTCTCTGATTCTGAAACCAAACTTGGATTCGTGACGGGTCCAAGTTGGTTGTTTTGGCTAGATGCTCTCTGAAGTTTGCTTCTGGGTAATGTGTTTGCTTGAAAGCTGCATTGAGCGCGTCCAGCTGTTGCTTGCTGAAGGTTGTCCGCTGTCTTCGTTGAAATCTCATCATGGTTAGCTATCTGCTGCTTCCAAGTTGCTTGCTCGTGTTGGATTGGAGCAAGTGAACGAGTTTGAGCTCGAGGGGCCGAGGGCCCGAGTTGCCGGTGCCAGGGCGGCCACTGACGACGTGGTGGTCCAAGCAGACCGGCCTCGCTCGGGCCCAGCCGATGGGATTTGGCTAGCGGCGCACAAACACGCCGATAGTTCATCAGAGCCATCAGGCCGGCCGCCCAATTTCCACTTGAAGCGTGATGACACTTTTGCACTCGCGGGCCCATTTTATGGCTTGATCCCTCTAGGTGCAATCGAAGGAAGCCCGCCTCGGTCATGTGATTGTGATTATCTACTCGCTGGCCCCGAGCGCCGCGCCGAGGGAACCAGAGGGTTGGCTGGCCGGTTAGGGTTTGGTTTCCGCGGCGGGCGAAGCGAGCGCAGTGTTGGCGCCTCACTCTGGGTTCGCTCGTCCTTGTGTTGCCGCTGCTCGCTGGCGCCGGCGCCATCGCTCGTCCGCTGGTTTGCCTTGGTTGCAAGTGCACCGGCTGGTGTCTTCAATTAACCCGATGGCCGCGCTTTCGGAGCCAAGCGGCGCGATTAAAGGAGTTTGCCGGTGCGCGAAACCTGGCCGAGTCAATGAACTCGCTGCGGAGTATATTTTTTCGCCAATTCAACGCGCGCTCGCCACCCTCCCTCTCTCTCTCTTTCTCCTTCCATCTCGACCAGCAAACCCAATCAAACCCCCCTCGCCTCACCTGGCTTGGCGGGCGCCACGCTGCGAGCAGATGAAAGGCAAATGGCGGGGCGACCGATCGATCAGTCGAGTGTCTCTGGCGGGATTGTCACCTTAGCAGGTTGATGGCCAACCAGACTGCTAAACGCACAGAAAGAGCGCCGACTGTGACCTTAGTTGCGTCGCGCTGGCCAACCAGAGCAACGGCAACGACGACGACGACGCCAGATTGAGACCAGCGCTATAAATCTGATCTCGAGTATAAGCCGGCCGCTTAGACTTGCAGTGTCGGCTAAGCCCGTCGGCCAGATATCAATTAAATGGCTGCAGGTTTGTGCTGGCCACTTGTGTATTTGTTCTAGTGCTGGCCACTTGAGCGAGCCGAAATGCGCGCACTGAGAGTCGGATGTCATTGGAGCGGCGGCGGCCGCCGCAGCAGTTTCATCGCTCGCTAAAGTCAACCATTGATCTGCTAACGGAGTGGGAAAAGAAGTGGAGCAGAAATGAGTCCGATTGTTGATTTGAATAGATTGAATTTGAAATCAGGTTGTTGCGCAAGAAGGAGCCACTTTGGGGGGTTGCGAATGGGCATTGAGCGATAAGAAGCGGCCCTTCGCCTTCGTCTTTGCCTTTGTCCTTGCTGGCAACCCTCTTGCTTCCAGTGCAACCATTCGATTGCTGTCAATGGTGATTATTTTTGATCTTGGCCGAGAAGCCGGACGACATTGGGCTTGGTTGGCTCGGACTTCGTTGGTTGGCTCGCGGAGCTGGAGGCTGGAGGAGGTTAGCGAGAGGGTCGCTTCGAGGCAGTTTGCGCGGCCGAGCGGACAGCTCTATTTTACTATTCACTTATCCGCTAGTTCCGCAAGCGAGCCAAGCGAGGAGGAGGAGGCGGACACAATGGGCCCATTGTAATGTCGCTCGGCAAGCTTGTTTGCTCGCCCGCTTGGCCGGCTGCCTTGCTGCTTAGTGGCGTAGAAAAGTATCATTTGTTGTTCGTGGCAAATTGATTCATCCTGTCGCCGTGCCCGAAAGCGCTGGCCTTACTGCCGCAGCGGCCCGCTAACAAGCCGGACAGTGGCGAACGAGAACAGTTTGATCCCGACAGGTGGATTCGCGCCGCACTAACCGCCTGTGCCGATGGCGACCGCGAAAATCGCCAGCCGAACAATGGAGCTGGAGCGCTCGCATCCTGCGCCTCGCCGCTTAGTGCCTCCAAGCACTGGCGGCGGACATCTCGCGGCCAGGAAGGCGGAGGATCGGCGAGGCCAGCACGACATGGAAGGAGCGAGGCTAAGAAGCGTCGTGTGCCTAATTGGGAGTTTGTTTGGCGCCTGCCTCTACCTGGCCGAGTCGGCTTAGGCTGGCGCTGGCTCGCTTTGGCGGCTGCGGCGGCCAGTGCAGCGGCGCTGCGAGAGCAACTGGCGGCTTGCACGCAAATGTTTGGGAAAATTGCGTGAATTGCTGGCACACGGAGCCTTCCATGGAGCCTGCATGGCGGATGGGGAGGCAGCCAGCTTGACGACAATGAGCGCTCAGCTCGCCAAGCTCCAACTCCGCCAATACTGGCTCCCCAACTCGAGCGGAGGCGCAAAATTGGATCAGGCCTGGCTTGGCCAGGGTGGCAAGTTGGCCGGCCAATCGGTGTGAACTTGAATTTGCGCCTCCAGCGAGTGCGAGAGCCTTGCGCCCATCGCCAGCCAGCCAATCTGGCTGTCTCTCTGCAAACTCCTGCCCTGGGAGCCAGGAATCCGGCTCATTGTGGCCAAGTCGAGGATTGGACTTGAGTGGGGAAAAAGTGAACTCAGTTAGGCCGGCGGCATCGATTTGGTTTTGCATTAAACGGCCACCATGTTGATGAGGGGCAAGCCAGTTGGCGGGCCGATCGGCCGGCTTGATTGCGGAGACGAAAGTTCCAGCGGCTAACCTTGTTCGCCGGCTTCATTAGTGCGAGCCAGCGGCGGCTGCATCTGCATGCGAGCGGCGCACTGAGCTTGCCGGACGGGGGCGGCGGCGGCGGCGGCGGCCAATGGCGCAGAGTGAGAGGGAAGGACTCTCCTGGCAGTCGTGCCGCTCAACCTGTTGCTTCGTTGACCCACTTAAATCATCGGCCTACTATCCTGGCCCGCCGATGAGCTCCACTTGCAGCAGGCTCTCGCTGGAGGATCAATATGCAAATGAAGGCAAAGGCGGCAACCTTGTTCGCGGCCAAGCGGACGGCGAGCAGCGGAGAGCCCGAGGCGAGCGGGCGGCCAGTGAAACTTGTTGCGCCGTTCGTCTCCTCCGCCGAGTTCGCCTCTCGCGCAATCCGCTCGCCGGCCGGCCAGCCAGCCAGCCGGACAGCTAGCTAGCTAGCCGACATCCGGCCGACAGATAGGCAGCAGCTTGACGTCATAATAATGCGGCGGCTCAAGCGGCCGGCCGAGCGGAGTGCAAATCAATGGGACGAGCGGCACCTGCTCCTCTCCTCGGCTCGTCGTGCAAGCGGCAACTCCTCGACAAGTCGCTCGTTTACCTCAAAATGCACCTTGATTGGCCACAAACAAAAGAATTCCCCTTCCCCATCAACCTGCTAGCGGTTGCGCGAAAAGCAGCTCGCTCGTTGGCCATCGGCGGCCGACGAGAGGGAGAGAGAGCTGCACTTGGCACTGGCCGGCTCAAACCATAACAACTTCGCCCGGTGTTATGATCGCACTCCTGACTCCACTCTCGGCCGCCGATGGCCAATCAAACAAACAATCCGCCAACCAAACAAGCTCTGCCCAAACTTCTTCTGCTTGCCCCATTGTCGTGACCTTAGTTTGCGCAAACAGATAAGACACTTGCCAGGCCATGGCGGCCGCAGCAGCAGCGGCGGCGGCATTCGCATGATGAGACTGGAGGCGCCGGCTTGGCAAACAAGCGGCCAACGGTTGCTGGCGCTCGCGTTTAACCTTGGAGTCTGAGCGCCGAGGCAGCCTGAATCCGCGGAGAAGAATGGCATATTGCACCGTCCATGTGAGCAAACCGACTGGCCGCTTAACTAGCTAGCTGGCGCTCTCCATATGGAAATGGCTGCTCGCCGACGGCCCAATTGGCGCCGCAACAGCAAACTGCCCGCCCGCCCGCCCGCCCGCTCACCTGGCCGAGCTTGGCCGCCCGCTCGCGTGAGATGCTCCAATGCAAACATAATGCTTCGAGAATTGAGCAATCAAATTGGAGCCATTTAAACAATAATCAATTTTTGAAGGCAGTTTGCAGTTGACGTAACCAAACAGACACTCACAATCGGCCATAATCAGCGGCCGCCTCTTGGTTTCCAATTGCAAGTGCTCGAGACTTGGCCAGTTTCAGCGCCGGCGCCATCTTGGCAACTTCACTTCGCTTCTCTCCTCTCAACTTCACTACACTTCGCTTCACTTCCTCCTCCGCCCGTCCGGTCGTCCGGCCGTCCGGCCGTCCGGCCGACTCGGCCGCCAGGCCTGACGAGCCGGTTTGCTCGAACAAAGCGAGCCGAGTTAAGTTGAAGAGAGAGAGCGTTTATTTACATTTGCTCGCCGGCCGGCGCGAGTTTGGGCCGCGTCGCATGCAGATGGCGCCACTGGGCGCGTCAAGACTTTACAAGCAACAAGTGCTTAAAGCGGCCCGAGGGGAACGCAACGCATGCGCACGAGGGCTTGGAGCTGGACTAGATGGAGGCGCAAGCACAAGACTCGAATGGCTACAAGTTAACTTTGCAAACTCTACTCAGTCGCACACAGTCTTTGGGAGGCAAGCGAGCGACACCAAGCTAGCTAGCCAGCCAGCCAGCCAAGCAGCGAGAGCGGATCCACCGAGTGGAGTGAAATGGCTGCGCTCGCATTTGTTTCTGCATTAATTGCGAAACTCGAGCAGGCGAGCGGCGGACAGGCGACAGGTTAGGTTGGAGGCGAGCAGTTTTGAGAGGAGAGGAGAGGATTGGAGGCTGCAAGAGTGTTCAAGGGGTTTGAGGATGGATTGAGCGAGCGGAGGGCCGAGTGTTTTGGAAGGAAGATTTGTGCAAGAGAAGCAAGACGAAACGAAACAAGACGAAAGGGAGCAAAGCAAGACGGCTCAGCTTGGAAGCGCAACCGGCAAGACCCGCGCCAGCTCTCATGGAGACAAACATGAGCTACCTGAGGAGGTGAGTTTGGGCCTTGATGGGCGACAAGTGGGCGATATTGGTATCAGGGATGCTTGCGCTGACCTTTGGCGGCCGAGCTGGGCGAGTGTTGTCGGCCTGGCTGGAGCGAGCGGAGTGGAGGCTGCCGCGGCCACCGAGAGTGCGAGCGCGACGGGTTCAGATCCGCGGACGTCGACAGCCGGCGACGGCGATGGCGACGGCGACGGAAAGGCCGGCTGCTCGGCTGGCAAGGCCGAGCGCCGGTTGCGGCCGGGCAGAGTTCATTTGGTCGCGCCTGAATGGTCGGCGCCGCTCGAAGGCGCCAAAAGTGGCCAAAGCGAGCAAGTCTCGAACTCGAGCTCGCCCATCTGAACTGGCCCGTCGGCCGGCCATTGGAGCCGCCGCCGCCGCCGCCGCCGCCGCCGTCGCTGGCTTTCAAAATCTCAATTGCAATCGCAATCCGAGTGAGTCGCGCGCTGGCCAACTTCCGTCGGCTTGCGTTCACACGCATAGCCGCCGGCTGCACTTTGCCCCTCCAATTCGGCCCGTCTTGGCCGCGAATTATCCGCCCGGCAGCGCCGTCGGCCAGCGCTGGGTGTTGGAGCCAACTGGATCTGGGCCGGCCACTTCCAAGCTGGCCGCCTCGAGATGGGCGCCCTTCAGTGGGGCGGCCGGCGGGCTTGGCGCCCTCTTGGCCGGCTGGCCAGCAAAAAGGCCTTTGTGTTCCCCTCCATTCCTTTCCATTCCCTTCCCTTCCCTTCCAGCTGCCGGCCGAGTTTGCGCGCGCGAGAGTTGCGCCCGAGCTCGAGCTTGAGCTTGAGCCCGAACTCGAACTCGAACTCGAACTCGAACTCGAACTCGAGCCTGAACATCGCATCAGCCGGCCCGCCGCGCAGAGGCGACCCGCCTCGCTCGCCAACCAAGAGCTCGCTTTTGCCCGCTAATTAAGCCACCTGTCTAAATGTGGACCAGCTCGGCGATCGGTTAGTTTTGCTGTTAAATCTATTAGAGGGTTTAAGCGAATTTGCGCTCACAGAGCGGGTCGAGTTTAGAGTTGAGAGCGAGCGCGTTAGTTGCGGTCGCCTCTCCGCCGCTCGCTTGTCCTTGCTCGGCCGCCCACCGGCCAGACTCGGGCGGCTGGGCGCAAAAACAAAACCATTGTGGCCCGTCTGGAGGCCGCCAGCTCGGCCGCCCGAGTCGAGCGGGCGGCCGGCCAAATTGGAGGGCCGAAGCCGAGCAAAGGCCGGCCCTTGCAACTTCGACCAGCGCGCGGACAGCCCCACTCGGCCGGCCCGCGAGAGTGCGCTCAGGGCGTCATTGGACGGCGCGCCAGGAAGTGGAGCCGAGCGCGGCCACCAGTGTCGGCGGGCCGGCCGGCTCGCCGCTGCCCGTTGCTGCGGACTGGAAACGTGCTCGGCGCAACAAGTAGATCACTCGCGGGGCGAAATTATTCATGAAATCTTCATTGGCCGGCCGGCGAGCGCGGCCGGAGTTAAGAGAGAGCTGCAAAGGGGGGCGACGAGGGGCCGGGCAGAAAGCAAGCCAGTTGCAAGCTGCGAGCGAGAGCCGATGAAAGGGGCGAGATCGTGCCTCGTTCGAGCGGGCGAGTTTTATGCAAATTTGCGCCGAGTTTGAGAGTTGGCCGGCCGAGCTTGCGAGTCCAGTGCGGCGGCGGCGGCGGCGGCGGCGCCACCATCGAGCGGCCCCCCTAGCGCAGGGGTGGCCTATGGGCGGCCTGCGAGCTTGCGGCGCCGCCAATCAGACTAATTGGGCCTGATTTGCGTTGCCGGCCGCTCGTTGCGTGCGCCGCCCGGATGCTGACTCTTGCCCTCGCCGCTCGCTTTCTCTCTGCGCGCCGCCTGGCCGGCCAAGAGTTGGCCCAGGCGCTAGTTGGAGTTGAAAACAAGCGGAAAGGAGAGGAGAGGAGAGGAGCCGGCGTCGGCTGGGCTCGCTCACAATGGCGCCCGGCTAGCGGAATAAAATTTTGCCAGAAAACTCTCCCCTTGCGCCACTCTAATTTGAATGGGCGAACAAAAGCGCGAATTGGCGGCCGGCTTTGCGTTTAATTTCCGTAAGAGCGCAAATCTAATCAAGATTTGCGCCTGCCAAGCCGTCGGCCGCGACCGACGGCTTGGCAGGCTTGCGCTCGCCCGGCTTGGCCGCATCTCGGAGACAATGGAAAGCGCGGCCGGCCAGGGCTTTCCATTTGGCCCTTCCGCTGCGGCCGGACGGACGGGCGGGCGGCTGGCTGGCGGGCCGGCCGAGCGGAAGTGGCGGCCGGCGCGACTTATGGGCGAGCGGCGCTGTCTTGGCGCCGATTGGTCGCGCTCCATTTTGGCTGATTGATAAGTCGGCTGCTGCGGCTGCTGCGACGACGGGCGCGACAGAGTTTCCCCCCCCCCTCGGCTCGTCTCGTCTCGCTTGGCGCGCCCAGCTCGAGCGCCGGCCAAAGGTTAAGCAGATTTGAATCTAATCTAAGGTTAACCCCATTGAGCCGGGCCGCCAACTTCAATTGGCTCGCTCGCCCGTCGGCCGGCCGCTTCCGGCGGATCTGCGCCCAACGAGCGGCAACAAGAGGCAATTAGTGCGCTCAACTCGCTGCAAGTGGAGCGGCGCCAGCAAATGGGATGCGTTTGCAGCTCGCGCTTCCGGGGACACTTTGCGCTGGCTGGGCCGGCCGGCCGGCGCCACTCCCACGCGGCCGCTCCACTTGCAGCGAGCCGAGCGCAGGCCAATCGCATCGATTGATTGGCAAGCCGGCCGGCCAGCCAGCGCAGAGGAGAGCGAGAGCGAGAGCGAGCCGGCCGCCCACAGGAGCGCGGCCAGGCGGCGGCAGCTCGCGGGTCGGCCGTTTATTGGGGGCGAGCGCGGCCAGCCTGGCGCCTACATTTCAATTACATCAACATGGCCGCTCGCAAGCCTAATGTTGATCGATGCAGCCCGAAAGCAATTCAAGCTCGGCGGCCTGCTTCCGGCCTGGCGATCTTATCGGCGCGGCCAATCTGATCGCAGCCGATCGGCGGCTGGGGCGCAGAGTGAGCGAGCGAGCGAGCGAGCGGGAGCGGGGCGGCCAATCGGCGGCCACTAAGCCATGCAGGCGCCAGCTAAACACACACACACCGCTTGGCTGCCAGTCTGCGCTCGAGCAGGCCGATCCATTTGCCCTCCTGTCAGCGCGCCTCCAGCTTCCGCCGCTCGCGCGACCAGAGCGACCCGCGCCAGCCGCAGGCCAGCGCCGCCGCCGCCAATCAATTAACCTGGTTCCGCTCAGCGCAAGGGGCGGCCGGCTGGGTCGTCGAGCGGCCACACGAGCAGCCGGGCTGCGCGCGCGTTGCCCGGCGCCCATCGAGCCTTGCGTGGCCCTCCGAGGGCGCCACACGAGCTGGGCGCGCGCTCGCCCGCAGTGGAGCAGTTGGTCAGGCGGCTCCACACTGGCCCACTTCTCAACTCAACTCCCTTCATTTCCCAAAAATAAACTCCGCGCCGCCCCAAATGGGCCGACCTGAACTCAAGCCGGCCGCTCGCTTCCAGGCTAATTAAACATGGACGTCGCAGCCCCTCTAAGCGGCTTTGTCGGCGGATGAGCGCGCAAAGTGGTTGCGCTCGCGAGACTTCGCTCGGCTCCAACTGGCCAGCCTCTTGCCGCTGCTGCCTGTGGCTCGCCTTTCAGTGAAGGGGCTGAGTGGCTCCTGGAAGCGGCGGCCGGCTGATCGCATGCGAGCGAAACAAAGTGATAAGTCCGCCGCCAAAGCGGCCGGCCGAGGGGCGAGCCTTTGTTTGCTTAGACACTTGCGGCCGGCGTGTGCATGTTGCCGCCGACTTGCAGTCCAATCCTCGCCTCGCCTCTGTCCAGCGAGCGGCCGCCCACTTGAGCGGCGAGGGGAAGTTTGCATTGGAGTTGGAGTTGGAGTTGGACCTGGAGCTGCAGCTTGAGTCGGCGTCCGCGCGAGGCAAAGCGGCCTGCGAGCGGCGAGCTGTCGGCCGGTAGCTTTGTTTTCTCGCGTGATTGGCAAGCCTAAAGTGGCTCCCCCCTCGTCTGGCCGCCCGCGCTCAGCTGGCTCGCCGCCGCCTCGGGCCGCCGACCTTGGCTGGCCGAGGCGCCCGCCCGAAAGTGGGTCAGGCGGCCGGCGTGACATCGGCGCCGGCCGCCGCCGCAACTTGATTGGCCGCTCACGACGAAGCCGCCGCCGCCGCCGCCCCCATCGGCCGGGCCAAAACGTGCGCTTGCAACTCGACCTGCGGCAACCGGCGCAAACTCTGCGAGCTGGCCCGGCGCTCGTTAGCGAAGCCTCGCTTTCAAGGTGGCTCGAGCGGCCGACTTGCCGGCGAGCGAGAGAGAGGCTTGCACTGCTAGGCGCGAGTTGGCCGCTCGAGCAAGCCGCAACTGGTTGGCGGGCGCTGGAGCTGCAGGCGCACGGCGAGAGGCGGACAGGCCGCCCGGAGGAGCGGGCGCAGCGGGCCGACCTGGAAAGCCCACCTGAGCGCCCGCTTGGACGGGCCTCTCTCGTGCGTGCCGGGCGCCCATGATATCTCTGGCCGGCCAGAGCGCTGATTGGCGCTCCAATTGAGCTCTTGAATCAAGTTTTGCTACCAAGTTGCCGCTCGAGCGCTCTCGTGTCTCGAGCCCGTTGAGAGCTTGGCGAGGCTTCAAGCGGCGCGCGCGTCTCCCCCCGCCAAGCGACTAACAAAACTCTCCGCCCAAAAACACGACAGGCACCTGGACAAGGCCGTGCTCGAGTGCAGGACGCAGGCCTCGTTCACAGCGCAACGCTTGGTGGGCCAGATGCGCACAGTGGAGAGGCGCGCGCGCAAGGTGGCCGCGCGCAGCAGAGCGGCCGCCAGGAGTGGAGGTAAGTTGCTGTTGCTGGTTGCTGGTTGCTGGTTGCCGGTTGCAGGCCGGCCAAAGCCCCTTGGAGCAAATTGGCGCCAAGCTGCGCCTTAGGCGAGCCGATTGGTGCGCTCGCGAAAGTTGTCCGCGATGGCCGGCCGAGAGGGGCAGCTCGCAGTTGGCTGGCCCATCGGCCGCCCCCATTTAACGTTTGCCTGCCCCCTGACGGCACAATAGGCCGCTGCCGGCCAAAGCGAGCAATCCGAGCTCAGCGGAGCGACAAATTGGCTGCCGCAAGCAGGAGGAGAGGCTCAAGTTCACGTCGCTCCGAGTTGGCCGCCGCAAATTGGCCGCCTTTTTGCAGCTTGCCGGCCGCTCTGGCTAGCGAGCGAGCGAGCGAGCGCAAACTCGGCCGCCCCTCGAGCGGCGACTCGGCGAAGAGCATTCCATATCTTCGGCAGGCGCAAAAAGCGCTCCAATCCAGTCGACTTTCATTTGGGCGGCCGGAGCTGGAGGATTAGCATGGGCTGCTGCAGCGCCGACTTGGGCGAGCATTCATCATTCTAATGGCAGCCGCCAAGTCGGCCATCGATCCAATCCGATGCAATCCTCTCCGCCCTCGGCGCCGATCGCGGGGGAGGCCGCAGAGGCTTCCCCCCCCCCCACTGGCGCCGAGTGGGCCGCCGCAACGAGCGAGCTCCTCCTCGCCGGCGCGACTCCCACCGCTCGCAGCTGATTGATGCGCTGGCCGAACAAGCGACCGGTTTGCTCGGACAAGACTCGGCGGCCGGTTGCAGTTGCAGTTGCAGTTGCAGCTGAAATTAATTAACAAGCGTCACTTTCGCCGCAAAGCCGAGAGTTCTGAATGAACCGGCGAGCGAGAGCCAACGAGCCGGTCTGCGCATTCAGGCGGCGGCGCTCGCACGACCGGCCGCCCAATTGGCCGCCAGCTCCTTGGCTGAGCCAAACTCGGCTCAACTCCGCTGGCCAGCTGCCCAAGTCGGGCAAAGCAGCTCGAGTGAATACAAATTTGCGCCGCCCTCCATGCTGATTGGGATTCTCAAAGCGTCGCCCTCCTGAGCCTCAGCCGGGCCAGCTTTGGCCCTCCTGCTCGCCGCTCGCCGCTCGCCGCCAGCAACTTTGGAGCCAAGCGGCAACAAGTTTACCTTTGCCGCTCGAGTTGGCATTTGCGGCGAGCGCGCGCTCGCTCGCGAGGGCCGCTGGGCGCCTTTGGCCGCCGGCTCGCTTTAGCCGGGCCAGACTGGACTGGAGTGGACTGGACCGGAGAAGCGCAGGCGCGAGAGTTGCCCGAGTGCCCTCCATAAGCTCAAGAAACTCAACGGGCCAGATAATGATCTCTGGACGCGATGAAAGGAACTCTCCTCCTGGCTTGCCTGGCGCGCGTTGGCCAGCCTCGGCTGAGCCAAAAGCAAGCCGGCGCTGAGGAGCACCGACGGCTGCTGGCCGCTGCGAGCGAGTTGAAATCAATTATTGGGAGTTAAAAATAGACTCCCACCGCTGAGCTGGCCGCCCGAGTCGAGCCGAGT
>Ga0268249_1000682_pt1 | contig 11383 bp, 12 predicted proteins | sample AgamicAtPe_FD_200257 | JGI IMG/M metagenome (GOLD analysis project Ga0268249, IMG submission 200257) | Agave microbial communities from Guanajuato, Mexico - At.P.e (v2) (version 3) | ecosystem: Host-associated > Plants > Phyllosphere > Phylloplane/Leaf | place: Guanajuato, Mexico | collected...
GGGGGGGGCATAAAATTGCATTAGCCACCCGACTCTTGCCGTTCAATATCAGAGTTTGAGGCGCCCAAAGTCGCGCCCGATCGGCTTGCCTGCCTCTTTCTCGCTGCCAGTGGCTTGCTAGTTACATTGGAATTCAATTTGGACATGCAAATTTAGAGCAAGCGCGAGAGATTTGGGGCCGCCGGTTGCACCTGAGCCGAGATTTGGGCAAGCCGAGTTGTTTGGCCGGAGGAGAGGGGCCAGCTTGGGTTTCCAATGCGATCGATGGCGCTGTGAGCAAGCCGCTCGTGTTGCGGCCGCGGCGGACAATGTTTGCGCTCTGCCTGGCGCCAACAACTGCGCCTGGCAGGTGCTCGCTCGCCCGGCGACAACTGCGCCTTGCCGGCACCAGCGAGCGGCAACCGGCGGCGCCAATGGCTGGTGGCGCCCAAGTCTGGCACCACAAAGCTCGGATGGAGCAGCCGAGGAGCGCCAACTAATTCGAGCTCTCGCCGCTTGATTGAATTGAATTTTAAAAAAGGGAAAGCAAACGAGCGGGCCGAGATTAGTTTTCTAGTTGAATAAGCTGCCTGTCTATGGCGAGCGGAAGTTCCAACTGCACGGGCCCCAGGTCGCCAAATGTCCTCCTCTGGCCCCAGATTCCTCCAAGCCACTGGAGGCGTCGGCGTCGGCGGCCCAGTGCGCTTGGCTGGCAGCAGCGCTCCGCCCCATCGCGCGGCACCCGTCGCCGGAAAGGGTGTGGCCGGCCGGCCCGCCTCCGTCCGAACGAGTCACCTGGCCGCCGGCCCGAGGCTTGAGCTTGTGGCGCAGAGTTGCTCGTGGCGCCACTTGGAGACAGCCAGTCAATTTGGGGCCGGCGGAGATAATTACGTAATAGACTCACGAACGCGGCCTCGCAGGGGAAGCGAGCGAGCGAGCGAGCGAGCGCGCCCAAGTCGAGGCCCCAGATGTCCGCTTTGAAAGGCCCGCTGAGAGAGGGGCGCCCCTATGCGCGGCGAGTTTGAGTCGCCAAGCGGCCGACTCAATGCAACAAATGGATGAACTCGCGGCGAGGCCAAAGTCGGCCTTGCTTGAGGCGAGGCCAGCCAATGTGCGGCTCAGCCAGCCGGTCGGCCGGCGCGCACATGGGACGGGAGGGCCAAAACGGGGCTCCCTCGCCAGCCGCCCCCGCTGCTCGTCTGCGGCCGGCCCAAATACTGCAGCCATCCAGCCCGCTCAAGCCGCAAGTCCGCAACTCTCGTTGGCAACTCTTTCAACGGATTCCAACTCTGGCCCATTCCAGCTGTGGAGCCCCCAAATGAAGTCAGCTCGCGGGCGCCAACGCAAACGCTTGCTGGCCGCCCGAATGGCCCACAGGCTCGATCCTTCAGAGCGCGACCAACAATAATACATTCTCGAGCCAAATCCATCACCTTCGAGCAGCCAGATTCTCGTTGGCCACAATCGTCTAATGCAAACACATTGTTTCAATGTCAAAAGAGAGACACTAGAATTTATTTGCAAATTTAAATCAAATTGAGCCAAAATAGGGGCAAGGACACAGGTAGAGGTAATATTGGCCGTAATTGCTCAATTTGGGGGAGGGAGGCGAGAAGGAGGAGGTTTGTTTGTGGTCGCAATTTAGCGTTCAGTTTGCCTAGGATTGTTTGCTGGGAGGATTCGAGCAGTCGAGCGGCTGAGCCAAGAGGACGAGCAGTCGGCTTGCCAGTTCAAGGACAAAATGGGCCACCTCCTCTCAAGGGCGCTCAGACGGCTCATTCAGGCTAGTCAGAGTTCGCGAGACCAGACGCAACCACCGGAGCAACAGGGTAAGTGGACGGCGAGAGTTAGTTTCGCGCTCAGTGGAGCCAATCTACTGACCAAACATTTGCAACGCACCAACAATTTGAACGCAGATAATAGTGAAAACAAGAGCAACCGAGAGGCCAAAAGGGCGCCCACTGCCGAGCTAATACCTGTGGGCCAATCGATCGACAGCGCCGAGTATGCAACCTTCGAGCTTGCAGACTCCGGCAACCCGGCCAACGGCGGCGCGCAGCTGGCCGGCGAGCCACCATTGGCGGCCAGCCAGCAGGTGGAGGAGGCCGCAGTGAAGATCCAGGCCTTTGTTAGGGGCCATCTCACGAGGAAGGCGCTGAAGGAGGCCAACCAACCAAACCTTGCGCTCGGCCAGAGCCAATTCGAGCCCGAGAGTTTGACCAGAGGCCGTAAGTAGCTGCAGTTCCTCTTAGCCTACTCTTGGAAGCGCACAAGCTGACCTGCGAATCCCTTTAGCCCCGAGCGCCGTCTTTCTGGCCACATCGCCGCTCAGCCTGGCGCTGGAGGAGCAGAGCAAAGCCGGCGCCGCAAGCCCTCAGACGCCGAGAACTCCATTAGAGTCCATAGAGGAGCTGGCCGAGACCACGCAGCCAACCAAGGACCAGGCGCCCGACAACTTGGCCACCAAGGAGGACTACCGGCCGATTGAGTCATGCTCAGAAAATGGAGTTCAGAGGGAGGAGCAGCAGCAGCAGGAGCGAGAGGAGAGGCAAACGGAGGACTCGGCGGCGGCGGCGGCCTGCGAGGAGAGCCATGCGAGCATCGAGCTGGATTGCGAAAGTCCCGGCTCGGCGAGCGCGGAATTGGAGCTCGCCGGCCAGGAGGCCAACAAAGCCGCCCATCAACTCTGCTCGGTGCTGCACGCAGAGCAGAGGGCGCTCGTGGGCCAGGTGAGCAGCGGAAGTGTGGGCCAAACTCCTGAGCCGCTCGAGTCTGAGGCGGCCGCCATAAGGATCCAATCGGCATTCCGCGGTTACAGAACTCGCAAAAATTCACCATATCGAACGCGATCTCCAAACTCAACTCTCGCAAACAAACGCGAACTCTCGAATGAGCGCCAAGCCTCGGCCAATGGAGGCGGAGGCCAGGCAGCGGTTGAGATAGCTGGCGAACAGGTGGAGCTCATGGCGGATTGCGAGCAAGAGGAGGCAAACGAGCTGGTCAAGCTGGAGGGGCGCCGCTCGAGCCGGCCAAGGACGCGCGAGGCATTAGATGCGGACAGCTCAGCCGAGACACCGACGAGCGGCCAACTGGTGGCGGTTGCGCCAGATGCGGCCGAGCAAGCAGCCGAGCAGGACAGCCTGAGCCAGCTCGGCGGGCGGCAGCCAACGAGCGAGCTCAGCCTACAGGACGACCAAGAGAGCACCCTGAACGAGATTGGGGCCGCCCTTGAAACTGTTGGGACGATTGAAGAGCAGCAAGGCGAGGAGCTTGTCAGGTTGAGCTCGTCGTCGGCGAGACCGTCGATTGGAACCAAATCAGAGCACTCGATGGACACTGATTCGTCTGCGCTTGGCGCAGCCCTGAGCCTCAGCGAGGACGTCTCATCGGCTCAAACAGATGCCCAAACAATTCAAGCTCAAACCCAAAAAGAGCCCGCCAAGAGCCGGCAAGAGCAGGAGGATAAACTGTTGGGCGTTAGTCTGATGAGCGACGAGCTTGAGCTTGAGGCGCAGAGGCTTGTTGAGGAGCTCGACAGGGAGGAGATGATCGGTCAACTGGTGGCCGAGGCGAGACACGACGAGGGCGGCGCCCTTGACGAGGGGCCGAGCGAGTCCCTGGAGGGCGCCGAGATTGCGAAAGAGGCGGAGGTGGGCGGAGTGAGAGTGGAGCTTGGCGAGGAGGAGTCGCTGGTTGTTTTGGACGAGGAGGAGCAGCGCGCAATTGAGCTCGAGAGCGATCACATTGAGCGGCGAGATCCGCGCGGACAGGTGAGCGAGGAGCGGGCCAAGTCGCCGCAGATCAGGATGGAGCCGCCCAAGTTTGGCGCTGAGCTGGAGGAGGCTGAGCCGAGCGAGAGGCTGGAGGAGGAGCAGCAGGATCAGCTGTCGGTGGGCGCTTGGAGAGAGCCAGCCAGTGCGAGCGGCCGCTCGTCGCCAGCGCTCAACTCCTCCTCCAACGAGGAGCCCGAAAACTCTGAGCTTGAGGGCGAGGAGCCTGAGGAGGGCGGCCAAGGCGAGAGACAGGTGCAAACGAGACAGAGGACGGCGAGCAGGAACAGGCGACGAAACAATCGGAACAAGAAGCGGGGGAAAAAGTAGCTCGATAGCCTAGAGATTGGCTCAGCCTGAGCATGTAAATGTAAATGTTTCACACTGTTTGCATATATAAATCTTCAACCATTTAGCCTCAGCGCTCACTCTGGTTTGGAAAAAATATGAGCTTGGAATTGGAACTGGCGCCTAGGAACTACTTACCTGCTTGAACTAGAACACTGCGACTGTGAATGGTGGCCAACTGATTGCTTGCAACACACCTGTACTCAGTCGAGTGGATCTCCTGACGATAGTCTGACTCCTTGAAAGGCAACAGTCTCAGTGCTGCCCCGTCTTGAATTATAAGGCGCAAATTTGAGACATTTGAAACTGGATGGCCGAGGGCCAGATGGCCGCTCAGGGAAACTTGCTGGCCCAAGTCGGAAGCTGGGGCGCTCGAGTACCAGCTGATTGTTGGCTTTGGAATGCCGGACGCCAAGCAGAGTATGCTCGTGCCCTTCAAGTTGGAGAAATTTATCACATTTGGGGGCTCCAAGCGGAAGACTGGCTCGCCGAAGGAGCTCGAGGAGATGGAGTCGTCGTAGTCGGTCAGGCGACTGCTTGATTGGGCCGCCAACTCCTGAGCAAAAGCACCAGAGCCAACGAGGACCAGCAAGCTCCATGCGAGCGCCAACTGCGAGCACCCCATAATGAAGGATCCTTCTCCACGCCTCCTTGTCTGCTCTCGAATCTTGGCTTGGTTGGCATTTATTTTGAGCTTCCAGGTGACTCGTTCACTAAACATTTGCTTCCCTTTCGCTCGCAAACTCTCTCATGATACTCACTTGTTGTTGTTGTTGCTGTTTACGCAAGAGTTGACAACTATCAACCAATCTCTCAGTAACATCCAGCTATAACAATAAACCAGCTAAAGAGCTGATATTTCAATCATCAGCTCTCTGGCCATCCGATCGTTTGGTAGCCAATTTCCTCGTCTGCACGAGCATCAAAACGCGCAATCGCAATCAATTTCCCTTAGATAAGGGAATTCAGTTAGACAAGAGCAAAGGATAGGCCCCCCTGGAGTAGAGTCGACGCACTTCTGCGCTCGCGCTATCCGCGCGCTCGTCGCGATATCTTTTGGGTTAGAATGCAACCAATATAACTTCATCCTAGGACGCTAGATGGCGCTCAAGGCGCGACTTAGAAACCAAATCTCCTCGGCAAGATTGTAACCATACCGCTATGGCCCACGCTGTTATTCGCTGAATAACAGCGTGTGCACCTAAGCGCCTAGCAAGTTCATCATAGAGTTGTCCAGGCTTCGTTCAGGGTGCAGACCCCTTGTTGCACTTCAAGATCCATAATTTATCGTTGAGCAAATCATCGGAGCTTATCCGTCCATGGCCACCGAGTCCCCTTCTCTGTTCCGTAATGCCAGCCCTCGCTACTTCCTCTGCCATGTTCTCGTACAGAGCGTCAATCTTGCTCAGATGGGGGAAGCTCACCTGAACATAGCGGCGACCTCTTTTTGGCTCAAGCAACTTGGGCCGTGGGACTGTAAAAAGGGGCTTCGGTCCAGGTAGGCCTCGTTTCAAAATGGGTGAGGTGCCCTTGCGAGCCAGCGCAAAACGTCTCGCTGAATTAGCCCCCTGTCCAAGTCAGAGTTCTCCTGTTAGAATCCCTCATTTTAGTGTCAAAAAATAAGAGTTTGCCTTTGGAGTGTGGATAGATGGCGCCACTGGCTCTGTTTTGCGAGAGAGACTAGGGCAAGAGGGAGCCACTTGGCAGAATCCAAATGGTGCCGGCATCAGAAAGGTTTGTTACGTAACAAGCAAACGAGAGATCCACATGGGATTTGAATTGTTGACTTTTGCTCTCAGTCCACTCGGAGCCATCTTGTTTCCGGCGCCGCCCTTTGAACGTAATGAATTATTTAAGGTACAAGATTGATGAGTTTCTCCACTTTCCGTTCGCTGGTTGAAAATTCAATTTTGACTACACGTTTTTGGCCAGCACAACGAAGCGGAAGTGATTCGAACACTGCAAGCGGAGGCTCTCGTTGGCCGCCCACTTAGCTCGGACACTTGAGGCTCCTCTGGGAGATTTGGCCCCTTTTTCTAAGACAAATGGTGGCGTTCTGTTTGGCCGGCGAGGCTTTTAGGCGGACGGGCAGCAATTGAATCGGGCGGGGGCCCCCTAATGGCGACAAATTGAAAACAACGGCGGCAGGTAGATCGCAAGCCCCAAGCTGAGCGCGCTAATGCGGCGACCCCGGCGGCCGGAAGGGGCTCGAGCGGGCGCCGGCCACTCGCGCGCCCCCAAATGGGTCGGCGCACGGAAACGGCCGAGTGTTGGCGGCCGCGCAACTTCCGCATCGGACTCAGGGATCAAGAGTTGAGTTTACGAGCGGACGATTGTGTCTTGTTGTTATCATTATTACTATTATTGTTATCGCTCGTACGCTCCTACTTTTTCCCCGGGCCGCCTTTGTTTTGGCTCGCTTCAACTGTTAGCCAAAGCGCCAATTCGCCCTGTTTAGTCCCATTTTGCTAGCCCAAAGTCGCAACAAACATTTGCAAGCTCCCCCCGCCGATCGTCCGCTTCAAGTCAATTTCACGCTGATTTAAAAATGGGAAAATTATACAAACTAGTCACGCGCAGGCTGAAGCCGAAGAGATTGCACAAGCAACATGCTCGCCTCCCCGCAAAACTTCCCCTGTCGTCGGCTGCGCAAGAGAGGAAGTGCGTGCATGCGCGAGTTGGCGGAAGTGGTTTAGCGTCCGGAAACAATTGGCAACAATTTGCCGCTGATTGGCGTGGCCCAAATCAATGACAATTGGCGCGCTCGTCTTGGCTGCAAGCGGCGGATGGGAGGCGGCGGCTTGCAGGGGAGGATTTGTGGGCAAATTTGTGAGCCAAGAGCGAGCAACGGTTAGCTTTGGCGAGAGAAATTGGCCGCAAGTTGGCGCGAAGATTCAATTCCGCTCACGCGTGATGGCGATTGGTGCGCGCGCACCCGCTTGGCCCCCAAACAATGACTAATCGACTGCTCGAGCGCCGCTTATAGAGGAGGCTCGAGTTTGGCGTGATTTGCGCGCGCGCGCCCCTGTGAAATATGAGTCAATGGGAAACTAATTTGAGAGTGGGCCTGACTTTTGCAACCCGCAAAGTGGGCGCCCCTTTTACGCTCGGCTGGCCGCCTTTTGGGCGGCGGCGGCGGCGGCGGCGGCCAAGCCAAGCCAAGCCAAGATCCAGTGTCGCGCTCTCAGACAAATGAGCGATTATTTTCTTAAAGCGAGTGGAGGCTAAGCGAGCGATGAATAATATAGCGCCCGCCTTGCCAAGCGGGCCAAAACAATGGCAGTGCATGGCGACAATAATTGTCGTCCCCCAAAGGAGCGCAATCTTTTGCATAATCAATGAGCGCTGGCCCAGCCCGGCGAGCATGTAAGCGATTGGAGCGGCCTTCTGGGCGAACTGAGCCGGAAAGTGTTGCGCAAAGCCCAAAAGGCGAGCGCCCGGCCAAACCCGTCACGCTTTCCCCCCAAAAAGCGCCATCCCTCGCCCTAATTCGCGAGGTTCGCATGTCCGCGTTCGGGCGCCCTCGGCGAGCAGGGGCGGCCGGCGGGCCTCCAGTTTTGGCCGGGGCTTGGGCCAAAACTGGAGGCGGGCGATTGAATGATTTTGGACGCGGCGTTGCGAAATATTGAATTCAATTCGCGCGCCCAAAAGTCAAAACGAATCAGAGCTGACGCGCTAAGCCCGCCGGCCGCAACTCCCCCAGGAGGCCAGCCAGCCAGCCAGCCAGCCAGTCAGCTGGCCGGCCGGCGCTAATCAATTTGGCCGCCGGAAGCTGGGCCATTTCCATATTGATTGACTGGCCCCATGCTAATGAGCGCGCGCCCACTGAGTTGCTGTGTCAAAACTGGTCAATTTATGCAAGTTTGCTGCCTCGCTCGCCGACCCAAATTGAATCTCCCCTCTCTGTGGCTGCTTGGTTGCGCAACCTTTGCGCGCTCGTCCCATTATCGGCCGGCTCAAAATTCAAATCTGCCCGGCCGGCCGAGCGGAAGCGGAAGCGGCAGGGCCAGCGCGTAAAGGGCCGGCCGAATTGGGCGCTCGGCGGCGGCGGCGCTGCAATGTTACGCGTAATAAACAAGTTTCATTGCGTTACATGTCCGGCCGCCCGGGAGAAGTTTGGCCGCTCGCTCGCCGCCGGCTGGCGACGGGAGCCGCGTTGGCCGGCCAATGGGGCGCCGGCGCGAACAAAGCCGCGCCTGGCGAGCGACAAATTGCTTAGCTCTGCTCGCTTGCGCCAACCGGAAGTCGCCCCTTTATGGGCCAGCTCGCGCTCCTCTGCGGCCACCAAAACCAAAGGCAAAGGCAAAGCCAAAGCCACAGCCAGAACCAAAACCAAAGCCAAAACCAAAGGCAAAACCAAAACCGAAGCCAAAACCAAAACACGAGTCAAGAGGCGGAGTTGCGCTTTGCTCTGCCTCTGGGCCAAAGATTTATTTAATTTGCCTCTCGCCCTCTGAGGCCCCAATTAGTTTCACTCTGGCCGCCCGCTTTTATGGTTCCGCCAGCTTCCGGCGGGCGGGCGGGCGGGCGCCAAGCTCGCCGCCCGCTCGGCCCATTGAAATGGATTCCATTTGATTGGGCTGGATTGGATTGAATTGAATTGGAGTGAATTGAATTGAATTTGCCTGTTTCGGCTCCAAATTGAATCGGGCGCCATTGTGCGATTCCTCCCCGCGGCTCCAACGAGCTGAGCAAGCCGAGCGGCCAAATTCAATCGATAGCCTCGAGCGAGGTGATGCTCGGCCGAGTTTGCCGCTCATGGAGGAGAGGAAGCGTCGATTTCGGCCCCGGCTTCCATCCGCCGGCCGCCGTCCGCCGTCCGCCGTCCGCCGTCAGCTGTCGGCCGTCGAGCGTCGATCGGCGGCCATTGTGAGCGGCGAGCGGTGTTCCAGTTGCAATTAGTTTCGCTGCCAAGCTCGGCCGGCTCAGCTTGGAGGCGAGAAGATGATGATGAGCGCGAGCGTCTGGCCAAACTCGTGACTTTGAATCAGGTTTGTTTGTAAAGTGGCCGCCGCCGCCGCCGCCTCCGTTTTGGCGGCTCGATTGGAGGCGGCTGATGTTTCAATCTGGCCGCCAGTGCGCTTTCGCCGGCCGATTGATTTAGCGGCGCCGAGCGCGACGAGCCGGCCAACTGGAGCGGCAGATCAATCAAGGCTGCCCAGGTTGCGCAAGCCAACAAGTGGCCGAGCGCCGATTTGATACGCGCGCAGCCGGATTGAGCGGGCGCTAATTGAGTTATCGGGTGCCAGCAAACTGGGCCACCTGTGCGCCCGGCGGCGTCGTCCTGGCGACCGGCGGCGGCTAGCGGCAGCCACAAGGACGCACGCGAGCCAGCGGAAGTCGGCGCCCGGCCGCCGGAAGTGGATCTACCCCGCAACTGCATCATAAATCACTTGTTTGCTCGCCCCCTTTCGCGCGAAGGGCGCCGCCAAAATTCTGTCCAGGCGACAGGAGGGGAGTTCATTTATCTTCTCTCGCCTCTGCCGCCGCTGCCGCCGCCTCCTCCAACAAGAGACTGCTCGCTGAACGCGCGCAAGGGAGGCGATGAATGCGATTACAATTCATCAATCCAAATCACGCGCCTTAAGTTCAACCTCTTTTGTCGCAACTAAACGGCGAGCGAGTTTACCTGCTTCGGCCACCTGTTAAATGAGATGTTGTTGCCTCTGCCGCCGTCTGCTTCGTGCGAGCCGCCGCCCGGCCAGCTTGTTTGCGTTTCGCTGCATGCAGCTCGCAATGATCGAATTATTCAAATGTTCATAAATCATGATTATTTGGCCCGAATGAATTGGCGCCCCCGAGGCAGTTGCGCTCGCAGTGGCCGAGCCGCGTTTTGTTGTCTGCGCGGCTCCACTTGCGTTGCCGGCAGGAGAGCGGCGGCGGCGGCGGCCAACAACAACAACGCCAACAACAGCAACGACGACCGAGCGGCAGGAGCAACTCACGAGTTCATTCATTAATTTCGATCGACAACAAATCACAGCCAACTCGCGCCCACTCAGGTGCATAGGTAAATTTGTCTGCTCCCGTTCCAGCCGAGGACAACCAAACAAATTGATTGAGATTAATGATTTTTATTCGGCAGCTAGAAGCGGCAACGAGCATGGCGATGGGAGTGGAAATGGAAGTGGAAGTGGAAGCTTGCACTAGCAAAACCTCCGGCCCCATACAACCACCTGAGGCGGCGATGGGAACCAATTTTAGGGCCAGTTTTGCGCCGGATGTGTCGTGAACTGGTCGTGGTCTTTTGGTTGCTCTTTTGGAGCCGAAATTGGCCAAAGCGAGCTCGGCTGACAGGCGCCCGAGTGAAGTGGAGTTCAGTTAAGTTCAGCTCAATTCTGCTCAGCCAAACTCGGCTTGGCCCAGTCGAGCAGGAGGGATGCGCGGCGCTGGTCGTGCCATTGGCTCAATTGACGCCTCAATCGGCGCCCGAATGGCCGCTCGCAAAAATTGAGCTCGCAACTGGCCGGCCGGCCGGCGACCTTCGGCCGTCGTCGTGTCGGCCGCTTGTTTGGCCCGTCCGCGATTACCTGCCCGGCCCGCCACTCCGAAGGCCTCGAGCGCGCGCGCGGCTGCAGCGGCCAGCCGGCCGGCCGGCCGGCAAATGCACTCCTGCGCGCCCACTTCGGCCGGCCGCTCTATATTTAAACGGCCACTCATCTAATTATTACGTCAACCAGCCCTCCGCCCACCCGAAGCTCGCGAGCGGCGGCCGGGGGCGCACTCTGTTTGTCTAGCGCCCGCTTAGGGCTCTTTACAAGCCACAGGCGGCGGCTAAACAAACTGACGGGCGCCAGTGGTAAGGTACCAATTATGATTCATGCCCGACGATCGGCCCGCGAAGGGATGCGCCGGCCATGCGAGCGCCGCCTCTGCTACAGCAAAACTAACCGCTGCTAACCTGTAATGAAGCCCATTCAGTTGCCGCCTCCAGCTGACGGCCGAGCGAGCCGCGGCTCAATTGGCGGCCAGCAAATCGGGGTTTGTTTTGGGCTTTAGGTGTCTGGCTGGCCGGCCGGTCGGCTGCTCGGCCGCTCAACTGGCTAATCTATCATTAGTTTGGGCGAGTTTGTATTGTTTTTGAGCAAGCTAGCGGCCGGCCGGCTTCGTCGAGGCTAACAAGCCAAACGGTTTGTTGCTGCTGTTGGCCGGCCGAGAGGCGCACACTCGGCGAGCGAGCCCATCGAGCAAAACAAAAGGTGAATGACAAGTGGTAATAAATTTTAGATTAATTTTACCTGCTTGGGGCCGGCGCTTATTGATAAAGCTGGCCGGCCGGCTGGCCG
>Ga0268249_1000688_pt1 | contig 11284 bp, 6 predicted proteins | sample AgamicAtPe_FD_200257 | JGI IMG/M metagenome (GOLD analysis project Ga0268249, IMG submission 200257) | Agave microbial communities from Guanajuato, Mexico - At.P.e (v2) (version 3) | ecosystem: Host-associated > Plants > Phyllosphere > Phylloplane/Leaf | place: Guanajuato, Mexico | collected...
CGGCGGCGACGACGCGCAAGCTCACTAATGGGTTTCTGCCATTTAAACCCTCCTCCTGTTGGCCCAAACGAGCCATTACCTTTGGGCCAAATTTTGGATTCCTCGCGGCCAAACGAGAGCAAGTGGGGCCGTTTGAGCGCCCGCCAACAATGGGCGCCAAAAGTGGGCGATAAGATGGCCGCGCACAATTTGGTCTGGCCGGCCCACTTCCGGCGCCGCGAGAGACGAGCTCGAATCTTGCGCGCGAGTCTGGGGGGTGACTTTTAATTTTAAATAGTCGCCCGCTTGGCCGCGAGCCGAGGCCGGCCGGTGGGGGGGGGGCGAGTGGAAGTGAGAAAATTGTTTCTACCGCTGGCCCTTTGATTGATTGTTGGCGCCGCTCGGTTGTTAGCGGCGGGCAAATTTGGCCGGAGCTCGCGAACGGAGCTAGGCGCTCGCCCGCGCGGATCCATCATCGGCGCGCCCGCCCGAGCGGAAGTGGCCGCGCCAGCCCACCTCAAGTCGGCCCCTCGCTCTGGTTGGCCCGCCAGGTTGGCGGGCAGAGTGGAGTTGAGTTCGAGTTGGATTCGGGGTTTGAGTTTAAGTCTGAGTTGGGGTTAGAGTTTGAGTCTGAGGGGCGCCAGTCAGGGGTCATCAGTCAAGTGGCTCCGGCCTTTGTCCATTGTGCGCCGCTCGGGCGGCCAACTTTTGATCAACTTTCAGGGCGCGTAAATTCAAATTTCAATGGAGCAACGGAGGCAACTCAATCGGCGCCGGCGGAGGGGAGTTGCGCGCGCTGCAGCTTCAACGAATGCAGCAAATCAAATCCGCCGGCAAGATTTGAAAAGTCGGCCTCGAGAGGGAAGGCGACGTGAGCACTCATTCGGCACACTCTCGGCCGCACCTCCATTCAAATTTAATAAAGCTCCCCCCACTCCCAAAAGTTGCGCGCTCGGCCAAACCTGACAGCGTGTTTATTTAAACTCAACCTGTCTAGTCAGCCGCAGTCTCACCTTCAGCGGCGCCTCTCTCTCCGCTCTTGTGGCGCCAAGACTCGCGCCCTCTGCGGCGATTTAAATAAATGGCCGCCCCGAAACAGTGGCACTCGAAACTGTGTAGTCGTCGTGTCTCCGCTCTCCTGTCAGGTCGGCTTTGGCGCTTCAATTGAATTGGCTTGGCCGGCCGAGATTGATGCCGAGTGTGGCGGTGGGAGGCGCGACAAAGGCGGTGTCACGTCGGCGCCCAAAGGTAGGGCCCCTTGTGGGCGCGCTTGCGATTTGCGCCACGTTCGTCGCCCGGCTCTGGCGCGGATATTCAAATGCGAGCGGCCGGAGCCAATATTACGTGACACAATTAAGTTGATTCAACTAAAAGCGGCCAAAACCTAGAGGCCTCTGGGCCACTTGGAGGCCCGAGCACAATGCGGCCGAAGGCTGCCGGCGCTCGAGGAGCCCCGAACGCTGCTCGGCGAGCATTATTTACATTGGAGGGCGCGAGTTGATTGATTTTCAACCATTGATCCGCCATTGTGTATTCGGCCCAATCAGAGGGGCCTCCCCGCTGCCTTTGCTCGCTTGGCCCATTGAGTTTGGGCTTGCGCGCGAATGTTTAAAATGCAAATTCAAGCGACTCTAAACTTTCCCTGCCAAACTCCAACCCATCCAATGGGCCGCCCCCTCAACTCGAGCGGAGGCGCGCGCGAGCTAGAGTTTAATTGTTGTCTGCGCCAAGATGTCGCCCCTCCTAGTGACTCAATTCGAGAGCGAGCGGCTCTTGAATTTGCTCGCTCGATTACCTGATTTTGCAATTAAACCTCAGCCGGCCGATCGATTCCGGTGGACTCGAGTTTGGAATTTGAGATTGCCGCTCTCCTCGCTCGAAGCGGAAGCTCCTTCCTCCCCCCCCCCTTCGGCTCCAACTTTGCCCAAGCGGCCCAGCACCTGGGCGGCGCAATGGGTTTTAATTACGATCGAACAATCGAGCGAGCGGCGGCATAATTTAATTTTATGTTTGTTTGCAGCCGAGCAGCCTGGTCGAGCGGCGCGCCTTTAAAATGGCTCCACCATAAGCGGCCAACGGAGAGGCGAAAGCGAGCGCAAGAGCAGAGGCGGAGGCAAACGCAAACTCAAACGTACAGCCAAAGACAAGGCCAAGCGCAAGACAGAAAGACAGGAAGGGGGGAGCGAACGGGAGTGAATTAATTTGCCGCCGGAAGCGCGGGAGTCGCGCGCATTATTATTACCTATTGTTCGGCTGGCTCGCTTGCGGCGACAAGCCGCCCGCCGGCTTGGATCCATTAGATGGTCCTGCAGCGAGCGCGGCCGCCCAGTTAACCCTTCCTGGCGGCGGCGCCAAGGTGCAGGCGCGCGCGCGAGATAATTAAAAGGCTCATTGTTGGCTGGCTGGCGGCTCGAGAGCGACTTGGGCGCCCAGATCTTGATCTCCTCGGGCGCCACTCTCGCGCCCGAAAGGAAATACATACGCTCACTTGGTTCGGCCGGCGCTCGGGGCCGATCGGCTCCGAGTCTCCGCCTGTGATTTACAGCAGGCGCATTAGGCGCGCTAGGTGAGCCAGCGCGCGCACCTAGCGCCGGCTCACGCAGGCGGAAGCGGCCGCGACAGGATGAAAAATTGCGCCTCTAAGGTAATTAATTTCGCAAATTTCGAGCAAAGTCGAGCTGGCGGCGGAGGTGGGGCGAGCGGGCGAGTTTTGGGCCGCAAAGAGGCCGACTTTGGCTGCGGCGGCGGCGGCTGCGGCTGCGGCTGCAGTCGAAGTGGGCCACTGGGCAAGCGCATCCCCCTCGGCACAAATCGAGAGTTCATGGAGGCCGGATGGCCGGATGGGGTCCATCGAGCAGACGGCCGACAGATCCACCGCTCGCCAGTCCGGCGGCCAAGATCAACGGCGGCCAGCTAATTAGCTATGCAAACATGCGGTCAAAGGGGCGGGCGGCGTGTTTGCCCAATTAGCCACCTTTGCGCGCTCAGTTTAAAATTGGCGCCATCTCGGCGGCCAATCACTGGACCCGGCCGCTGATTAGCATAGGGAGTCTGTTTGCGCTCGCTCGCTCACTCGCACTCTGCGCGGCCGCTCCCGTGCGCGCGGCCAACGAGCGAGCGAGCGAGTTGCCGGCCAGCCTCTCGCTGCTTATAGGAGCGCCCGCCAAGACCCGTCCGCCGAGCCAGTCTGGCCGAGCGAGAGTCAATTTGCGCGCGCTTCTTCGGGCGACAAAATGATGATGTTAGCTCGCGTTGGCGGCCGAACGACAAATCGGCCGGCGAGACTTCGACAAGCAGACCAATGGGCCTTGTTTCTCGTTCTGCTGGCTGATTTGTCGCCGCTGCTGCTGCTGCCGCCGCCGCCGCCTCCAGTGTCGACTTGGCCGCTCGATCCGGCTGCCAGCGCCGGTGGCGGCCCATTAATTTGCAGGCCAACGAAGGTAGGAGTTGGCGCACAAGCTGGCCGCATTAATCTTGCAGCCGGCGAGCTCCTCCTGGGATTCAGGCGGCGAGTTATAAGTCAAGTGGCTCATTGGACGCGCTGATTGATCCGCCCGCTCAGCGCTCAGCTCTCAGCTCTCGCTCGCTTCAATCTGCTGACTCCTCGGCCGCTTTTAGTTTAGCTAAGCAAATCTGGCGCCGGCCAAGACGACGCCCGGCCACATGCAAGCGGGCGCCTTCGAGCAGAGGAGTGGCGCAGTTTTGTGCGCCGGCCGCCAGTCGCAGCTGCCTATGCAGCTGCAGCTTGCCTCGCCGGCCGCCAGTCGCAACAAGCTCGCTAGCTGCGGATAAATAAATGTATCCATCTCAATTACACGCACTCAAAAGTGGACCAGCTCGCTCTTTCGCGACAACTTGCTAGCGCGGCTTCCCCCCAATTGTTGGCCCAGCTCAAAGTCTGCGCCCGAAGCCGGCAAAGTGGCGCAGTCCCGGCTCGAGCGCGCCCACTGCGCCAGCGCCCATCCAGGCCGAGCGCTAATCGTCGCCGATCAGCTGAATGAATGACGAGCGAGCGAGCGAGCGCAAGCAAGGCTCCCGCTCAGCCGGCCCAAAGAGCAAAGGTTAGGCGGCGCCCTTTGTAGGCGCCCAGAGTCAGGCGCCGGAAGTGGAGTTAGCGGCCGCAGAGTTTGCCAGCGGCAGCTGACTTTGGAGGACGCGTGAAATTGGCGCCGGGCGAGCAGACGACTGGCGCAACATTGTGCAAAGCGCCAGCTCTCGCCGCCTGGCTGGCTGGTTGCAAGCTGCACTGTGCTGCACTGCACTGCACTGCATTGCACTGAACTGAACTGAACTGAACTGAACCAAACCAAACCGAACTGAACTGAACTAACCCAGTCCAACTCTGCATGGCCAAGCTTACATAATCCAATTCCGCCCCTCGAGCGCTGATTGTCCGCTTTTGGGATGCCGTTTAAAGGGTGAAATATGGATAATTTGTGGGCTAGCTCTGTTTCCGCTCTCGTGGCTCGAGGTTATGTGTCTGCCGGTCGCTCAGCTAGCGCTCCAATTGCAACCCTCGCTCTTGCCAGCCAGCCGGACGAGCGGCCAGCGGAGCGAGCGCGCGCCGACTGGAAACGAGCCAGCCTCCATTGTAGGTGAGCCGCCAGCCGGAAGCGGGCGGCTCGCTGCAGCTGGCGGCCGCCCAACTAACGGAAGTGACAACTTTTTTGACCACTCAATCAATTAATCAAATGATGCCGGCGCCTTTGTTTCGCGAAACTGGGGTTGGCGCCACGCGAGCTCCGTTCTGCTGGCTGGCTGGCTGGCTGGCAAGCGGACTTAACCTTGCCGCTGCCGCTGCTGCCGCTGCCTGGCTGGCTCGCTTGTGGACGCGCCAGCTCCACGCTGCAAAGGTGGGGCGGCCGCGCGAACGGAACGAGCGGAGGGCGGGCGGGCGAGCGCGTGATGAATGGGCCTGCGCGCGGACCCGCAACCCTTCGTGACCAGGGGGGCGGGCGGGCCGGCAGTGCCGCGAGCACGGGCGGCCGCGCGGGCCCGCAGCGGCCAGGTTCAGTGAACTGCGCGCATCTGCCCCACATCTGGTTCCAATATCGCACCAGCGCCCGCCGCTTCCACAAACCAGAACCCATGGCCACTGGAAACGGGCGAGTGAGGCGCCCTAATTGGACTGCGGCCGTTCGGGCGGCCCACTTTGCGCCGGCTCCTCTCGCCGCCTGGTGGCCGCTTTGCCTGCCGCCTCGGCCCTCGGCCCTCGGCCGCCAAATGCTGTCGCGGGCGTCCGGCTGCAGCGAGCCGCCTCTGGCCAGAGAGGCTCTCCACTCTTGGCGCCGGCGAGCGAGCGCCAGAGAGACAAAGGCGCCATTTGCATGTGGCTAGAGGCAGGAGGAAGAGGAAGGGCAAACGCGAAAGCAAAAGCAAAAGCAATTAACGTGATTCCGTCTGCGCCGGCTGCGGGGGCCTTGGGGCTGGTTTGAGCGCGTGAGAGTTGGTTTTGACCAACTGGCGGCCAGACAATTGGCGCCGGCTTCCCGCCGCCCAGCAAAGGAGGCCGATTGATTAGCGCAATTGAGTTTGCTTCCAAACTTGGGCCCGATTCGCGGAAGCAGAAGCAATGAATCCGTGTGTGTGTGTGTGTGTAAACAAATACCAGCTACTGGTGGCGGCCTCGTTTTGAAGCCGGCCTCCTCCGCGCGAGCCGCGCCCCCGCCGCCCCCTCTGCGCCCGGCCCGCCCACCTATAAGCCGCCGCCGCTCGCTATAGGGCTGTCGGCGCGCAGGTGAGCGCAGGTGAGGCTGCGGGCGCAGGTGAGCCCCCTCCTGCTCGAGGCGGGGGGAGCCCTATAGCTGGCGGGCGCGTGCGCGGCCAACTTGCGAGAAGCGCAAACACACTTACCTTTGCAGGACTCGCCGCCGCTCTGTCTTCTCGGATTCTGTTGCTTTCTTCTCTTAGCGCTCATTGCGCGGCCCACTTCCAGCTCCGCCCAACTTCCGCCCGCCTCCACCTGCTCGCCGGCTAGGCGGCCAAGCGCGGCGCTGGGCCTTCGCTCTTGGCCTGCGCTCATGTTTGCGCCCACGAGCGCTGAGTTTGCAGCCGACGACGAGCTTGATATCATCATCCCTCCTTGCTGCTCTTTTCTCCTTCCCTTCGCTGCTTCCGATTCAGCTTGCCCAAGCTAGGACACAAAACTTATACTTTGGCCGCCCAATCTAAAGAGCCGGCGAGCGAGCCTTTCCACTTGTTCGCCCTGTTCTGTGTCTCTGGGCTGAACTAGTCTCGGCGGGCGTCTCTAAACTGGCGCCAGTTGGCTTGCGAGGCGAGCTGGCGGCCTTTGACTCGCGCTACTGTTGCTGTTTCCCTTGCTGCTGCTGCTGCTGCCCTCACTGCTGCTAACACTGTTGCTGGTTGGCTCGACCAACGACGACGACGACGACGACGACGACGAGATCCTCTCAGATTCGAGCACTCGTTTGCTCGAATCGGCAAACGTTGGCCCTCAAACTGGAGCAGCGAAAGCGAGAGTAGGCGAATCCGGGCGGATTGAGCATGCGCGCGCCAGACTGTTGTCAATGTTCGAAGGTTGGCCGCGAGCTCAGCAAACTCGGCAGCCTGATTTGGGCGCTCGGCCGCGGCTCCTGAGGTGCGCCAAATGCGCGCACCTTCGCGCCGGCCGCCCTTCCTGTGGCCGAGCTGCGCGCCCTTGAACCCCTTCCAGGCCGAGCTCGCCATCTAGCGGGCGCGCTCTCACTCGAGAGCCGGCCGCAGCTTTGCCCGAGAGGCTGGAAGGGCGCAAGCAACTCCTCATGGTTGGCCTGTGCAAACCCTGCACAGCGTTCGTTTGGACAAAAGTTACCTAGCGGCGAAAATAATCATTTGTGACGGAGCCCCCAAACGAAGGGTTTTCACATCCTCAGAGGGATAAAATCTCGCACTGCTGCTCCATCACACAAACTACACACATACACTTTCGAGCCAAGAGTGATACTGAAAATATTGCCTTTAATTTGATCTGAACCTAAACTGGACCCACTACTTCTGTTTCGACTTCCTGATCGCTGGCCTCTGAGCGGCCTGCTTGTGCGCCAAGCTCGTAAGCAGCTGGCCAGACTTGTAGAGCAAGTAGATGAAAACTGCCAAGCTTGCGAAGTAAATAATCCGCTCCTGCTGGTTCATCGTGTCCAGGTACTTGTACACGAAGAGTCCTGTTTGGTGCTTGATGTAAAATAGGAGACTTGTGTAAAGTATGAAGTAAACAATCGTCAGCGCGGCCCCATTGCGGGCATATTTGTGGTTCACGAGGAGCGCTAACAGTATGTTTAGTGGGACAATTATTGAGTGCGTTGCATGATTGAGCCAATCTGGATAAAACTCGCTTATTGCTGCGGGAAAAATGAGCTCCCTGCCCATCAGGTGCCAGACTCCCCAAAAGGAGTAGACGACAACACTTCCAACTGGATAAGCGAGACTTGTGAACACAAAGTCACGCGGCTTTTGGAGCGAGCGCGAAAAGTGGGCCCCAACGTGGAGGATTGAGTTGAGCAGTTGGATGAGCAGGCATTGGTAGGTTAAAAACTTGAGTTGCCCATAATGTCTCAGCTCTGGCGCCATGAGGCCGTGCATCTTTTTCAAGTTTGCTGTTGTGTTGACACCAGTTTTGGGGTTGGATTTGGGCTTGTTGTTAGCAATTTTTGTCTCAGGATTGTGGAGCTGGCAGCGCTGATGGTGGGGGCCAAACACTTACGGTTAAAGTTCATATAATATACTGAGTAGCCGAACACGCCCGTTGAGGCCAAGTTCAGCAGTAAAACAAACGCCGACATGGCTGACTCGCTGTCTTCTTGTTGCCTATTCACTTCAAGATGGTTGCAAGAGTTTTTGGCCTCCAGCTGGCAGGGCGTTTTTGTGGCAAAAATCGGAGGGACAGTGGATTGATACAATTTGCATTTAATTTGACAGTCTTTGTGTTTTCTCGCTGTGGCAGGTGGAGAAGGAGACGGAGGGAGGCGAGTGAGCGAGCGGGACAGGCAGTGCGCTCTTATCGCTTGCCCCGTCTACCGCGCTGCGGCAACCCCAAGCTCCAGAACTTCCTCTACACGCAGGCAAAACGTATGCATGTTTTCCCCGACCTGCGGCGGCCAGACTCCGCCGCCGCCGCCGCCGCAGCCCCAAATGCGCCGCCTGCGGTAGAATTGATGATCAGGAGGATAGAAAGTACTAATGCTAAACAGGCTAGTCGCCGTCGCCGTCATCCGACGAAAGCAAATGTTAGGCGCCGCACCTCCAGTGGCTCAGACTATGCTTGCGGCGGGCAGCCCAGGGCGAGAGAGCGAGCGCGAAAGAGCATTGCCGGCGAGCGCTCACTAGCAGGTGCAGCTGGTTCAGCAGGTTGGTATTAGGCTCCCACTCTTGGAACTCTACGCAAAATCTTGAGCCAGAGGATGCGCTGCTGTCCAACTCAGACAGTCTCGCAACCTGCAACCAGACAAACTAGAATGAGCCCTTTATGCTGGCGAGTGTTGCGTACATCTCCATTTGTCAGATGGCTAGAATGAATGTCATCCGCAAACCCTCCAAGGGGATCAATCCGAACTGGTTGTATTCTCGGGTCAGAAGCTGGCCCACTCGCAATCCATATCTCCGCTCGCTGAAACCACCTTTTGTTTGACCTCCAAAGGCCCAACTGGTAACCATGGCAACGCTCCTGCACCGCCAGCTCATCGCACCCATGAGGCTCACTTTCGCCATCCGAGCACCAATCACTGCGTCTTGATAGAGGATGGAAAAGTATTATCTAACAAAGTTAGACAGTTCGGTTGGGCCCGACAGCCTGAGCAAGGTGAGACTGGTTGAGGTTGAGCAACAAGCTGAGCTGCCGCCATCGTTTGGGCTCGTGCGCTTGAGTTTAGAGGAGGGAGGCAAACAGAGAGGCCAATTTGCGGTCGGCCACCAGATCAAGCTGACGGCGTTGAATTGGAAAAGGAGCGCGAACGAACTGGAGAAAAATGGAGGGATAAATGTTGTTGAGTTTGAGGAGAAACGAGTCGAGCTCACCTGTGCGAAAGTTGTTGACTTTGATGCGAGAAGCCGGATTTCTTTGGAGACTTCGCATTTGGATTGCGTGCTCCTGTGCGAAGATGGCACCTTGTTTGCCATTCAATTTGCTGATAGATGTGCAAAACATCTTTCGGCCATCCATTTGGACAGTTATAAGACACAAACAAGCCACAACAACACTGCCATCCAATGCCATTTGCGAAACGACAACGAAATTGGACAAAGAGGTTCTTACGTTTACGTGTTAAGCGTTAGATGTTACTACCTTTACAAATTAACCGCCTCCTCCGAGCAGCTAGAACTAGTCAATGTTTATCCATCAGCTCAGAGTCCCGATTGCCACTTTGTCAACCTTTTGGTGCTTGAGGCAAATCAGCAAACTGTCATCTTGGAGCTTGAGGATTCAAGCATGAGGGTAATAAATCAAAACAACTGTCTTGCTACATTCAAATTGCCTGAACTCTACGGGCCAACTTATGGACCAAAATTGATCCTAAAAGCGAGCTCAGATTGTGAATTTACGATTCTGAACTCTATTGGAACCAAACTGGTTGCATACACTCTAGTTCTACGAGGTGAAACAGAGAAGGATGATCCAGATCAGCTTCTTGTCCGAGAACCAAATTTTGAGCTTGAGGAGAATTGGCACCTGGATTTGGATGAAATCGATTGTGTTCGTTCGCTTGAGATCGATGAGGAGAGTAAAGAATCGTGTTGTTTGTGTCCAATTTGGTCGCCTCTCGAACCTGATGGGCCAAAGTTCCTAGCAATAATGTTCAAGCATCATATGCTTGTCTACGGTTTTGAGCAGCCATCGGCGCTCTCATTCTCAACGCTCTATGATCAATCCTTCCTTGAAGTGGCGGCAACTTCAGAGGGTGGCGATCAAAAGACACTGGAGTTTCGACGTTTCCATGTTGATACAAAAGCTAGGCCAAGGTTGTTGCACAACTTTAAACTCATTGGCGCCCAACCAACAGATTGCCTCTTCAACTCTCTCTTTCTAACAACCAGAATTCGCCTCCTCGAAGCCAGACACTTTCCGCGTCTCAACTTGTTGGTTGCCATTGCAAGCTTTGGCCACCTACTAGCCTTTAGATTCACGTCAGACAGAATTGTGACGAACGAAGATAGACAGTTGGGCCAGTTGCTTGTTAAGCTGATCAGGGGCGGCTCGTTGCTCAGAGGACCCATCAGCCAAATAGAGCAAGATAGCAGCGCGCTTCGGGAGGACATTCGAAGGCTTGAGAGCAACTCCATCGATGGAAACGATTTGAATGAGAATTTGAATAGAATGCTGACGGTCGAGCTAAATCAGAGCAACGAATTTGGCAGCCTCTACCATTTAAATATCTACCTACCAAACCTAATTCAGGTATCGAGCCTGATCGTTGCGTCGACTGTGAACTCTCACATTTTGGAGCCCACGAGCTCACGGATTAAATCGATCGAAATAGATAACCAATGTGCGACGACACTGCAGGCTGATGGATCCAAGCCCATGGTTTTGTCGGATGATGGACTTGGAGGAGATCGAATATCGCAACACAAGACTGATATAAATCTAGAGGTCCAGTTGCAAGCTTGGGCTTGTATTGAGCTGAATGATGAGCCTGAGAGCTTTACACTCAAAATACCCATCTTCATCATGGACGGCCAGTATGGCGAGCTCAAGCTGATCTACATCCTTAATACGCCCGAATCAATGGCCCAAATTATAACTAGATCAACAATTCGTAGGGACAAAACAAATTGGCCGACTCTAAACCCAAGCTCATACTCGAACTGTTTGCAAATCAAACCTCTCATCTCATATCAGGAGACCGACTTATTCCCTGACCAAGGACAATTGTGCCCAATCGTCACGATGGGAGGATTCGCTGATGGTAACAAGATGCTCTCATGGCTAAGCCAATGTCTTGATACACCCACAGGCCGTGAGGCTCAATTCAAATCTTTGTTCACAAAATGTTACCTCAAATATTGCCTCGACGGCGATTCGATCTCTTTTGTCAGTGATGACCTGATCGCACTAGAACTGGTGAAGAAACACATACTCAGACTTGCCACAAATGAGTCAGTTGAGCTTGAGCTTTCACATCAGAGACCGAGTATCGAGAACCTCCGACATCTAATTGACCTTCAGCTAAAGAATTTAGCGATCACCGATCCGATCATAGTAAGTGCTCAGAACCGAACGAAAGACTTTTTACTGCAAAGCTTGGCCTCCGAGATTGATACGAGTGGCCTCGCAACCGAAATGCAAGTTCAAAGGCATCTGCTCATGGACCAG
>Ga0268249_1000689_pt1 | contig 11251 bp, 5 predicted proteins | sample AgamicAtPe_FD_200257 | JGI IMG/M metagenome (GOLD analysis project Ga0268249, IMG submission 200257) | Agave microbial communities from Guanajuato, Mexico - At.P.e (v2) (version 3) | ecosystem: Host-associated > Plants > Phyllosphere > Phylloplane/Leaf | place: Guanajuato, Mexico | collected...
TGTCAGAGCGGGGGCCTTGTTGCGAGGATGGCACTGGGCGGGTATTGGCGTTGCCTAGCAGTGATGGTTGAGTAAGTGAGCTAAGACTGAGCGATTCCATCAAGTCGCTTAGGCAATCCAGTCGATCGAGACTTGGTCGGAGTCCTTGAGTATGTTGGAGCAGACTGCTTGAAATGGAGTTTGTTACCTGTCTGTCTGATCCGATCCATTAGCTTGGAGCTGCATTGTAATGGTGAGCTGTTGGCCGGCACGAGAGCCTCAGTAGGTGCGAGAGAAGCTGATCGCCGCTGAGATGAGCGTGCAAGCGCAAAGGAGATCAAGCACCATTATGGATATTCCGACTTCGTCTCCGGCTTCTATGACATTTTTAGATCCCAATAAACTGGCTGTGTCAAAGACAGAATTGAAGGCCGACTTGCACGACATGTGGAAGGCTATGTACGTTGCATAGAGCATCATCGCGCCCGAGGCGAAGATGCCGACAACAGCAGCGCAAAAGAGCAAGGCAACCTCCGAGAGAGTGCTGGCGAAGTCGAAAAAGCTCAGAACAAAGAGCACCACTCCAACGATGATTGCAATGTAATGGAACATTTGCAGGTGGTCTGAGTCTAGAGTTGGAATTAGAATTTGGGCACGAGCTGGTTAGTATCGAGATGAGAGACATTGAAAAGAGGGGGATTTTTGTTTGGAAAACTAACGAAAGTTGTCCGATAGAAGGTTGGCGACGTTGATCTTGCAGGCGCGCTCCTGGACGAGATACCAGGAGATGGCGGCACAAATGGCTGCGAAACCGCCGCTGAATCCATAGTTGTTGCAATGGCTTGGCATTTTTTTCGTCGTTTATGTAGATATAAATTGGGGAGGAGCTATGAGTACTTGTTGAGCTGACCCCACTTAAACTTGACCGCACTCGACCGTTTGAATGTGGCTGATTAAAAGCTAGAGGCTTAACAAAAAATCGCGGCTTGACTTATCGGCAAACGAAAGGTCAGGTTTTGGTGCTGTCTTCGTAACTTTTGGGTTCGTTTATTGGGCGTTCGGGTGAGCTCGTGGTTACAGTTAGTTGGTCGGTCTGATTCTATAAATAATGTTGCACTTGCCGCGGTTTTCTGGCCTAACGAAGCAGGTAGGGGTGCGCCGTTGCCAGGCATCGGGGGAGCCTCGCCTTGCGCGCGCGCGCGCGCCCACCGCAAATCGTGCCTCAGCTTGGGCAAAGACGAAGCCAGGCCTCTGCGAATGGAGTCAGCGAGCGCCCGCGACGGCGACAACAACAACGACTGCAGCAGCAGCCTAGAGGAGACGAAAGCAGCGTAGGCAGCCGATGGGCCGGCAATCTCGCCCTCGCTGGGCCGAGTGGGCTTGATGCCAGCAGAAGGGAAGCGGTGAGGAGGGAAGGAATGGAAAGTCGCTTAGGCGCCGCCTCTCTCAGCTCGAGCAAGCGGCCTCGCCTTCCCCCCGCCAACCCGAGATAAGTAGCCCAACCGACCAAACAACAACAACAGCGGCAGCCAATCGCAGCCTGAGAGCAAAGCCAGCTGGCTTGCCAGTAAATTGAGTGAAAACGGTTGCGCCCGCCATTGCAGTGATGCGATACCATCTAAGCTAACAATCCACTCTTGGGCTCGAACGAGCCTTCATAAGGCCAAAACTCATTGCCTTTCAACGTGGAGTCCTCGTCTTGGCTGGCGCTCGGGCTGGAACTTGTTCTAGCGAGCCCACAGGCTGGCCCGTTTCGTTGGGTGGCAAGAGAGTTGGTTGGAATCGCGCTAATGGCGCATTCAAAACCAGCTTAACGCGTGAACTCAACTCGGATGGCAAACTCAGCTCCCTGTGGCTCTCTCGTTCACTAGCAGCAAACCGAGAGGCAAGCACGAGCTCAAACCACCTCTATTGCTGACGAGAACCGCATTCTAAAACGCATTTTGCGATGCCCGGTCGCCGTGAGCTACCGTCCAAAGTTGAGAACGTTTGCCTGGCATGAGAGTCAGCCTGGTCGCCCAGCTATAACAATTGTTTTGCTTGCGTAGCTCACAAGAGCTAGCCTGCTGCCACCCTCTGCCTCTGCCCCAAAGCCACCCTAAACCCTCTCTCTCTCTCGTTTCGCTGGTTCACAAGCAGTGAGCACTGACGCTCACGGTCTCTAGTCCAAGAGTCCAGGTGGCAAGCTCGCACTCGGGCCGAAAATCTAAGCTTGTGAGCTGTATGTTATCCCTGTTGCGGCCTGCAAGTGTCGTCAGCTCTAGCTTCACCATGTAACTCGCTGGTGGGACTGTGGACGAAGGGACGCTCTAATTTGTGTTGGGCCAACGACTCAACAAATCATCGGGGGCCTCAACAAGTGACATCCTCAGTGGTAGCACTTTGCATGGCGTCCAGTTTGACTTGCTGCGAGGCAACTAGCCAACAGAGTCAGGAGCAATGAGAAGTAGAGGAGAGGTGGTTGGACCCTCAATCGGCAGCTGAGTGATGTCGCCTATCTGTCTAACTGCAATATAAGCAGCCTCATCTCTGGAAAGGACTCCACATTGAGACTCGTTATTTATTTTAGTCGTGAGTACAACCAGGCGGAGAAGCCAAGAACAAATACAATGAGCCGCAGCCACCAAGAATCATTTCCCTGTTGCGCTTGAGATTTGCTTTGTCTCATTCGCCCTCTGATACAGTCACTCCAGTTTGATCAGTGCACCAGCACCATCAGCTCCGCTCCAATCATTCTGACTCCATCTGCCAGTCTCTGGTAAGGCGGCCATGTGTTATCTACAAATTGAACCCGTGAATTTAACGCTTAGCCCACGCAACACTGGCTGTCAGCTCAATCGAACTCAGTGGATATCTGCAACAAGCGACTCTCTTAAAAGATGGCTAGTTAACTAGATGAACTTGACGGTGGCTGGCAATGCTGCTGCTGCTGGCGCCGTCGTCGTCGTCGTCATCATCGCCGCCGCCGCCGCTGCCGCCACCATAGTCTTATCGGTATCCCATGAATTTCCAGTGACTGGCGGATGAGCGTTTGAAGACAGGCAGTTTGGCGCCAGCCATTGGATGCGACGGCTCCAATGGAACGAGACCTGCAGCTTACGAGCAAAGCGGAGTTTTATGCTGCTGCTGAGTCACGATGTGGGTTTAGCGATTAATTTGGCGATCCAACTCCAATATCCATTCGCCACGTAATACAGAGTTTCTTTCTGATATAAAACAAAAGTGACAGTTATTTAGTGAGAGCTTCTCAGGCTGAACATCATTTAATTCTAACCCGAAGCAGCTGTATTATTGGAGCTGAATTAAGGGAGAGACATACGCTGGTATACTTTTCTCTTTCTAGCACAACTTTCACCTAAACCCAACTCCAGCCATATTGTCATTATTGCTCTTATTCTTAGAAATCCAGTTTTCAACTAACACAAAATGAGTCAATACTATCAATTATTAGTCACCAAATTGGACTCTCTTGTTCACGACAACAAGAACCAATTGACGCCATATTTCGAGAAGGCAGAGAAGATGACTGGCGTCAAACGAATTTATCTGGCACAAGCCCTACTAGGCATACTCAGCTTATATCTTATCGTGGGCAGAGCTGCCCAGTTTGTATGCAACCTGATTGGGTTTGCCTATCCGGCTTACAAGTCGCTTGTTGCTCTTGAGACCTCTAACAAGGAGGACGACTCGAAATGGCTCACCTATTGGGTTGTGTTTGCGGCATTTTCAGTCGGCGAATTCTTCTCGGATATCCTAATGAGCTGGTTCCCACTTTATTGGCTGGCAAAGGTTGTCTTCTTGCTCTGGTGCTCCGCTGACATACCCACAAACGGTTCCACGGTGATCTACAACCGCTTCATTCGGCCAGTCTTCCTCCAACACAAGAACAAATTGGCTGGCTCCAGTAATGGATCACCCAATAAGAACAAAGAGGGCTAAGCTCGCCTCATAATGTAGTCTTAAGGAGTTTAATGGGCCAAATATTGATAGTTGCAAATCGATTTAGTAGATCAGTATTGACTGCGCTAGGCATCTAAATAAATCTTCTGGGAAGCAGGACATTCGACAGATGTCTCTTTGAAGTATGGGCCTTCACGGGCCTCATCTCTGTAAATGACGGTTCCGTCGTGAACCGTTTTGACAGCACCTCAGTCATCGAACATCTCTTCGCCTCCTCTGCTCCGTCGGCGTAAAAATTTATCATCGACCGTAAACTTACGCCATCCCCTCCAGTCTGGATGTCCCTCTTCGGTCAGTCGTGAGGTCAAGCTTGTTTCAGATCTACATCTTACGCACTCACCGTTCGATCTGCTTCTAAGTTATAGTCAGTTCGAAAGCTGAGGAGCTCATTATGGCGTCATCTGAAACGGGGACGACTGTAGCACTGCGTTATGAGACAATGAACGAAGAATACTTTGAAGAATTCGATGCTCAACCAATATCGCGGATAAAACCGGATTTTTTATCAGACCCTCCTTCTATATTCATCTTCGACTAACAATGTCTCTGCTCATGAGTCATGACATAACTATAATTCAATTTTTAGTCAGGTTTCATCGACTTCTAGGGGCAAACGCAGCTGTGCCACAGACAAAGAGAAGCGGTCGCGAATAGGTCGTGAGTAGGCAGACTTCGCTCACCTTAGCCCTAGATGGGATGCGCCCACCGCTCCAAAGAGTACGGTAGACCTCGCTAATCGCAAAGTGGTACATTATGGATTGTACCAATCGGGTGAACAATTTTCGTAATATGAATCCAGCAGTACTGAAGGCGTTACTCGATCTTCGAGAGCGACACTGTAAGCTTGATTGTTTGATTCATCCTCATCGACTCATGATGACTAGTTTGAATCTTGGTAATTCGATCAAGCAACACGGTTCCACGCTAACGACCTCAAAATATTGGGTATAAGTCTGTCAGCCAATACAAGATCATGAATCCGACCTTGGAATGAAAAGCAACTACACTACTATACTATCATAGAGCTTTTTGGGCTCTTCTCGTTCAAGGATCGTTGTTCACACAAACCGTGACTGGCGATCCTCCTGATGATTTCTGGCAAAATTGTTCGCACTTTCGAACCCAAATCCTTCGTCCTCCTTACAATCAGCCTCACGCTGACACCCCTCGTTATCACGCCAACATTTATAATCAGTCATAGGCAGATATCGTAGCTAATTCAGTTCAGAAAGTAGGACCTCTGGGAGCGATGTTATATTCACCAAATCGCGAGCCCAAGATCTATGCAATCTTGACTCGGCAGGTGCTTAAAATCGTGGACCCTCAATACTCACACAAGTCAGATCCTTGTGACAGAGGACTTCTTGCTCAATTCAAACATCGCTCATATATTCCTGAATTGTCTCGTCGATCAGATCCCTTTGCTCTACATGACAAACTTTAAGGAAAGAGCGCTACCTGAATCGACAGATTCGATCTATGTACTGCTCTAACTCACTCACCAGTTCCTGTTTTTTCATTCAGTAATCCACAAGCCGGGACTATGATATGTGTGTAATAGAGTTGGCCCCCAAGTGTCCAGAGATTTGCACGGTAGTTGACGTGAGAGGGACTGGTGTCATGGTTCTTACCGTGCCGCTAGAACACTGCAACAGGAACTCCCTCTATCTTGCCCTAAACTGCTTGAGAGTTGCTTGCCCGACCATATGGTGTCTATCAAGCATCAATCAGCCTTTTCTTGGCAATTCCTGATCTACTCCGGTTCCTCTGAACATTCCTACTTTCACGCCGGTCTTTGTCATGACGCGGCAACGTGGCTCCAGATAAGTTTTATCGAAATTCCAGTACCATAGTTGTGAGAATCGGCGAGGTCGATGAGTTAACGCCGAAAGTCTGAGAACACTTCGAAGCTTGGCGTATACCCGTCGCAGAATTTGGCGGCTGGCATTAAACTTTTGTTTGAATCCACATGAAACGGTGCCCTTGGCGTTGTGATGACAGAGTGGCGTTCTCGCGATGGTAGAATAAAGTCTAGATTGGGATTGAGTTAGATGTTGATTTATTGAAGTTTCGACATCAACTGATTCGAAGATTGCTTGTAACACGAGCAATCATTATTTGGCTGATCGCTGATGCGAACCACGAACAGATCGCCTCACCATCGCCTATCCTGAGACAAACGTGGCGACAGTCTGGTTCCTACTCACTGTTTCGGGTTGGCAAGAATATTGGACAGAAAACCATTAGATGCATACCAATTCTACTCATGGAGATGCGATCATCATCGTTCCAGATGAAAATCGCGAGAGCTAATAAACGACAGGATAAGATCACGACGATTGCATTGTGCGTAGCCAGAGCAACTTCCGGCCCCACTTTAGATTTAACCTGCTTGAATCATTAACCTAAATTAGATTGCTAATAAAGAGCAACACAAAGCTGCAGTGAGTATACCTTCAAAATACATTATCAGCCCCATCAATACACCTGGTTCGCCTCTAAATTCACGCACGAAATCTACGGGAGATCTCACGAGCAAGTTGCGGCAAAGATCTGTAGCATGTAAACTCTCTGGCTATTTAGGTCACAGAAGCGCACAATCGTCCAATCGATGTTGAATTATAATGAAAGGTAACGCGGCAAAAACGAGTCTAGTTGTTTCCGCTCGAATAAAAAGGTATGCAACATCAAGGCGCGATGTTGGCTCAGACTCTCTCGGTCGCTAAGCTCGTTTGGCACTTGCTCTAAGCAGTCAAGATCACTCGCTTCCGTTCTTCTGACGACCATCCAACGTCGATTGGCTAGATGAAGTATTGATCAACGAGCACTAACCATGCGGCTAAAGCCTGGTTACGACAATGACCAACTCGGCACTTGCTGCACTCTAGATTGGTAGCTCAAGTGAACGTCTTCGGGTTCACTTGCAAGAGGCTCCGTCTGTCAAATACTAGAACCAGTTGTCATCTTTGAGCGTAGACGCAACTAGAGCTGGTAGATGCATAGAATTAGAATCATGTACGAGCCTTGCCGCAACCAAAGTCGGCTAACCTATTGGACCATGCTCGGCGCTGCTAACTAATCGTCGTCGTCTGCCTTCAAGGCCCCGATCAATATCTTAGCCTAGTTGTTAGAATGTGCCAGTCGGAGGTCGATGCTAGCAGAAAGATGTAGGACGGACGGCATGCATTGAGCGCTGGTTGAGTGTGGGTGCATCGAGTGGTGGTAAAAACCATCAAGCTAAGCTCGATCCAATCAGAGGCATTCAGTTGGTTAGGTTGAGTTTGTTTTGGCGCTAAGAACGCGAGCACTGTGATCCATAGCAAACTGGATCCCTCAGCTTCTCTAGCCTCGCCTGCACAAACCCAACCCTCTCGCAGCCCTCCTATCTCTCCACAACTATCAACTGGCAGGCGGCCCAGCCAAGTCAATGTGCTTGCGCAATACGGCTGCCCGCAGCCACCGCCAGCAACCCGGGGCCAATGTTAGTTTGCTAAGGGAGTTGTACTTTTGCTTTGGTCGCGGTATAGTTTCCAGCAACTTGCATTGGCTCGCTTGGGGCGGTTAGCTAGCGGTTGGTCCTTTAAATTTTAATCTGCTGGAGTGATTCCTGCGTATTGCATTGAATGGGCAAATACGAGACTTGAGCGGATAGCTCACTACGCCGGCGACTCAATTGGTGAGCTCGCGGACAAAAGGCGACAAAGTTGGAACATCCATTTGGTTAGCCGAAACAAAGCATGTTCAATGCTGATCTGCAAACTCACATTTGTTTGCCGTCGAGCTAGAGGCGCACATTCAATTGGCAACATTAGCCATTGCCTATTTCAAACGAGTAACAACAGATTGTAGCAGCGAGAGGGAGGAGAGTGCGTGGAGTCTGACCTTGCAAGCCAACCGTTATCGCCGGATACTTGTTGCGCGTTAGCGAGCGGCGAATTGGTGGCTTCAATTCCGTATTTGGTCAAGACGAACCAGCACCTCTAACCGACATAGCCGAGGTTTCCCACTTTCGAGCTTCCGAGAAGCAAGCAGTTGATTGGTAGAGGTTCGAGTCGGCCGAGAAGAGGAAATTCAGGCTCGAAGGAGGGTTGATGGGGAAGTTGAGGGGCGGCGGCGGCAGCAGCTCTACGGAGGAGAGGAAGTGCAATCAAAAGGATGGGATAGCAGCAACGTCGGCAGCCCAGCCTGTCAAGAGCTCAGATCTAGGCCAGATAAACAATGTTATTGGAGACTTCGGCAAGTACCAGTTCCTCATTTTTGTGTTCAAGATATTAATAGGCGCAACGTCTGCCTTCAACAATCTTGGTGTCACCTTTTTCGCGCCCTCTGATTTTATCAGCTTCTGGTGCGCCGATGGAGTAACCCAGAGCTCGCTTACCACGAACCAAGGCCTCACACCTGACCCCTCGCCCTCGATTCTTTCAAACCAAACCCTTCCAATGCCAAGAACATCAACTACTCAAATTCAGCAGGTGTTCAGTGAATTTTTAATCAATAGTGAGCGCAATCGCAGGCACAATGTCGGCTTCGACTATGATACACCGAAAAATGTTCGCAAGGAGTGCAAATATCTATCGAAATTGGACAACCAGTATCACAAATGCACGTCGTTCCGTTACGATACTGGCATATGGATTTCAACAATCATAGACGAATGGGACCTAGTATGTGATAGATCTTGGCTCATATCGGTGACCCAGTCACTCTACATGGGAGGTTTTATACTCTCCTTCTTAATGTTTGGCTATATAAGCGATCGCTTCGGCCGCTGGCGATCTCTCATGCTCGGCGCCCTGATTGAAATTTTGAGCGGATTTGGTTGCGCCTTATCAGGCTCGGTTTTCTCCTTCATGATATTCAGGTTCCTACTTGGACTAGGCAATGCTGGCCGAAGTTCCTCGTCTTATCTGATCATGATTGAATGGGTTGGACCCAAATGGAGGCTACATATCTCAACTCTGGGCTCGCTCGGCTGGGTTGTCGGATATTGTGCCATGCCCTGGCTCACCCTGTTCTTCCTCCACTTCCGCCACATGCAACTCTTTGTATGTTTCTACGAGCTCATCTTGGTCATTTGGCTCCTCCGTATACCTGAGTCTCCGCGCTGGCTGCTGACCCACAAGCGCTTTGATGAAGCCCACAAGGTCCTACTGGGAGCAGCAAGGTTCAATGGTCTGGTGAGAAGGGGTGACGAAAACTGCCGGTCCGACGCGTACGACTTGTCGACTACCAACCAGGAAGCTCTGGCGCGAACAAAACAGACTGACTTAGAGTCCAAAGGGGCACCGCCAAATAAACAGGAGCATGTACCGCACTCGAGGCCATCCTCTGTCGATGAATTCAATGTCAAGTTCGGGCATCTAGTCGACTCGATAAACTCAAAAGAATTCTCCAAGAATGAGGACAGATTGAGTATTCTTGACCTATTTAGGTGGTCGAATCTGAGAAGATACGCGTTGATACTATTTTTCGTCTGGGCAGCGGACTCTTTCATCTACTATGGAATAGCGCTTCGAGTTGGCGACTTTGGAGGGAAAAACTTGTTCATCACCTTTACCATTGCCGGGCTAACTGAGATGCCAAGTATGGTGTTTACAATCATTTGCATGAAGTTTCTGCCGAGGAAGACAACAAATTTATTCATTCTTGTAACCACAGGTTTGTTATGCGCATCACAGGTTCCATTGAAGTATTACGAGTTCTATGGGCTACAACAAAGTACCATCCTATTGGCAAAACTCTTCAACTCTTGCCTATTCACCTGTATTCTCTACCAAACAATGGAACTTTTTCCAACCTCCATCAGACAAACAGCATACAGCTCGTGTTCGCTTGCGGGCCGAATTGGCTCTATATTGGCACCTTTCATCAAAGAGTTGGCACAGATAACGAACGACTCTGTACCACCAATAATATATGCGACGCTCTCCTTCATGGCAGCATTCTTGATACAAGATCTGCCTGAGACAAAGGGTATCGATCTACCTGATACTTTGCTTGAGGCCGAGAAATTTAAGGGCAAAGAAGGGGAAAGCTTTGCACTAGGATGCTTGAGACATAAGGCAACCGCAAAGCACGGAAAGTCCGCGGTAAACGATGGTCGTGTTCTCTCTGGCTAGAGGTTCATTTATCAGTTCCGTTTTGATTCCGAGCCCAAGTCTCAAATTTGTCGCGATCTGGATCTCAACAGGTTCATGGTTTTCATCTGGTTTAGAGCCCGAATCTAGTTTTTTAACCCCACTCGACTGGAATCGAGGTCATTCCACCTTATTCCACCTGAGCACGCAGCCACCGCAAAGCGCGTGCCAACTTGAAACCAAAATCTGAAATATCTGTTCCGTTGGAGAAATAGGATTACTACCATCTATGTTCCCCTTTCGTCTTGATAAAATAACAACATGCTGATAAGTTTCTTTCGGAGCAAGCGAAACGCTGACCATTCTCTCCCTTACCTAATCGGTTTTATCAGAGCTCGCAAAAACAGATCCGAAGCCACGAGTTGATTGCCGAACTATTCACTCGAGACTCAATTGTCTCAAAATGATGCGTGATTCGCAATCGAGATGCCAGCAGCATCTTAGCGATGCAATTGCATCTCTCGCTATCAACGGGCTCCAGCCAAATCTGCCCGCCAGTACCTCACTGTCAGTCGGTCTATTACAGCTCCAAGCCCACTGTTCCACAGCCTACGCCCTCCAACCCCAAGAGCCACTCTGTCTTAGGCCCAACAAGTCTCTAGTCAAAGAGGGTGGATCCGATCCCTTAGATTATATTTACATTTACAAAAACGAAGGCGACAGTGCAAGAGCTATCCCCAGGCATTGGCATTATATTGGCTTTGGTCTTTCAGACATCCACAACTATCAACTACTCTACTATCTGGACGCCATAACAAGGTTGCGAAACCCAATCTATGCATCAAGCACTCCTCCAATGCAACAGTTGTACCCTCTGCCCGGCTCCACCGCCGAAAAGTTGAGCGGTTTTGGCTTCGAGTTGACTTTTCGAGTTAGATGTGATTCGCAACAGTCTTGGACTCAGGAGCCTCCCAAGTGGCCAGGGCAGGTGATGCAAGCCTTAGCACGTTACGTATTCCAGTCGAAGAACGTGTTCAAAGTCGGTGATCACGCTGCCTGGAACTGTTCTCTTGACGGGAATGACGAATCTCGCATTGAGCACATGCTAATGACACTGGACCCCCAGTTGAAAGAGGCTGAGACCAGTCTCGGCCGAGTCGTTTTTATCCAACTCGTTGGAGTGTGCCAAGAAGAGCTGCAGGCAGCTCGCGAGTGGAACGTGCGAGGGATCCTGG
>Ga0268249_1000692_pt1 | contig 11181 bp, 5 predicted proteins | sample AgamicAtPe_FD_200257 | JGI IMG/M metagenome (GOLD analysis project Ga0268249, IMG submission 200257) | Agave microbial communities from Guanajuato, Mexico - At.P.e (v2) (version 3) | ecosystem: Host-associated > Plants > Phyllosphere > Phylloplane/Leaf | place: Guanajuato, Mexico | collected...
AGCGATAAGCTCTTTTTTCGGTTTTACAGCTTTAGCCGCAGATAGTTTCTTCTCCTTACTAATATTGAGTTCTAGCATTTCCGGTTTTATTTTGAAAATTTTATAAATGGGGTTATTTTTATATTTTATACGCAAAATATAACCTTCCATTCTATTGGGATCTTCGTGATTAAAAAGAATTGATTTGAATTCCTTTATTTTGTCGTAAGAGTAATCTTCCGCTTTTAATATTTCGTAAGGAATTACATCAAAATCACATCCTTTCAACCAGTTTTGGACTTCTACGAAATTTTCCAATTTCAAACTCATTAACTTGCCAGTATCTTTATCCACATAAGTATTATTTCGATCCAAAATCAAAATGTCATAAGCGAAATATTTAACTGTTTTTTCTTGAAAACCGTACTTAAATCTAAACATCCTATTATAATTGACCAATTCGCCAAAAATGATAAAATTTTTACCGTTTAATATTTCATACATAGAAATTTTCTTTACTTTTTCAACGAGCATATCTTTAATTTTATGTAAGCCGCGAAAATCTTCATCATCATCAAGTAAATTATTCCTACTGCCGAATGAAACTTGGTTCGTCGTGTGATCGAAGATTAATCTAAGATTGGATCCATCTAACTTTTCTTGAAGAATAATATACTCAAGATGAGTGACATTTTCGTTGAAACGATCCACTTTAAAATTATTAATCGAACGATACATTACGTTATTCATGCCGAGATATTCAGATTTTAATTTCATATCATCCAGAGATACATTCGCTAAATTCACTGAAAATTTATCGTCAGCGGAGATTTTCTTCTTCTGTTTTATAACTTTAGCCAAGAATGGTTTCTTCAGTTCTGGAAAATATTCCGGCTTTAACTTAAACATTTTATGATTGTCTGAACCTTTAAATTTTACCCTTAAGATGTTACCCTCCGTTCTATTGAGATCTTCGTGTTTAAATAACAACGATTTAAATTTCTTTATTCTGTCAAAAGAGTATTCTTCTGCTTTTAAGATTTCATAAGGAATTACATCAAAGTTACATTCTTTTAGCCATTCTTGCACTTCTAAAAAATTTTCGCATTTTAAACTCATTATCCTGCCAGTTTCTGCATCTAAGTAAGTATTATTTTCATCCAAAATTAAAATATCGAACGCGAAAAATTTAATTTTTTCTGGGAAATCGTACTTAAATCTTGGCATTAAAGGTAAACCTCTGGAAGTATAGCCAACCAATTCGCCAAAAATGATGAAACTTTTACCGTTTAATGCTTCGTACGTAGAAATTTTCCTTACTTTTTCAACGAGCGAATCTTTGATTCTATAAAACCCACGAAAATCGTGATAAACTAAACAGATTCTACTTCCAAATGAAACTTCATTCCTCTCATGATCGAAGAACAATCTGAAATTGCATCCATCTAGCTTTTCTTGAAGAATAAAATACTCGAGATCAGCGACATCGACGAAACGATCCGTATTAACATTAGTAATCGAACTATAAATTACGTTAACAACTTTTCCAGACGCGAATGAAAAAAAAAAAAAAGTTGCTGCTAAAGAAAATGTATACAACATGAGATACGACCAACACGTAAATTGACACCATAGGTAACTGCAACATGATATTGACTTCATCATCCGTCAATCGTGGTAGTTGGAAGATTAACTTCTGCAAAACTGTATTTATCTTGGTCACGATATCTCCTCGAGGTACGCGCAGAATAGCTTATAAATGGGTCTGGAAGTCCGTTGATGCTCATTTTCTTCATAATCATTCAGTAATCCATATCTGTAACTGATATCTCGGCTAATCCGAAAATTCTTCAAGTATCGGTTTTCGCTTTCCCTGCTTCATTCATTATTTGATACTACTTATCAGCAAATTAAGGGACATCATAGTAGTAAACTTCTGAAGTGATGAGCATAACGACTTTTGCACCAATCATGAAAATAAGGAGTCGGGGGATCATTTTTTGTCATTCGATTTTTTTTCTCATTTAAATGCTGCGAAAAGAATTGTTTAGTCTAAGATGTCATTCTAACTATTAATTGCTGGTGCCTTGTGGGATGGTTTTAGAACTCGGAAGTGCTCTTTTTTTTCTACGTAGGTAGGTACATAATTCAAATTTTTTATAGGTACGATTGCCGTAGGTACATCCCCCTCCCTCCCGTGTTTTGAGAAATTATATTTTGATTCATTTTTCAATTCATGATAGATAGATTGATGACGGTCAACCAGCGAAATAATTTTTGAACTTCATTCTGAGCATAATTTATTCTTCAGTCCTGAGATGACTTAAATACGCATCAATCATAAATATTTAAAAATAATTGACAATTTTTAATACATGTGTTGATGTAACGTACAAATAAATGCTGAGACCTGCCAACACAGGTCAGTGAACTAGGAAAATACATTTACGGTTCTAATGAAACTGTGATTACTTCTTTAAATAGGCATCTTCAGTCTTTCGTGACTCCTCACTTACTAGAAAACATTCTGTGTGATCTTCGAAAGTTTTCATCTATTATTAAGAACGCTCAGTGTTCGCAATGAAAAATAGGCTGTCTCACATTCTAAATACTGATGACTTGACAGAAATATTTACTATAAATTTTCATATTCTTATGAACTGAGAGTCATAACCGAGACGCTTGGGGCCCTCTGTACGTAGGACATCGAATTTAAGTCGACTTCGATCACATCTTTCATCATGATAAACGGTACTCAAAGTGGTAGAAGATTTTTCACTTGAAATATCGACCTATACAGAAGCTGATACCTTGAAATTTTCGAGTCTTCCAGTCTTCCAATCACTGACCAACTAATTTTTGGCTCCAAAGAAGCTGAATTTTCATTGCTAAGTTGAATTCTCCATGAAAAAAACAAACAAAGAACTATGAAGTGGTCCTCAAAGATAAAATAAAGAAAACCTTGAGGGACCGTACATCATTCAAAGTGAAAGTTGATCGGATCCCCACCCACTAAATTACATCTCGGGTGGGTGTTCTGCATGCGTGAAGAGTTCAACCTTTCCAACGCACCAACGTGTATAGTGACACTAAAGCTGCTGATATAGGAAGACTGTAAACTTGAGATAGGATCTCCACCCGAAACCATTGTCTGAGAACACGAAATGGACGCCAAGGGGGCCTAAACAGTCGGGATCGTTGGCGTTTGGTTAGTTATTGTGTTTCAGGATCTTTTATGGTGAAGGAGAAGAGGAGTCATGGATCGAGGAGGGGAAGAGACAATGGATGGAGACAGGAAGATTGCAGCACAAATGTTAAGTGGCGGGTCATGTTGGAGGTGGAGGCAGTTTTTGTATCACGTGTCATTCCATTACAGTGAATCGCAAAGGTAACGAATCTCTATAGTTGACAACTAACTAGACCCTTTATTGACGTCAACATTAGAACCAAATCTGACCTCAGGCGGTGAAAATAAAAATTCAGCTCTTGCTCAATTAAACTGACCGTTAGACCTCGACAACGATGAGGCGTTTAAGCCGCAACTGCTGTCCACCTACGCGACTCAATTTATACTGTTGTGGATGTTTACTTCATTTTACATTTTCTTCTTTTGTCCGCAGAATAGAGAGCGCCCTTCACGTCTCTACACAAAATGTAAATGAGCAAATAACATCCATTACTACTATTAATTTTGTAATGTTCTAGTTCATTTATTAACAATGACGACCAAAAGAAACGTCAAGCATCCAATATTTGGCTCTGAGTAGAATCTTTCACATTGTAATTTCCTCATCTTTTGACAATGTTACGAAGATTCGAAGAAGACATTTAAATTAAGCTTATAATTTGTTCTACAGCACTCCCAGCTGCTTTTCACATCATGGTCTGAGCTCAGCTACTGACTATCATTTCAAACTTTCTTTCTGTATTATGTTTGTATTGCTCGTGATGAAAGACTATAAGAATATTTTCTTCATGAAGTATGAGTAGAAGAGATAGGACTGAGATTTTCTCGTTTCACCGATAATTTTATACGTGAGCCTATTCGCAGGTAAGAGATCTAAAAACCATTCCACATACTACTTGGACTCAACCTCTCTGTTCGGAAAAATATTCGGTAACTAACACTGCAATGTCACCGTGGGCCTAGAAGCCGACTTTAAAAACGATAATAAGATACCTCAGCTTAAGAGGAACATTTGTACGTATTGGTTGAAATCAATGTGATATCTCAGCTCAATGAAGAGAGCTTATAAGTACATTCACTGAGCAAACAAGATAATGACGATCCCCAACATTGACCACCGAATCAAACTCTTCATAAACGTCTCCATCAAACTGCTACAACCAGCTGTACTCGTAGAATTCTGCATAGAATCCAGAGGCGACATTTTGATATCGTTGATACTAACACTCTGATCATCGTCGTCGTATTTCGCTGCTTCTTCGAGTAAATCATTCTTATCGTTGAAATTAGTCGGTGTATTTTTCGACTTTCTCTCGCTTTCAACTGAATTGTATTCAGTTCCGTAGAGTATCAAGGACCATTTGAGCAGAGACACTGTAGACGAAAATATTGTACGAGTTACAGTTTGTAAATTCAACATATGAACCCATGTTTAAATGTGTAATGCAAACAAACCATGAAGTTTTCCGAGGTTGTGAACCTCTAGTTTCCAGACGCCGAGAGGATGTTCTCCCCAACAATGTACAGTCATGAATGGCCAATTCTGGAAACCTTCCTTCGAATTATCGCGAGCTCTGGGCGTCAATAAAACCGATTTTGTGCCACTCGGTGATATCAATACCAATTTAACATCGCCCCTTCTTCGAGCATTCAACGTTACGCGAACCTGTAATACAAGGCAAATAATTGACCTTAGATTAGACAATGAGTGCACAAATTCAGAAACGTTAAGGAGTACGAGTCTTCAGTCATTCAGATGTGAGTCGTATTTTCTCAAAATCGTTAATTACTGGAGAATGATCAAAATATACTAAAAGCTTTCCAGCTTTCTAACATGGCCAAGTGTCTACAGTGCAGGAAAACATATCATGCTTTTAATATAAAATGTGATTTCGCAGGTTTGCCTCGTTATCCGAATATACTAAATTCTCATCACATCTTGCACACGTTGTCTAGATGGCGGTTCGTTTAGGAAGAATAGAAAAGAAGGAAGGCTAACGATTAGTGCGGATGGCTGATCTATATTGCACATGATGTTAAAAAAAATGAAGATAAAGAAATGAAAGAATACATACTTGTACATGCTCTAGATAGTTGATCTTATTTGATTGCACCAAAAACAACCGAACTGCTTTGAAACTGTTTATTGGTATATTACTGCAACAAAAAAGGAGTAATGTGGTAAGAAGATTAATTTTTTAAGCAAACTTGTAGTAGGTACCTACCAATTCTACTTATTTCTAAACTGGTTGAATTAACAGAAAGTTTGTCACATGGAAGTAAGGGAATGAACGAATAATAATTTTATAGTAACGTTGAACAATTCATTTTTGGGTGGAATAAAATGGTATGCCTATAATGTTACAATAAAATGAGTCGAGAAATACATCAGGCTTTAGGTATTGATCTAGGGGGAGGAGGCCCTTAAGGAGCCCTTTTTGAAATTTAAAAAAGCTGAACAATGAAGGGAGATACAGCCGGAAATTTTATCATCGGTGCGACCTCACGAAGTCTTTCTCTCCCTCCCTCTATCCCTTTCCTTTCTCTATTTTTTAAGATAAAATTGTTAAAAAAACGCAGCGTGAGTCACTAGTAATTCAACTGACGAGCTTCGTTTGCACCATGAACTTTGACATATTATATTTCATAATTGAATAACTAATTATTCTCTACAAGAATGGAATTTTTGATTTTTAAATCTAAAATGAATTCATACGGCAATTGATGAACAAAATTGAAATTTCACTCATTCACAATTAAGTTTCTGTTATTAATAAATCCGTCCAAGTTTTCAGCCATCACCTGATGCTCATTCAATAAACAGAAAGATTTTAGTTCTACCCGATGCCAAGGAATTTTTTTTAAATTCTAACATACACGGGCAAATTACATAATACTAGCCTATATTCACGAGTTATAATTTGAAATATACAAACGTTCAAATAAAGCGAGCTCATAATAGGAGACCGCAAAATACTCCGCCGTTTCGCATTGTCAGCTTATCTACTTATTTGAATTTATATTAGATCGAATTATAGTAGACGAAATTTGATAATAACTTTGTACGAGTAAGAACTTCAATGAGCAGTCCACAATTGGAGATGTTTTAAATTATGATAGATTACATTTTGGTATCTCGGGTGCCATTATCAAGTTAGGATGACACACAGCTCTAATCAAATAACGAGAACGGAAAGCATAATTATCTGTGGGACAGTCCTGTGAACCAACCCGTATCCGAGTTTTAATGGGTAGCTGTTTCGAAATTCATCATCTGCGTTCGAGAGTTTCTCTTTTTCTATTTCAGCATTCTTGGCTAGATATCTGATTTTCAATACATGAGTCTGAGCTGTACAAAGCATCGTAATTTTCTCGCTAAAAGCCTTCATAGTCTCTCTCCCATTTATTTCAAACAATGGCGTCGAATTATTCTATACACAACACCAGAACCTTACGTGGTATTCACTTTTGGAAAAGAGTTTTAGTTGACTGCTATCAAGAGGAAACTCAATGCCAGAATCTAACCTTTGAAACATAATTTGAATCTTTATCCTGTTTGAGTTCTGAATAAGCTATCTACCGGTACATTATTGAACTTCAGGAAATTATTTCCTTTAGAAGCTAAGTTATTTGTCTTATTTCGGCTCTGACAGGCTCACTCGCTCATTGTTAATTCTGAACTGCGATTTTCCTTTGGTTTGTCAAGAATTAAAAGAAGTGGACTTCGCATAGAACATTCATCGTCAAACGGTGTTTTTCAAAATACAGAATGAATTCCTAGCCATGAAATATCAGCTTTTCTCTTTCCAATACAATTTGTTATTTCTGCTTTTACTTACTTGTGAAAAAATAAATTTACTTTTTTCGCATAGGTAGGAATTGCAATGCTCTCAAATGTTTGATCTACATCAGCACAGGAGTTTTCTGAGCGTCTACGCATTATTTTCTTAGGACCTTTCTTGGATTCAGAGATAATCTCAGGAAGATAGACTGTATACTCAAACAAAGTTGGAAATATGATTTACTTACTCGGTATATTCATAGAAAATATGATCTGATAAGACTATATACCTTCTTCGAGGTAGAATGAATGCAAGCGATACTCAAACGCATGTTGTTTTCAGAGATGGTTCATTGGAGTTTATTGTATAATGAGAACAAAAGGAATTTGGTGTAATTCAGAGGAAATGCTAGAATTTTTTCACGGAAAAACTTCTGCACTACAAGTATATAAATTCAACAAATAAATTCCTCCTTTTCATTACAAAATTATTTCTACAATTCATCAAAATTCGTCAATACAAAGTCAATATCGTGACAACCAGATTCAACTGGATTTGAGTATGCTGAAGACTTCATCCTAATTCTCTATTTTGGATCAATAAATTATGAAGATGGGTATTTTACATGCTTTTTCTGCATTCCACGGATATCTGTAAAATTTTCGAAAAACTACCGAACATTCGTCTACCTGTATCAACTTGACCTAATTACGACGCTTTTTTACGTGAATAACAGATACATATTCACGGACGTATGTGTACACAATATATATACTAATGAGAATACATACACATTTTCTATAGATTCATTTGTTTCGTATATTCGTTGAGGGCCAACTGTTTTCCACCTTTTCGCCAACTTCACCATACCAGTCGCATCCATTAAACCGTACCCGAACGAATGGCTCACTTAAACAACACACGAATTTAGAATGTTTAAAATCTTTCTGTAACAGAAATTTCTACTTCTTGATGGAAATGGAAGGACAGAGACAGGTGTTTGCTTCCTGAATAATTTTTGAGTCTGTCATCTATCGCGACATTTCTTCTGAAGGAAATGTGACGTCGATAGTCAACCCACACCATAGGTGTAACAGGGTGGGTGCGTCACCTATATGTTGACTGTATCAAGCTGTGCACTGAAGTCTCCAGTCACAATGTATTTCTTCTCTTGCAGCATATTGTCGTCAAGTCAACAAAGGAGTTCTTCAAATTCCATCAAGGGTAAGAAGTAGCAGCTGTAAAGACAAACTTCCGAACTCCGCATATAAAGGGGTGGGAGGAAGCTCAGTAATTTTCCAAGTACTTACTATGGGTGAGTAATTGTACTTATACTGATTTAATGATCTCTGCAGTCGCCAGTGTGATGCGTTTGTTTCTAGTGCTCTCCTCAGGCAGTAGATGGACATTTTCAGTATAAGCACAAGTGACAAACAACAAAATTTCAAAATTATTATTGAACTAACATACAACAGGTCGTATAAACAAACGAATAATGCGCTAAGCGCGCTTTCGATTAAACTAAAGGCTACAAGAGCAAGAAATTAAGAAATTAACCTAGTCATCAACAGCATTAACATAAACTTTAGTGATGAGATCGTTGTCGGGAATGAACGTGTTGAGCACAATCATGTTGCTCATCTCGCAGTGGCGGTGTAATTCTATATGCTCTACATCGTTTGAACGAATCCTCTCTGTGTATAAGAGCAGCAGATCCCCCCTTTATACGTGTGTCCCGCAATAAGTAAATGATCGGCGAAGGCAGACCAACCAAAGGAAGAGAAGACAACCAAGCAGAAAAGTGCTCAGAGACCCTGGTTATCGTTTTCCTGCCGGTCTCACCTTTTACAAATACCCGGACAGTCATTACACTTGAGAGAATAAATACCACTTTTCTCATCATTGTGGATACTATCTTTAAAAGGGGGGAGGAAGTGTTTCAACGAACAAAGGTTATAACAAACAGGCTTAAAATCAAACGGGCGAAGGGCACGGCCAATCTCCCTGGAGAATTTCCCGAGGAAGGGGAGCCTAACCCACTTCTCACCACGTTTGCGAGTCAAGGACCTCGGAATCGAAGTGGTGAGATCTAATAGGTTCTTCATGATTTTCCTGTGGATCATAGGTCTAAGATTGATGTTCAAGTGATTGACGTTTGCTAAATGTTCTAAGGTCTTAACTTCGATCTCAAAATCAAATCTGTCCATGGGGATCGAAACCAGCCGATGGATGTACCGAAGAAACGCCGCCATTTTCAGGCCCAGGAAAGGAATGTCCAGATGCAAGAAGATGGCGTGCATGGTCTAAAGTGTGTGAGTTTTAGTTAACAAGATAGGAGGGAGGAAAGTTTGCCGAGGTAAGGGAGCTGGATCTTCTTCTTTTTTTTTTTTTACGATTCGTATCTCTAGGATGAGTAACGGTGGCATCAAGAGTTCTAGAAGCTAGTTTCTTGTGAATCAATTTCCCAGTGTTTAATTTTCGGTGATTGAGTTTCCGCAAGGAGCTGATAGTGTCCACTTCTTTTTTGAATTCTTGATTTTGACTTCCAAATTTTCATTCGTTCGTCCTTTCACCAAATTTTAAATCGACTCGTCAAGAACGAGGAGGAACCGTCTCTTTTTATCAAAAGAGGACACAATTTTCTTACATTTTGAAGGATAAACAACATTCTTCATATATATACAAGGCGCGAAATTTTGAAAAAAATTACTTTCACCTGCGACAAGATACAATAAGTAGGAATTTCCTAGTTTGAAAAATCATGTTTAAGGCAACAGCCTCGTATCGTGTTTGCGCCACAAAATGAGTAATTCGTGAAACTGAATGAAATTCGCAGAAATCATTAGCATAATAATCTACTTCTAGTGAACTATAATTTCACCTGTTATGCATAGAATACAAAATAAATGCATCTATGAGAAACTTGGCGATGAAATGTTTAAAATTAATGTCGCATTATTCATTGTAGAGTGAAGCGCCAGATCCCATCGTATTTTTTCTTCCATCAATTTATGATTCGCAGCTTCTGTGGAATGAAGTGTGGGCATATCGTTGTATTGTGCAAACTACCCTCAATAGCTGACCCCTAATTATTGTCAGAATTTCTTGTATATCCACACGTGCGCATCGAACGATTTTAAGATTATGTACTTCAGTACTGCCAGCCATTAAGCGCTCATTAAAGAGGACCAAAAGTTTATTTTCGTTCCAAAGGTTCAACGTCGCGTCGCTGAAAAGCGCGATGTAACTGTCTTCTGTTGCAACGCCTCATTTCCGGTCGTTTTTTCACGTAGTACGCGTCAGAATTATATGCTTTTCGAGCTTAGATAAACAGTATTTTGATGAGGACCTACGACTCCGTCATCCATGATCTACCGAGGTCTTATCTATTAAACAGATTTCCTGTATTTCTCAGTTAACTAAGTCAATAGACTATTTCTCTCTCCCTCTCTTAAACGCGGACTTTTGCTCTCCCTTCTGAAAGCTTGCTCCCATGGAGATCGGAAAAAGGACCTTAAAAATTTTATGACATCACAGATTCGAAAAATACTTTTAAATTAAATTGAAATTGCTTATTAAACAATAACCGATAAATCTAAGATCTGAAGGAGCTGCAGACTTCAGCGACGGATCTACGAGGAACCTTGATTTGTCAAAAAAAGGAGAAAACTTTATTGTCCGTAATACATAACATATTTACACCGTTTTCCTGAGAAAAAACAGGACTAATTTCTCTTTTTCCCCAAAACAGCAATATGGGTGCTTTCTCATATGTCACACCCTTCTATTTATCCTCCATAATCTTTTTTCGTTCGTATGTACAAGTCCCTCGCTTAGCAAAATTCTAGATATGCAACTGGCAAATTTCAAAAATTCTTGCTCCCCAGACATTGACATAATCGGAAGTTTTTCCAAAACGTACAGCCTCCCTTTCGGACTTTTTCCAAGTTCCATAGCCTATACATAGGGGAAGGATACGAAATTTTCCAAGTGCCCCAGACATTTTCCCGAAACCTACGGCTTATCTCTCAAACTATATATGTATAGAAAGAGCCCCAAATATAATAATATGGAGTTCAAGGTCTTCACAGCTTCATTTTCAGATATGTTAGGTGTATTAATTAATGAAAGTGAATACGTATTAAACTTGTTTTTCTGATTCAGGAAAATAATTTGTTACTTGAAATAGATATATTCATGCATTCTTTTCCAACTTCCCCCCCCCCCTTCTCC
>Ga0268249_1000694_pt1 | contig 11167 bp, 6 predicted proteins | sample AgamicAtPe_FD_200257 | JGI IMG/M metagenome (GOLD analysis project Ga0268249, IMG submission 200257) | Agave microbial communities from Guanajuato, Mexico - At.P.e (v2) (version 3) | ecosystem: Host-associated > Plants > Phyllosphere > Phylloplane/Leaf | place: Guanajuato, Mexico | collected...
AAAGTTGTATATATAGACCTCCACTTGAGAAGGGGAGGGGGGTCGTAATTTCTGATTTCTGTCACGGGGTCCCAGGATCAAAAGTTGCCTCAAAAATTTCTCAAGTCCCCAAAATCAGGGCGTGAGGGGGATTCTTATCGTCTGGAATTTCTTATCATCTTATCGTTTGGCATTTCTTATCGTCACGGGCATCAGTAAATGTTCGATTAACAAGCTTTCATCAGCTCCTCATTAGTTTATTTCAACGTTTTCAAAACAAGTTTTGGGTGTGTAGTGTTAATACGCGCCAAACACTTACAGTCGGGCGGGTGTAAGCGAAATGAACTGAGGAACTAACCTCCCCACTGGACCTGCCAGAGCAAGCGTTTACGCTAGTCCCGGTAGGCTTCAGAATCCATGCGAAAAATGACGCAATGGTTACTAGGAAGAGCAACGCATCGTTTTTACGAATTGTTTCACAGATAAAAATGACGTGATGAAGTTTGCATTATCAGCATTAGGAATGTTAAAAATTGATGAGTATCGATACTTTTGGTTTCAACATCGATAGATATTGATAAGTATTGTTAATTTTTTTCACTAGTTTCCTTTTGAAATTTCCGTTAGGAGCGCTAATGTTGTATAACAAGATGTAGCTTGTAAAATTTCAATATTTTTGACCATCAATGAAACAAAAGAGAGGAGTTGGGCAGATGAATACATTCTAGAAGTTTACGTATCAAAGATCAAATTACTACGTACAATCTACAATTCTGCTTTTCGCGTCCGCAATATACATCTCGATTTATCAATACCTCCTACACATATTGATGTATTGGTAAGCCCCATAGACCCTGGGACTTGGAAAAATTCGAAGCTTCCTCCTTCTTCGAATATAACCTGTTGGCAGAGCACTGAGCGAAGCGAGGTGCAAGGTGTCACTCTTTCAACTGTTTCCTCTATATAGGCTCTGGGACTCGGAAAAATTCCGAACTTTCTCCTAAACTCTGGGACGTGAAACAATTCCGATTGTTCGGTGCGAACTGTCACACTTCTGTCTCTTCCATAGAGGCTCTGGGGCTTGGAAAAATTCCAAGCTTTCCCCTAGGTTCTGGGACTAAGAAAATTCCCGGCTCTCCTGATCCCTCAGACACAGATTCGCTCGGTGCGAGGTGAAGACATGAAACATGATCTTTATTTTTTGGCTTGGCCAATAAATTGTTTCTCCATAGAACTACCTCAAAATGCCCTAAACACAGCTAGAAATTATGTTTTTTTATGCCTGAAATACCTTCTCTTAACGTGGCACGTGATCTGGGGGACGTTGCTTCAGGACAATATTAGAACTTCACTAACTAGAATGGTCAAAGTAACCGCTGAAAGGGTGCAGCTAAAAGAAATTCCTACCCAAACATTATTTCTGAGATCATATGACCGCATATTAAATCCTCGGAGTATCGCTAAACTTCCGTTGTCTCACCTTATTTCAAATTTGGCTCCAGTAGTCGCTCTTATTGCGGTGTATGATACAATTGGATGTTGAAAACATCCTAGTCATCTGCTCTGATACGGTTGTACAAATAGAAAGGTATCGCGTCGACAGACAAAGTGACCGTTTTATTTCTTTGGAAAAGTGTAAGAAAAATAATTCAGTGCAAAAGTCACCTCGAGACGGTATTCTCATCAAACACTTGCTGCGTAATGGGTTTGGAATCCTTAATATCACGTTTAAAGTCCAGAATCTAAAGTTGTGAGACTGAAAAAACAAAAGCTCGAATACAAACTTTAAATTCGTGTACTCGCGGGTATTACGATAAACTTATTGAAATTAGGCGGTCGCCAATGCAGTAACCGGAAAAATCGAAACGTTTTCATTCAATTGAAATTCTACGACAAGTGCTTTAACGGCGGCATGCTCAAGTAGTGGAACGTCTGCTTCCTTTTTTATTGTACCAGAACGTCTTTCGAATAATTGAAAATGAAATTTTCGAGTACGTGACGAAAAAGGAAACCCTTTAATACACGTACAATCGTTTATTTCGATTCCTAAGGCCATTGAAATGAAATTGAATGTTTACTACTTTCCATAATCTCGTGTATCATATTACAAAAAAAAAAAAATTGCATAATACAACAGCGAAAAATATATTTCCACCTTCCAATTATATCTCTCGCCCTTCATAATTTCTCTTAATTCAACTCCATTTTGAATTTTAACCTGGGCCAACTCTCCCTTACCTCCTCAATCCCTCTAATTGTTCCAAACCCCAATTCTCTTTCTCTGCCTTTTAGTGTTTCTACCTTTCTCTCTTTAATTTTTCCAATTTCCAACAAGTATTCACCCCCTGTCTTCTAATTTTTCAAGTTCCAACTCTCCCTTCCCTTTTGAACAAATTTTCCGAGTATCAACTGTCACTCTCTTTCAGTGGGCCCAGCTCTGCCCAGTTTTCCAGACACTAAACTTTTTCCAAGTTTCAACCTCTCTCCACTTTACCAACTCCCCCTAGCTTTCGTCATTTATTTCCATTCCTTCGAGCCACAATTTTCCCTTATTCCCTCTCCCTCGAATTATTCCAATTCACAACTCCTTCTCTTTTTATCTCTCGCTCTGTGGCCCTCGAATTTCTCCAATTCCTTCATCCCAGCGTTACTCGACGTTTTCCCAAATTGTTTTCCCCGAATCTTGGAATACCTTTTTCCTGAACGGACGAAATTCCGAAAGTTACTTTTCCCGAAAACTTTTTACCGAAAGAGTATGCCTCCGTACATAGGATTTTTTCTCTTCTGCGAGTAGGGTATCAGGTACGTAAGTTGGATCTCCCCTCTCTCGTCTAAGATAATATATACTTTTCCTGCACCCTCTTGTACACTGACTATCCATTAACCATTTGACGTCATAGTACAATCAACACATGCGATTATCGATAACATTGTAGTATATTGAATGCAGAACTCCTCTCTCGAAAACCACAACACATGAAGAATACAGAAAAATAAAGTCGTACGTGAACCACTGACCCAATTCATTTGATATTACAGCGCAATCAATGCATGCGATTGTCGATAACATTGTAGTATTTTGAAAGCATATTGTCCATGCAAGTAAAAATAATCTTGTTGCGGCTAATAATTTCTTGCCATGGAAATTATAGCAACGGTAGAGGTGGGTGTACAGCATGGAAGTTGTCAGTTGTGTTCAAACAGTTGTAGTGATCAAGATGGAAGGAAAAGTAGTATCCGGCAAGTTCCATTTAGCAAGTTTCATCCGCATGCACTCAAGAGCCCAAAGGAACAAAATTTTCTGGGACTGCAGGATTGTAAGGAGCAGGCAGTCCAATGCGCGGCTATTACAAATGAGTCTACAGACGCTGGAGTTGTCAATGTCTTAGAAGGAGGCGTGATGCATTCACTGTTTGAGCACGCTCCAAATTGCAAGGAAATGAAAATTGAGGATATAATGCAAGCTGTTGAGAATAAGACCCCTGCTCATTCAGAATAGGTACCATGTTTAATTCTACAGGATGGGATATAAGACACAGAAAGGTTAAGAAATTTTAAATTACGAGAAATATGAAAATGAAAATTACAAAAAACCTCGAAAAATACACAAAAATTACGAGCAGATATTATGAATTAAAGGAAACCGATAGTATACCGCAATAATACAAGGTTCACCAGATTCGACAGGAATTTGACATGTTTCATGTCTTTTCTGTCGCCTACCTCCCCCTCCCCCCCCCTAAACTCTTCACATTAGGGAAAATGGCCTTTCGAGAAAATGTCCGGGGGACTTAGAAACATTCCGAGCTTCTTCCTAGGTCCGAGGCCTCTAAAGGGACTTAAAAGGATTTCGTGCTTCTCTGTAGGCCTCTATGGGGACTGAAGAATTAAGTCTCGCTCCTTTATGGGCCTCTATAGAGACTTGGAAAATTCCGATTTTTCCTCCTATAAATCATGGGTCTGGGACTTGGAAAAATTCCGAGCTTCTCCCTGGGGCCTGGGACTTAGAAGCATTTCGAGCTTCTCTATAGGAACTGAAGAATTAGGCCTCGCTCCTCTGTGGGTCTCTATGGGGACTCAGAAAAATTCCGAACTCTTCCCCTGTATATAGGCCCTGGGACTTGGAAAATGCCAAGCTCTCCTATATATTATGGGTCTGGTACTTTGAAAAATTCCGAGCTTCTCCCTAGGACCTGGGACTTGTGAAAAATTCCGAACTCTCCCCCTCTATATAGGCTCTGGAACTTACAACAAATCCGAGCTATCTCATCTATGGACATGAAACATGTTTCTATGCCGGGACTTGGACGGGAATTTTTTAAACGACCGGTTTCGAGTAGACCGCCACTCATCTTCCGGTGAAATGAATAAAACGGAGAAGTAAGAGACAGCAAACCGAGGTTAAGAATTATCATAGTTTAACATGTAGCGCGTAAAGGAATTAAAATACACAGAGTCTGAGTCATTGATAATGAAATTAGTCGAACTTTTATGTTGCTGTAAGGCAGAAATTGTATAATATTCTTCGAGACGATTTAATTTTTTTCCTGTTTAGCACTCGTGAAGGGAGTCGACTACAACACCATCGAAAGAATGATTTTTAGACCGTCAGTGACGTGCCATAGCAGAGGGGGAGTCAGTCAATGTACCAGGTGGATTTTTGAGGAGATTGTTGTAATCTCGCCGATGATCTTTGAATCTTTCTTTAAACGACCGACCTGACTGACCAATGTAACGGTCGCCACAACCGCACACGAGTTGGTAAAAACCAGGTCTTTCAGTTTTGAGAGATTTCGGACCCGAGTAAGAAAATAGAAAGCAGGGTTATTAACCATACCTCTCCTAAATTCAAAAGCGAGAAACAATTTGGATTGGTCATAGATGGAAACAAGAGGCACACTATCAGCCAATAGGAAGCACCGATTTATGACTGTATTTCGCAATCAGAATAGCCAATAGGGACACTGCTCAAGCACGCGTTGAGACTAACCAGAACAGCTAATAAGAACTCAGAACAAGAGTGAAGAGAGATTAACCAATCACTATCGAATAAGGCCAACCTTAAGGCCGGACGAGTTAAACCAATCACAACGCAGAACGCTCACTAACCAATTAGCAATCTAGATTATTTTAAATTTAAGTTCTTGAATAAGGAACGTAGATTTTTGTAAGTATAAATAGTCGTAATTTAAGCCTTATTCCTTAGTCAAGATACAACTGATGAGAGTAAGGCCAACCCTAAGGCGGGACGAGTTAAACCAATCACAACGCAGAACGCTCATTAACCAATTAGAAATCTAGATTAGGTTAAATTTAAGTTACCCAATAAAGAACGTCGATTAATATGAGTACAAATAAGGTTAGGTGGGGTAATTGCATAAATGGGGTAATTGTATAAATGTGATCTCTGTAGCCCACAAAGCACGCAATCACAAATCAGACGCGTGGCGCATCACAGTAGCATCCGTGCTGACCCCACCAACATGTTCCTAAGACCCACCTTCACAATAAGTGGTCCCGGGGGCTTGACTTTTGTAATCATCTGAAAACGTTCTGATAACCAAATTGAAGATCATTTGGAAATTGCGTTTTAATGAAATGATGAAATGTTCCGATGAATGGCAATTTTCCATGAATCTTTGAGTAGGTGTAAAAAAATAGATACGGATTGAATTTTGCATAATTTGCTCGTTATAGTTTTCGAGATATTACTGTTTATACATTTACCCCAGAAATTTTTTTTTTTGGGGTAAATGCATATACACGAAAATTTTTGATTTTACATTTACCCCAGTTTCTTATCTTTCCCCTCGGATTCATATTTCTGTCGCTGTGGAGTACCCAAATATATGTTAAATTTTGAATAAAGTAATAAAGATTGATCAAATGCTGAAAAAAAGTGCCGAAAATGTACTGAGTAAAATTTTTAAAACAAAAATGTTTTCATTTTTTGTATTTCACACAATGTTTCTTTCATCAAGGTGTAACTTAAGCAGATTTCAACATTTTTCCCGACACTACATAATTAAAATGTAACTCTTCTATCAGAGATTCCAGCCCAAGAATATCAACGTCGAAAAACCATTTTTAAGTGATAAAATGAATGTTTATACATTTACCCCAGAGTGGGGTAAATGTATAAAAGTTGAGGTCATTTCACTAGAGTTTTATATCTCCGGCGCACGCGCTTATTTCGACTCGATATTTTTATGGTATACACAGAAAGATACATACTACATACTGCAAAAGAGTTCAAAGGATTTGGTATAATAGAACTCGTGCAATGAATTTTCAAAGTCAATTGATCCGAAATTCTTATGCAATTACCCCACCTGACCTTAGTCGTAATTTCGCCCTTGTTCCTTAGTTGAGATACAACTGATGATGGGGTCCAGGACTATCTGCAGAAAGGGGGATCAAAGGAAATTCAAGGAAGGGAGTACACGCTACCTTCATAGTGCGGGAAAGCATACTGCCCGCCAGTTATGTTCAACGGTAAAGTATTGCTTGAAGAGGACCATGTTAAATACCTTGGAGTGAACATAGACCGAAGACTCACACGAAATTGCCGACGTATTTACTGGCTGGTGGGACGAGGATTTGTCCGAAGTCTCCGGAATAAATTGCCTATCTACAATTCAGCATTTCAACCGGTCTGGTTATACAGCGCCGAACTGTGGAGACAGCATCTCCAAGAACACATTCTAAGAATCCAGTGCTTCCAGAACGAGTATTTGAGATCAGTCGTGGGGACTGGTTGCTGTCATCGCAATAGCGAAATTCATGAGTTTTTGGGAGTCAAGAAAGTCGACGACGCAATCACAGAACGCAATAAAATCTACGTGAACCGCTCGAATGAGCACTAAAATAGTCTAGCACTACAGCACCTAGGTAATATTTGTACCCTGAGGAGCCTTGAGCATCAACACGTTCTCGTATGAATTATGAGGGTCCTCACACGAGACCCTCCGGTACATTCTTTTTTTTTTTTTTTAAGATTTCAGAAACTAACTACTAGCGATTGAATGCAATTAACAAGGATATTTTGAAAAAAAGGCCCATTCCATCCAAATTGGACCCAATCGAGCACGTTGTCCCCTATGATATTACGTCCTCAAAACGGTCGTGATAAGCCGTAAAAAGCCGAGCTCAAAATTTCGGCAAATGAAATGACTGGTGCAGGTATACAAAATATCCTTAAGGATTATTTTCAACCAAATCTGAAGATCGGATAAATACCTGGACTTTTTATGTGGAACTTGGCGGCGTGTATAAATATTTAAGTTATTTCGTACATGATGGAAAACGAACTTTCGTCGAAAAGAGCCAACAATTTGAACCGAGGAAACGCAATCCGAGCGAGGCACCTTTTGAATGTTAAACTGAATGGTGGAAACGTAAGCACCTTGTCGTATCGTGCTGTTTGTACAGGTCGGCTTTTGCGCGCTACGCATATTCTCTTTTCGTAATCACCGAGGATTACCAAGCGTCTCCGCGAGTACGTCTTCTTTTACGTACGAATTGTAGGACCTCGCCGAAATGACGCGATTTTAATTCAAGAAGGATTCAATGGCTCCCTTCCGTTTTGCGATAAACACTCAACTTCTGGTACTTTTTTTTCTCTTTCTCGCTCTCTCTTTCTATCTCTTCAGAGAGTAATTTCTCCGTCGTCGACAATTTCAGTGAATTTCGCGCCAGCTTTCTCAATTGAATTTGTTTACAAAAGGGAAGAATTTCGAGTGACTCGAACAGCGCGAATCAGCGTCTGAATTCGACGCAGGAATGACGATTGACGAGGAAAAGGCGATTGGAAAATTTTTCTGATTTCCAAAGTACAGTATGGTACTCGTAAAACGTTCGCGTTGCTCTTGCATTATGTAATACCTATAACAATTGTGTATCGTTCTCCCCTCTCTGGACTCTTGCGTGTTATCAAAGGATGCCTAAATTCGTTGAACAGTACGTATCGTAAAAATATGGAATTGTAAGGATCGTTTTATGCGAGCGATATACTTGCATTGACAATAAGGAGATGATGGATTATGGTAAACTTTCTAGGAAATAATAAAAGCTTTTCCGGGCGACCTTTCTTCATATTTTTCTTCTTCATTCGTTCATAATGATCTATACTGAGGGATCTATGGCTCGGTAAATGGATTCAGCTTTTTGGCGGGAGACCCGCCTTCCCATTCGGTACTGGGGGCCATCTCAGAAATTGTGTTCGCGTCCGCGTAAGATTTCCCCCCTGCTGGAAGGCCCGGCTCCTATATGAGCTCTGGACTGAGCCCCCTCTATAGAGGCTTTGGGACTCAGAAAAATTCCGAACTCCCCACCACTCTATATAAGCTCTAGGACTTTGAAAAATTCTGAGCTTTCCCCCTCTGAAGAGGCTTTGGGACTTGGAAAAAATATGAAGAAACTGGCGAATTATGAAAGACATAAATCGCCAGTAATCCTCGAGAGTTAAGAGTCCAAGAAATTTCTGTCCAAGTCCCGGCAATACGAATTGGGGGGGGGCGAGAACAAAGACTTGAAACATGTCAATTCCGAGCTTTCCCCCTCTAAAGAAGCTTTGGGACTCGAAAAAATTCCGAGCTCCCACCTCCACCCTATATTATAATCTCTGGAACTTGGAAAAATTCCGAGCTTTCCCCCTCTGAAGAGGCTTTGGGACTTGAAAAAATTCCAAGTTCCTCACCACCCTATATAAGCTCTGGGACTAAGAAAAATTCCGAGCTTTTCCCCTCTTAAGAGACTTTGGGACCCCCTCTTATATAAGCTCCAGACTTAGTTCCTTCTATAGAAGCTTTGGGAGCTCCATGAGCAAGAGTCTGTTTTTTTTTTTAAATGGGTGTCTGACACCCAGGGGTTCTACCACCGAATACTGCCAGCCACCGTACCAGTTTGGAACGCACCGTCTTCTTCCTTTGAAATACTTAGCCTGAAGCGGTGACCATTTCATCTCAGACAGCCGAGACAGAGGACGTGCATGCGGGCACCGTCCCTACTATGGAATATCTAGCCATCCTTTAAGCCATGCAACTCGTATTTCAGCAGACTTTGGGTAGTACAGCAGGCATTATGTGCTTTTCCCGGCTGCAACTGTTGGCTCACATTGTACGCCGCATGGCTTTTAACTCACAACTTGCTGACCCTGCTGCTCGGATACAAGTGGGTGCTGCCAGTAGATGTACAACTCCCTCAGAAAACAAACCCACACTTCCCCCTGGTGCAAACAAAAAGAAGGGGTCATACAAAATGCCCCATTAATGTTAATTAAAGACGTCGGACACGTTCACAGTTTAATACTAATTTTCTGAGAAAGGGAAGCTTATGAAAGAACAACACCTACCTAACTCACCTATCTCACCAATACTGGCTGAGATATTCATGAACGACTTTGAGAACAGGATACTGAAGTGCAGTAGGTTTGGAAGATTGATCAAGTACTGGGCAAGATATGTAGACGATATTCTTATTGTATAGTCAGGGACTGATGGGCAGGTGGACCTGTTTCTAAAAGAAACGAACGCGATGCATAATGACATCAAGTTTACTTTGGAAAATGGGAACAAGACTATCAACTACCTGGACCTAACACTAACAGTGAACAGTAGGAGGATCGATTACAAAATCGACCGAAAACCAACCTGTACGGATGCCATTATCCCGAAAGACTCTTTCCACCATCCAAAGCACAAAATGGCAGCCATCAAAAACTATTGTCACAGAGCCACAACCATTCTGAAGGATGAAGAAGAAAGGAAAAAAGAAATCCAATTTGTGAAGCAGATTGCTAGAGCCAATGGATACCAAACAGAAGAAGTGGACAGAGTCATAGGAAAGATGTTAGCAAGGAAGGGCGAGCAGAATACAACAGTGTTAGAGTACTCAGGAGCTGTACCATACGTGGGAAAGCACACTGACAAAGTGATCATGACCTTTAAGAAAATGGATGTAAATGTAGGAATAAGCAACAACGCAGCTATGGTGAAAAGGATCAGCAATGACCAAACAGAGAAAAATGAAACGGCGGACCAAAGCGGAGTATACAAGATCACTTGCGGACAATGCGATAGTATCTACATTGGGGAAACTGGAAGAAAGTTCAGCACCCGTATGAAAGAACATGGTAACTCCAATGCAAAATGGAATAACAAATATCTGAAACGCTTCACACCGAAACTTCTACCAGAAGGAGGAAACTTAAGGAACAATTAGAAATTGTGAGGGCGAAAAAGGAAGGAAAATAAGCCCTCATCAACAATGTACGAGTGACTCAATTTGAAAGCGAGAAACTATTAGGATTGGTGATTGGAAAAAACAAGACGAACACTCTGGGCCAATAGGAAACAGATTTAATGGTACACGAACAGCCAATAGGAACACAGTACAAGAGCGAAGAGAGGTTAGCCAATCACAAGACTTCTACCAAGAGGACGGTAAAAATTCTTGCTATCAAACTGCCGTTATCCGAATTCATTCTACCAATAAGTTACACCAATATTTTCGCAACCAAAGCACTCGAGTTAGACGGGACCAAGAGTTTTACAAATTGAACGGAATCTTCCAAGGTACGATCCATCATATTATTTAATTCTTTTTACACAAGAAACGTAACGAATTTTTTATTGTAAAATCACAAAAACAAAAATACACAAAAGGTGACCGGTTTCGAGAAGACCTCATCTCATCATCGGACCTAGTAAACTAAACAAGATAAATAAAGAAGACAACGAAAATATCTTTAGTTTACTACGTCCGATGATGAGATGAGGTCTTCTCGAAACCGGTCACCTTTTGTGTATTTTTGTTTTTGTGATTTTACAATAAAAAATTCGTTACGTTTCTTGTGTAAAAAGAATTAAATAACAAGACTTTTACTGCCAAACTGCCAGAGCCCAAATTTCTATCACGAAACTAACAATGGCCAAAATATGTATGTATAATTATATAGAGGACTAACATTTTACTTCTTTTACAAATAGTATCTTTCTGGGCACTCGTCAGAGTCATGCAGGGTTTCATTCATATTCGCAGTCAGTTCCATGATTTTCTTTTCTCTTTTGTTTGCAACCCACTTTCCGACACAATTCAAATCTAGCTCATAATGCCTTTTTCTCGGAAGACATAGTTCTTCGAGAACTTGTTCCAATGTTAAAGTACTGGTAAAATGTTATGCTGTCTT
>Ga0268249_1000696_pt1 | contig 11123 bp, 10 predicted proteins | sample AgamicAtPe_FD_200257 | JGI IMG/M metagenome (GOLD analysis project Ga0268249, IMG submission 200257) | Agave microbial communities from Guanajuato, Mexico - At.P.e (v2) (version 3) | ecosystem: Host-associated > Plants > Phyllosphere > Phylloplane/Leaf | place: Guanajuato, Mexico | collected...
CCAGTTCCCTCGGTGGTGCCCAGCTTGGTTGAGACGAGCGTGCTGAGCTCGCGTTCGGTTCGAATCCACTGGACCATCTCGCACCAGCCTGACCGCGAACTCATCGACGGCTTCTTCATTGGCTATCGCTCCTTTGACTCGGCGCTCGACTCGGCCGGCGCTCCAGCGCCAGGCAAGCAGGCAGACCGCGAACAATCAACCTACACCTACAAGACAATCCGCCTTACAAACAAGCCCTCCGCCAGCGGCCAGCAATCCGCCGCCGAGCAGCCCCAACCCTCGGACGTGCTCCTCTCGCCACTCTCCTCTGTGACCAAAACCTTGCCCGCCCACCTGTCCCCGGCTGCTGGCGTCCAGCAGCAGCAGCAGCAACAACAACAACAACAACAACTCGCGGTCGTCGTCTCCTCCTTCGAGCACGTCATCGGCGGCTTGGAGCGCAACACCGAGTACACTGTCCTCATCCAGTGCTTCAACAGGAAGGGCGCCGGCCCCACCAGCGACCCAGCCGTCTTCAGGACATTCATGAATGGTGAGCTTAACAACCGCTTGATCAGCGCCCCCACTGGGCAGCAAACACTAACTATCCCGCCACCGTCCACAGATCCGCCTGGAAAGTTGCTACTCGCTGGCGAGGAGATCTCAGAGTCGAGTATCAGGATAAGCTGGAAATTTATTCCCGGCGCTCAGAACGAAGTCCAAAGTTCGCTTGGCTCCAAGTTTGCGGATCCAGTCGATGGGTTTGTGCTGACGTTTGCCAAGTTGGCCGCCCGAAAGCCGAGCAGACCGAGCCAGGTAGTCGTCGATTACGCGACCAATCGATCTGTTGATACTGCGGCCAGAATAAGCACCTCGAGCGCCCCATTCGAGGACCAGCAGGTGACGGAGGGCGTTGAACAGTGGCAAGCAATCCAGTTGGCCCCCCAACAGAGGAGCCATCAGCTGAAAAATCTTGAATGCGGCAGCTCGTATGCGATGAAAATTTGGGCTTTCAATGGTGTTGGCAAGGGCGAACCAAGCGACCTAGTGACACTGAGTACGCGCGGCAAGGGTAAGCAGCAGCCGGAGTTGATTGAACAGAGCAATACAATTTTTTAACCTGCAAATAATCTAACTAGGGCACAACCGTTCTCGCTCGCAAACAGCTCCCATTGCACCAGATAGGAGGTCGTTTCTGTCGATCAACAGCACTCAGGTTAGACTCTATTTGAGCGCCTGGTACGATGGTGGCTGCGAGATAGACAAGTTTGTCATCCAGTACAGAGCGCGCGGCCAACAAGAATGGACTCTTGTCTCCAACAATATCCTCAGAGAGCAAAACAATGTTATAATTCGAGATTTAGCGCCCGCAAGTGGATACGAGATCCTTGTTTCGGCCCAAAATCATGTTGGAATAACGGAGGTCAAATACAGATTTACAACCTTAGATTTGGACGGCAAACAGGTGGGCGCTGGCCACTCGTTTCTGGGCAATTTGCCTGCATTTGATGAGGAAAATGACTATTCAGACGATGGAATACGACGTGATCCATGGCCAGCGCGCGATCATCACACAAGCCTACGATCTCTGGCAACACTTCGCCATTTGCTCAATTCACCTGTGGCTCTGTTCTTCTCGCTCTGCCTCTTTCTGGCTCTATTAGTTGCCTTTGTCTTGTACAAATTCAACGGCCCCTCCACTTCTACCTCCTCGTCTATTGTCAACTCATCAAACAAGCCGAACGCAAACGGGCGCCACTTTGGCCCAGAAGACAGCGCCACTGTGGCCGACTTGAACGAGCCACCCATGAGCCTGGCAAATGGATCCATGAGCGACAGTCCCAGGATGAATATGCTTACACTTCCCCTTGCCGAGTGCCAGTACCAACCTTTTTGTAGCGCAACTATGGCCAGGCAACCCTCCAGCGAGTACGCGGTCAGGCTGAGCAGCCAAGAGTGCGCACCCTTTCTTGCCGGCTATGGTCATTCGAGGAACCTCGAACAGTTTGCAAGGTTAAACCGTAACACCGGAGTTGGCTTGGAGCCGACGGACGAACTTGGTGCCCTCGATCAAGGGCAGGATCCATGTCAGCAGCAGCAACACAGTCTCATGCAAATGCTCATGTTGGGATCGCAGCAGCAGCAACAGGCGGCCCAGGAGAGCAACCAGCTCGATTTAGGTCAGAATCCGTATGTTGCGGCCACTTTGACTAGAGACAAACACAACAGCGCCCAAAAGCTTGCCAGCAGCCAGTCAGCCGCTCGGTATCAAACCTACACGAACCCAACTCTCGCTCGGCGCCCTGTCGACTACAAGCAAGCGCAACAGATTGATGCCTTCACAGGTAAGCTTGCGCCGACCTCCAATCACCAGCCTGCTCAACCGCCTGGCGCCTGCGACCAATCTAACAATCCTCTCACGGCAATGACAAACGAATCCCAGACCATTAGACCCGCGGCCAGGAGGATTGAAGATGCGCACGCAATGAGCACCTTTAAATGGCGACAAGAGCCAGACCAAATGGCGGCCTCAAAACACACCTGCAATAGCTCCAGCTCGAGCGCTTCAACAAGTGGCCGCGGAACAAACTCGAGCGCCAGCGGCCAAGACAACTCAGACAGGAGACTGCTCTCATCGCCGCAGCCGCTGAACAATGGTGTTCATATCAAAGAGGAGGAGTCCTCACCCTTTATTGATTCCGCAAGCAATGCCACAGAGTTAGCACCCGATTCAGCGTCTGGACGGACGCAAACTATTGGATTTAGTTCATGTGATAGATCGTTCCAGTACGATGTGCCTTTCAAGTTTAGCGGCACTGCGGGTTGACGAATCGTCAGTCCAAACAGTGGCAGTCGAGGCCAAAGAGTAGTGTGGATAGTCAAGAGGCTTCAGTCTAGCTTTTGTCGTAATGTTACAAAATTATGCTACACGATAGATTAAAAGTATGCTGACACCGATTTCTCTCAATCCGGATTCTCTCTGCCAGCTTGGCGCTTAGACGGCAGGCGAAACTCGATGCATCTCATCTGGCTACTTATCAGTAGATTATACCTCTCTCGGCTCGATGTGTCACTTGGTGCTCGCGCAAACGTTTGAGGTCCACCAGAGTTCAGGATAACCGCTGCTTGACTCACGAACCAAGCTCTCGCTGGACAGGTTTGCGGTCCCAAATATTAGCATTGAAGGCTTGGGGTTTACTGATTGCGATAGACTCGTTGGCTGCGGCGTAGATTGCATAATTGCAGCCTTGCGGCATAGTCCATCAACACGGACCCAAGGAGTGAGCCCCTCGCGTCTCTGCTGATCGAGCGAAATTGTGACACAGAGTTGCTGTAGTCTCCCCGGGCCCATAGAGATTAAGCATTCGGCACACATCTTGCCGGCGAAATGTCACCTTCGAGCGACGATGACAGCCGCGACATCTCAGCCCACTAACTCAATGAGCCGCATATCTCGCACGACGAGTTGCTAGCTCAGTCATCCTTGGGCCAAGCTCCAACTCCTGTGGACCTCAAACTCGAGCGCCCAACCCTCAAACAGTCGATGGACCAAGAAGAATCAACGCGATGGTATCGAGCTCAACACAAGAGGAGCAAGTTGAGTCAAGCTCTAGTTGGCGGCTCTCGATGGCGATGCGCTCTAATGCAAGTTGGGTGGAGCGGGTGGTCATGTCTCTCGTGCTCGTGCTCATGATACTTGTTCACCATTTGTTATATTGAAAAGTCAATCTCAGCCCATTCTTGGCTCGAACAGTAGTTTTCAACGATACAATTCGCACCGATAGGTGGTGCCAGTGGGCCGGCAGAAGTTCCTCTAACTCCGTGCTGATGGTTCATTGGACAGAGGTTGCAGCCGATGGGCTGTCATTCGGCCTCAGGCCAGGTGCATTGCAGGCCACATTGGTGGCACCAAACTGGATCATTGAAGTGACTGTCCAATTCATGAGCCGCATTAAAGCGCCACTCGAGGGCAAAAGAACATAGGGTTTGGGCAAAATGGAGCTGCTGGCTGAGGATCTAGAGAGAGAGACTTTTATTGGTTTGCGGGCGACAGAGCTGCGAGTCGAGCGGAGTGGAGACGAATGTGGGGATTCCTCAAATGCTGCTTCCTTGCTTTCCTATTTCTTGGCTCCACAAGCAAGCCGAATGAGACCCGTAATTTCCTTTCACTTGTTTTTCCATCTGAGGCAAGATGTTGCAGACCCTTGGGGTTGGGGCTCTGCGTGTGATTATGTCATGAGATTTGGGAGCTGGTTGTCTGTGTGCGTGTGTGTCTGTGTGTGTGCTTATGTTTGTGTTTTTGTTGGTTGGTGTGTTTGTGTTTGCGTGCGTGTGTGCCTGTGACTAGGTGGCCGGATTGCCAGTCGGCCGCCTCTGGCGCCAACATCGGCTTACCGACTGCATTGCTAACCAGCGTCCGGCCACAATTGACTCGAGGGCGTCTCGCCCTATGAAGCCCGGCAATTGTACCTGTCGAGACCAGGAGCGCGCCAATTATCGTATGCTGCCTATAACAGTTATAACATCTTAACAGTGTTGCCAGAGCGGCCAGGTGGAGGCGGGGTGAGGCCCCGCCGACCGACCAACTGTTGCTGAAGTTAACGCGAGCGAGCCGAGCAGCAAGCCGGCCGGCTAGCTCGAGTGCGTCATCGCCTCCTCCCAATCGAGTCGACCTTTTTAAGCCTGACATTCAGGCTATCGACAAATTCAACCTTTGGCCTTTTGTGCGAGCAGACTTTGCGCCTTTCGGGCGATTGAACTCGCTTGCCATAGCTGCGCTGCCTAACCTATCGGGGCAGCGCGTTCAGGATGATCTGAATCTCTTCGGCCAAAGCGACCAAAACAAACTCGAATTGGCTCTTCGTTGCGCACAATCCCATCCGCTGATCTCTAAGATGTTCGAGGGTTGCCCGCGGATCTATCTCCTTGGCGCCATTCTTGATGCGATTCAGGATAATGTCAATGAGCGTGTAGGTTCCAGAGCGGCCGGCGCCATCGCTGCAATGGACCAGAATGGGACTCTTGAGGTTTCTGTAGCATTTGTTCACCTTGCGCCTGAAATGGAGGAAGCTCTTTACGTTGCTCGGCACTCCGTTTTCAGGCCAAGCGAGGTAATGGAATTGGGTTATGGTTTTTGTCTCGCCATTGGTGCGGTTGATAATGTACATGTTGCGTACGAGATAGTCGCCAGACGAAACATGCTCGCTTACGAGATGCACCTCGAGCTTTAGACCACCATGAACTCTCTGAACGGTGGAGTCGCCGGCGCCAACTTTTGCCGCACACTCAGCCTGCTCCTCTAGCGACGAGTTGCTGCCCCCAAAAAGACTGCCGCCGCCAGTGGGCCCAATTTCGAGGTAAAGCACGTTATTGTTCGGCTCGCCATTAGTTACAATTGGCTGTCCATTTCCGTTTTGGCGCGCGCAGCTCGTGTTGAGAACGCTAGTGACTGAGTTGCGTCTCTCGTTTGAGGCCTCGTGAGTGGGCGCCGCCTCTTCCTGGTTGGGCGGGCTGGTCGCGCCGGTTGGCCAGTAGCAGTGGCACATGGGCACGTTGTTCTCGTTCAATCTGGTCAGCATTACAATGACCGAAACTCCTTGCTCCCAAACCATCTGCAGGTGCAGGGTTGCGTCGAGTGATTGGGAGCGTGTTGAGGGTTTGGTGTTAGTGGTGCGCCAACCTTGCTTCAAATTCAGCCCTCCACACTCGGCCGCATGAACTCAAGCCACCGCCTCCTCCACAGCCGGAGAGAGCTTGAGCCCGCCCAGTTCAAGGACACGCGAGCGGCCACAGAGCGGAGGGAAAACTCACCTGCCAAAATTGGGCGCAAGTTTGCGCACTTGGCCCCTGGGCAACGATGTGCGTTGGTCGCCTTGGGTCGTCGTCGTAGATGTGGCTCGCATTGATGTAGTCGCTTCCGTTCCTTTCGCGAAAGCCTCCAACCTTTGGCTGGCCGCCTCCAAGTGACCTGGTCAGCTTTGAGGCTTGCGCGCAACCAAGTTTAACGCGATTCCTATCGAATGGTACAACGAGCGGATTGCGATTCTTTGGCCTATTCTCGTCGCTCAGCGCCACCTTTGCCAGTCGCTGCAAGTTGAGCTGGTTGATTTTATCGACGGCTTGCTTGTTCCTGCAAACATCAGTGCTCGCGCCCAGGCTGGCTGCGTTCAATTCGGCCCACTCGCGCTGGAGCTGCTCCTTGTCGTCCAAGTGGCGTTCCATGTAGGCGAGAATCAGGTGCGCCGCCGAAATGTCCATCTGCGACATGACAACACCAAACTCCTCCTCCTGCTCCTCGTTGGCCAACCCACCAGCTGGGCTGGCCTCGCTCGCAACCTCCGCCTGGCCGGCCGAGCGGCTTGCTCGAGCAGGCAACCCGCCCTGCTCCAGACAGTCGGGCGCAGTTTGAGCCTTAGCCTTGGTCAGAGCATCAATGAGCGATTTGATGTAACTGCGCGAACTCCTGAACCTGCCGCCGCCGCGCTCGCTCGCCTCCAAGTGGCCAGTCGAGCCATCCGCCTCCTCAAAGTCCTGGCCGCGAAAGTTTGAGTTTGTTAGATCCTGAGCTGGCAACATCACGGTTTGAAATTGGCGCCACAGCTTACCTCGATGCTGGTCCCCTTGTTGGACGATTGTTCGGACGATTGATTTTGGCCGCGACAGACGAGACTCACCAGCTTCTGCGCCAACAGATCGAGACTCCTCTTCTCAGTCTCCTCCGCTGTTGTGCTCAGTCCAGAGTCGTGCGAGGCTCTTCGCGTTAGGCTTGCGCATTTTAAATCCGCATGCTTGCTTGGGGGGCCCAAAACTGCGCTCGACTCGGTGGACTCGTCGGCTGACGACCAGAGCGACTTCAAGGAGCCATCTCGCGCAAGCCGGCGACCCCTAAACTTGAGGCCGCCTTTGCTCGTAACCAGCTTCACTGCTACACAGACGCCGAGGATGGCAAGCAGAACGGCGGCCCCGTGCAACAAGAGGCTCGAATTGGCGCCCTCTTGTTGCGCGCGCTCAACCCGCTCGCCTGGTTGCGCTTGCGGACGGGCGAGGGCGCCAGTCTGCGGCCAAGCAAGCGCCTGGCCGGGATACACTGAGTTCAGGTAGGCGGTCAGCATGGCCAGCGAAAGTCGCTCGCTCGGCACTTGTTGGCCGAGCTTGGCCGCCGGCCCCGTCGGTTGCAGTTTGCTCTCAAAGGCTGCGGCTGCGTTCGCGGCCAAACTCATGGACTCCAACAGGTCGGCGGGATAGCCGAGCTCCTCGCCGGCCATCCTGCGCCCGGCCCACCGGTCCAGCTCGAGCGGCTGGCCCCACTTTGGCTGCGGCTGCTGGCGTCTGTAGGCCAATCGGCCTCCAGGTAGCAGGTTCGAGTCTAGCTCTCCGCTCGCAGACTCGTCCGAGCTGTCGGAGTCAACATTTTTACTCGACTTGATGGCCTTCGATTGGGGGCGCGTCGGCGCACATTTGCAGGTCAGGTGAGGAGGGGAGGGGGGCGAAATTTTCAGTTAGCTTGGCACTGTGTGAACTTTAGCTTATCCGCTCCAAAATGATTTCGGTCCAAAGTTGGTGCATTCAATTGGCCGCCGGCAAAGCAGATTAAAGGTTGCACTCGAGCTGGATGGCTTTATTCAAATTTAGTGGAGCAAGAGAATTGGAACTGAGTTTGGCATAGAGCAGGCGAATAGGGAGCACTTCCAGCCCCTCTAGAGCCGGCCAGTGGCTGCTCAGTGTTGGCGCAACCAACGAGTGGGAGGCCATTGGAGCGGCGGAAGCCAGAAAAGTTGACCCCCTTTGGCTTTGCGCAAGATGGGGCGCATCTCGCCTCGGCTGTCCGGTGGATGGCGACTGAATTTGGCGCCCGCTTTCGCCGGGCCAAGCGGATCGCGTCCTTCCGCTCGCTCCCGCGGCTGCCCTCGCCTCTACCTGCGATCGGTTGGCTTCGCCCGCTAACATCAAAACAATCCTCTGGCGCCAGCTAGAGGCGCGCCCCAGCCTCCGCTCCACTGGCTTTCGCCGCTCGGCCGGGAGCCGCTCAATGGTGGCAGGGGGAGGACAAAGAGGAGCTCGCAAACCAGTTTGCGTTCCGTCCTGTTGCGAGCTCACTCTGGGCCAGCGGGCAGCTTGCGCGCGCTCAATCAGTTTTGCTTGGCGCGCTTTTGGCCGCCGCTCTGAGCGGCTCTCAAACAAAACCATGGCGAGCGTCAGTGCGGGCGCCGCTAGGAGGCCGACGAGCGGCCACTAGCGCCGTTCGCGACCCAACAAAACTCGCAATACTTACTTGCTAATTCAGTCTTCGTCCCACTCAAACTCAAACTAAAACAAACTCTCCTCCGCCTCAAACAGCACAATCAAGCGCGATCGACCCGATGCCTTGGCTTCAAACTTTGGTGCTCATTTAAACCTATGCAACAGTTTTCAATTTACTCGGATCCAGTTTGCCCGTTTGAGCATTGAATTTGGCTTCAATTCTGTGCGAATTTTCTATCAATTGCTCGCGCAAGCCAACGGACCAAACTTGTGGCATCAAGTTTAAATGGCGCCAACGAGCAGCCTTCAATTAGCTGGCCGATCAAAGCGCCGCCCTCACTTTTGCTTCGTCTCTCGTTTGGAGCCCCAAACTTGCTCTCTGGCGCTTGGTTCACTCTGGGTTGGGCTTTGCGTGCTGGTTGTGGTTGAGCTTTGGCTTGGGCTCGTCGCACTCAGTCTACACTCGGCGGGCGCCCAAACTGACTGGCGGCCCGAACTCGCGCTCGGCCGGCGGATGGGCGGCCTGCATCCGCCCACTCGCCCGGCCAGGTGAACAGATAGGCCGCTCGAAAGGCGAGCCGGCTCGGCCAAGTTGACAGCTCGTTGCGCCCGCGCGCGCGCAATCGACTGCCGGCACTGGCGGCCGGCCAAGTGGGCGCCGCGAGCCAGGTGAGCCGGCCGGCCGGCTGGCTGGCTGACGATGATGGATTCCAATTGGCGCCCATCGAGCGAGCAAACGAGCGGCTGGCTGGCTGGCTCCTGCGCGCGCATGCTCGCCTCTCGGGCGCCCCCTTCGAGCGCCCCACTGAGCCGGCGGCCGGGCGCCTAATGCGTCCGCCGGCCCCAACCATTACGGCCGTCTTTGGCGTACGCGCCTTTGCCCTGGCAGAGTGGGCCGAGTTTGCGAGTGCATTAAGGGGCGGCGCTGGCCGACCGGATAGAGTCAGGCCAGGAAATGGTGGGCTCCATCAGCTCGCTCTGTCTCGCTGCGGCGCCCAACGATTGGCGGCCGCATTCCTCCGACGCGAGCAGATTGCGCCTAATAGAGCCGTGCAGCCCAAAGCTTGCCAAGATCATGCCAGTCCGCTGGGTCAACGTGGCGCTCCAATCGGGCGGCGGCTAAACGGCGCTCGGACGCCAAAGACCGGCCGCCCCATCCGATCCTACGGCGAGCCGTCCAGCTGTCAGCCGGCTGGCCCAACTCTCATCGGACCCCCTGAATTGATGATCCAGTAATTACCTGGCCGCGCGAGCTTCCGCCGCCAGGAGGGGCGCCCATTTAATCATCCCGCCAAGCCCATTGATGGCGGCGGGCAGACAGGAGCATCCGCCAGCCGACTCTGGCTCGGCGCCGTCGGCCTCCGCTGGCTTTGAGCCGGGCTGGCGGCGGCGGCTAAATTAAGGCCAAAAACAAGCCAGCCTGCTCGCTCGCGCGAGAAGCCACCCGCTCGGCCGGCTGGCTGGCTGTTTGCGTAATGAGCGGCCCATTCAGCTGTCAAGTTTTTTGGTTTCGCGCTCGCCGGTTCCAATTGGCGGGGGAAGAGACGAGCACGAGCGAGGCCGAAAGTGTCTTGGTGCGCGCGCTCGTTGCCGGCCGGCGATTGGCTCTGAGCGATCGATTTGTCAACGTGAAGCTGACGGCCAGTATGCAAATCAGCGCCCGCACTCGTGACAGGTGAGCCCGGCGAGATTAAATTAATATCTGCTCCAATTGGCGGCCCCAAAGCGGCGCCGACTGGGCCGCCCGCCGACCATGGGGGCCGCCAGTGGGGCTCGCCCACACCTGGCGGCGCGTTACAGGTTCGCGGGCTGCCGCCGCCGCCGATCAACAGACTGCCGCCGCCAAGGAGCCGGCAAAGCGAGCCGAGCGCCCCCAAGAGCCGCCCCACTTATAGGCAGCGCGCGCGAGTTTCAGTCCAATTTGGCGGCCCCAAGCTGAGCCATTCATCGGGCGCCCAGCCAGTCCACTTCCTGCCGCCCTGTTTGCGGGCCAAGTGGGCGCCCCCATGCGCGGCCGGCGCCAATCCAACTGGGAGCGGCGGGCGCTCACTTTTTGGCCGCCGCCGCCGCCACCGCCGCCAGGTCAGCGCCAAAGGACGCGAGCCACTAATTCGGGCATCCGAATCCGCGGGCTTAGTCCTGCGCGACATTATAATTCAATTTTAAGCACTTTTCCGCTCCCCCCGTCGAGGGGCCAAATCTGAACTCCATTGAGCGCCAAAGCGAGCTCAGCTCCAATTGAGTGGGCCGCCGGCTGGACTGATTCGGGATATTGGACTCTGTTGGCCAAAGGCCGCATCCAGCCCTCCCCTCGAAAGGGGGCCAAAATTTTGCCTGACAGATTGCGATTGCAAACTCAAACCTCCTAACCCACTCAGAGGGCGGCTCGCTTCTGTCCGGCGGCCTGGCGAGCCCTTGCGAGTGTCCATTAGCGGCGCTCGCTCGCCTGTCAGCATGAACGAGGGGCCGAGCCAGCGGCCAGGCCGGCGGCGGCTCCGGCTCTGGCTCTGTTTGCGCGACAACTGACGGCTCGAGTTACGCAAAACGCGTGACAAATTATTGAAAATCCAAAAAACGATCGGCCGGCCGCGCAAAGGGCACGCCCGCCACTGCACGCTCATATTGCCGCCTCCTTCCGGCGAAACGGCCGGCGGCCCCACGAAGCCTCTCCGCCCGCCGCGCAGGTGACTGGCGGCGGCCGGCAGCGCGCGCTAACGAGCGCGACGTGACTTTGGCGCTCGCCGAGCCTCCCCTTTGAACAATGACAAAACTCGGCCGCCGCCAAGCCCGTCCACAGCTAACAAGCTCGGCCGACGCAAACAAATTGCTCGAGGAGTGCTGGCGCTTCCGGCGGAAAGTGACAATTTGCGAGCAGCCGGAGGTCGGCTTTTGAAGGCGCCTTT
>Ga0268249_1000697_pt1 | contig 11093 bp, 9 predicted proteins | sample AgamicAtPe_FD_200257 | JGI IMG/M metagenome (GOLD analysis project Ga0268249, IMG submission 200257) | Agave microbial communities from Guanajuato, Mexico - At.P.e (v2) (version 3) | ecosystem: Host-associated > Plants > Phyllosphere > Phylloplane/Leaf | place: Guanajuato, Mexico | collected...
CAGCCAGCCGGCCGATGGGCGAAAATCACGCCGGCCCAGCGTCGCGAATCAAATGGTCGCGCCAACTCGATTAGAGCGCCCGTCACCTAGCGCCAGCCGCGACTCCTCCAAACCTATTAGCGGCGCCGCAGCGGCCCGCCGCCACCTGGGCCCGCGCGCGCTTTCTTCCCGCCGGCGCCGCCACCCGCCCAGCGGCCAGTCCCGTTGAGGCGCCCCGGCCGGAAGCGGGCTAATTAATGCTTCGAGGGGCGAGAGCCACTTGCGCTTATCTTGGCGCGCGCATCTCGCCGGCGCAAACGAGCGCCGCCAGTCCACGCGGCCCGCTCATTAGCCACCCGGCTGGCCGGCTAGGGCGCCGATGGGCCCCCAAGCTGGACCGGCCAAGTGAATGTAAATTATTTTCAATTTTGGAGAAGCCCGAAAATTCAATCTTATCTCCCAATTCTCACACACTCGCGGCCGGCTAGGCGCGCGGCTCGAGTGGCGGAAACGCACCGCTAAGCAATGATAACAATTCACAGGCGCTTGGGGGGCCAACTGGGAGGCAAGCAAAGCGGCGGCGGCGGCGGCGGCGGCCATTGTTGTCGGCGGGGAGAAATTTAAATTCTCGCCGGCCAATATGATTGCGGGCGCAAGATAAGCGCGCTCAAATTTGTGCTCGCGCAACAGCGGCCGCCAACGGCAGATCTCGCCCGCAATGGTTGGACCGGCGCCACCCTAGCTGGGGCATCTGTTTGCGGTTTGCCCTAGCCGCCAAAAACTGTTTGCTCCCCCGAATCTGTTTGCTCGCCCGCAAACTCGCGCTCGAACTCTAAAAGCCACCGATTGGCTGAATCCCTCCCCCTGCGCCTGACCTGTTGAAATGGCGCCAAAGCGGCCCAATTGGCCCAGTTGGCCGCAAAGTCGCAAATTGTCGCCCCCAAAGAGACCATCAATTACTTGGCGGCGCGCGCGCTCCTTCGCCCAAGACGAGTGTTCGAAAGCGATACGCTCGTCCCAGCGGAGGATCTGATAAGGCCAACGCGCGCAATGGGATTGCAGAGCTGGGGATTAGGATTTGGGCCAGCGAGCGGAGGGGAGGGGAGTGGAGGCAGTTTGCGCGCCGCTTCAAAGTCAACTTTTGCCGCCCACCTGGCCGACTGGCGGCGGTGGCGGCGGCGGCGGCCGCTAGGCGGCGTCCCAGCGGCCGAGCAAGCAGGGCGGTTGGAGCAACAAAATTGGGCCAAAGTTGAAAACTCGCCCAATTTTACCTCCAACAACAAGCCTCTCCCGCTCCTTGGGCCCCAAAATGGGGGCCTAAGCGAGCTTATTTGCTCTTCGCACCTCTGCAAAGCGCGAGCGCGTCTTTTTGGCCGCTAGCTAGCCGAAACAATGTTGCCAAGTGCGACTATGAACATTAACTCGCTTCGGGCCGCTCGCTCGCTCGTCACGCTTTGCAGACTGCGCCCAGTGCGCAGCCCGAAGCTCGGGGGCGCCCATTGGACGCGCGCTAACTCGCGCACAACAATGGCCGGCTCGCTGGCCGCCGCCAGCAAACCGGCCATTTAGCCTCAAGCACTTCCTGGCCCACGCAACTCCAAGTGTGCGAGCGCCGCCATTTGCTCGTATATCACGCGCTCGCCTAGCCTCCACGTTTTACAATCTAGCTTGATTGAAAATGATGACAAACAGACTCCTTCTAACTGGAACGAGAAATCACAGCCACTGACGAGCAGCTCTCGCTCTCTCTCTCTCTCTCTCTCACTGCCTCGCCTTGGCCGAGGATAACTTCCATCCGCTAGCTGAGCGGACGCGTCGTTGGCACACTCGCACGCTCTCCAACGGCGACTCCTGCCGCCCGCTAGTCTGGCGAGCAATTGGAAGCGCCAGCTCTGGGGCCAAATTAATTTCAATCTAATGGCTCGCAAATGGCGACAGCAACGGGCCAAAGGGCCAGCTGCCACTGCTCGAAGCGGGCGCCAAGCGAAACCAAACGCTAACGTGCTCGCTCTCACTCGATCATTATTTCAAGCTCGACGCTTCGGTTAATGGATTGACATTTTCAATGTGTCTCTTTGTGCACAAGCTCGCCCATGATCCATGAGAGCTGGGCCGGAACTTGCGCTCAAAAGTGTCGTCACAAATGTGGCCAAACTAGGGGCTCACGCTATGCGAGAGCCCCTGGCTGGCGCCCCCAACTCCGTCGGCTGGCCCCACCAGAATGCAACCGAGCCGACATGGGCCCAAAGGCGAGAGGGGGAGAAAGGAGAGAGAGACAGAGGGACAGCCAAAAGCCCCAAGGCTGAGGCTCGTGTATCTGTCAAAGGAGCTTTGGTTGGCTCGGGGTTTTTATCAATCAACCCGAAGCTATTCTTTTATTTATTCTTTGCCTTACGTTTCGCTCGTGCTTGTGTGTGTGTGTGTGTGTTTGTGTGAGTATGTATACAGTGTGTGTGTGTGTGTATATATATCCTTACGTATATATATAAGCTCTACCGCTCGCCATCGCCCGCTTGCGCGCAGGCGACAACTCTCGTCTAGTTCGGGATTGTTTTGGTTGATGCCGAAAACAAGCCGGCCTAGATTCGGCGGTAGGTTAGGAATAAATTAATAACAATCAATTAAGTAACACATTTAACAAGGTAAAATTGGTTGGTCCTCAAATGTCAGTGGGATGGATCCCAGGCGCTGGCCACCACTTGCGGAGGTTAGTTTTTGGTGGTTAAAGTGAGAGTTTGAGTGGATGGTCTCGGCAGGGGCATCAATTGCTTTAGTTTCGGCCAAAACTTGCGCTCATTGTAATTGATAAAGGCGATCTTCGAGGTTGCTAACTGGGTGGCCTGTGTGCTGATTTGCTGGTTTCCGCCGGCCTCGTTAGTCAGCGTTGCCACGAGCTGGGCTTGTTGCAGTTGCTGCTGCTCGAGGGACGAGGCTCCATCCAATTGCACGAGCTGCTGCTGCTGTTGTTGTTGTTGCTGATAAACGGAAACCTGACTGCTGTTAGTCAGGAGGGCTCGCATTTCACCATCCATTTCAAGCAAACACTTGGGGTCCAAGATGACGGCAATAATCTTGTGCGATTTGTCCATGCTTGCCTCGTGCAACGCTGCTTGAAGTTCGTATCGGCACCAGCTGCTCGTTAGGTAATTCTCAGTCAACACTATGATGGTGCGATGGCTGCAACCAACGACGCTCGTGATAGCCTCGGCTATGTAAGCCGAACTTGGCAGTGGCAAGTCGCGAAATCGGTCCGCAACCCTATTCGTTGTATGCGAGAAAGAATTGGAAAGAGATGGGTTAGTTGGATTCGCTTAGTGGAGTCGAGTGACCGCAAGCTCGTTTGCACCGTTTGGCTTTGTTCGCTGGCAACCGTTTGTCATTCCACCTTTGGGCAAGTTAATCAATCAAAGAGGACTGAACGAAAACAATCGAAACAATGCGCTGACAGCTCGCCGGCCCAGAGGCGCAAACAGGGAATGGGATAGCCGCTAAGCTCGGGCTCAGGTGCGCTTGTTTTGGCGCCCAATGGGGCCCGAGAAGGGGCTTGGCAGAATAATCGATCGGATTGTCTGCGCTAGCTTGGCAGGACGATAACGAGCGAGCAGCCTGGGAAAGAAACTGGGCCCCATTAGCGGTGCTAAATCGGACGCGGGGCTCTTTTATTATTATTGATGAAGCTTTGGCTGCTAACGATTCCTTCTTGGCTGGGCACAAATTGGCCAAGTTGGTGCGCGGCGACGAAAGTCGTCGGCGGCCGCGGCGCCTACGGAGGAGAACTCGGAAACGAGCTAGCGCGAGTTGTGCTAATGAGTTTTGGTTGCGCCAATCTGAGATGTAGGCGAGAGAGTGGCTGCAAGTTTGCTCCATGTAGGCTGACACAATTGGACTCACACATTCAGGAGAGCGAAACAGCGATGGCAACTGCTGATTTCCGTCTCTTTCTCGCTTCCTCCCTGATTGTGCGCGCGACTGGACGGGTTGGATTTGTCCAGTTGAACGTTGGCCGCCTCCATCATGGTGTGCCGGACTAGCGTCGCATTCGCTCGCTATGTTGTGACCAATTTTCAATCGGTGGCCGGTCTTCCAACCCTCGTCCAATTGTTTCGTCGCAAACAAGCGATGATGGAGGCTGGATTGAGTTTAATAAAAGAGCCAAAAGCGGAATGAAAATTGAAAAGCAACAGCCAGACTGGGAGTGGGATGCGAACTTCCGGAGCGTCGCTCAACTTGACAAGTCCTGCCGCTTGACCAACCCTGATCGGCGTTGTGCCGCCAGGATTGCGCCTCCAGTTGGCCGGTCGGCGGGTTGGCCAAGTGGCGAAAGAGGAAGAGGAGTTGGGGGAGGGGCGACAAGATGAGAGAGGTTGGTGCCGGTGCAGTGGCGGCGCTAGAGTAGAGGGCCAGCACACAGTCTCCGCAAGCACGGGCTTGTTTGCCTAACAACAAAACGCGCGTTCAGGGGAGCTGAAGTTTGGCCAATCATCCATCCGTTTGATCCGCTAGCTTGGACGAGATGGACGTGCGACATTCAGGCGAGCTTGAGCCTCCCAGACAATCAGCTGGATAGGCAGCTGCGTTTGGGCGAGAAATTGTTGTTTGCGCTCGGGAAAAGTTGCACCATTAGGGGGGGGGGGCGAGCGAGCGAGAAAGAGGAAGGGAGAGAGCGTACATGGTATGTATGCAAATGCGTTCGCACTTTTCGCTTCACTGCCTAACCCAGGCCATTGTTGTCCTCCCTCTCGCCCTACGCCTCTTCCTCCATCTCTCTCTCTCCACTCCACTTATATCGGCCATTCTTTCACTTAGAAACAATAGAAAATTGAGTATTAATTATCACTATGGGCATGGTGGGTTCGGTCCACTAATGGCGGCTCGCTAAGCGACGGTCACCAATCTCGCGCGCAACGTCTGCTTGTTTCTGGCCCCTAAGCCAGCCAAAGCCTCCAATAAATCGCTTAAATATTCATGCGCGCTCCTGGCCAAACTCATAAGGTTCCTCCTCCACTCAAAGCACTGGCAGCGCGTATCTGGCGTCCAAGCTTGTGATGCTGGCTTGACCAATACACAATCAGCCATCGGCTACCATCAGCCGCCGAGCGCTCACTCTGCCGATCAGTGCGAGCACTAGCCCGCGCGCTTGCAACCGATGGCATGCTGCTGCCAACAAAGCTGGCATCGCCGAGCTCCTCTCTCTGGGTCAGGCTAACAAAGAGAGGCCATATATGGATTATTTTAGCATTGTACCAAAGCTAGACCGAACATTCAACTAATAACACAGACCGAGCACAATAAATAAGTCCAAAACTAAACATTAGACCTACTCTTTTACAACAAACTGTTCGGTTCAGTTAACTTAGATTGTATGGACTTGCTGCGTATGCAAAACGGCGCCATTCAGCTATGCGTGTTCGGTGTCATCGTGGCCTTTGCTTTCCAAATTCATTACATAATGGCTTACACTGCCGACAACAACTGATTCAGTAAGTCACCGCATGGGCAGCAGGGTGGAGTTGAGTGGAGATTCTTGCAATAAAGAGATAACAAGACTGCTCATCCATAGAAGGCAGCCATTTCGACCAAACAGGACCTTTCAGCTAGGTGGACGGACGCTGGTTGCTCGGCGTTTAGATTTCACAGTATAACGCGGCTACTGGTTGATCTATTGTTCGTTGTTGACTTAGTGGTTGGTTGATATACGATAGGCGGGGGTGAAATTAAATTGACTTGCCACCGATGCTGCTCTTTCTTGCTCTTCCAAACCTAAACCCACAGAGCTGAAGGCTAAAATCGGGCTTAGATTTCCTCTCTCCAGAGCCTGGAATAAATTCATGCCTGCGACTAGATTCAATTTCAAGCAAACAGTCTGACGATCTACGTGCTCCGTTGAAGCTCGCAGGGTTTGAGGTTTACAAGCCAACTTGGAAGAGGAAGAAGCGGAGAGGGGTAGGAAGGCAAGGGGAGAGGGAGCAATAACAATAATCATAATATTGTGTCCGAGATGCCGCCGATTTGGCTGATTTTATGCGCCAAACTTGTAATGCGCCCGCCCTTCGTTATTGCTTCCGGCGGCTTTGGTACAACATTGAGGCCAACTGCACGAAGACAAGTGCGTGCCCATCAGTGAGTTCTGCAAGTAGTGAGCGAACTAACTGACTCAATTGGACGGAAACAAGATAAGGCTAAAACCATTAGGGGCCAATTGGACCCCAGTTGGGCGCTGACGCTATCAAAGCAGTCGCTGGCCAGCCAAGTTGCGCACGGTCATTGAGGACGTGAGGAAATGAGAGGAAGCGCAATCAATAGTTTTCTCAGATAGTCTGCGCAAGTTGAGATTAAAATCGAGCAATGAACACTCGCAAAACGGAATGCCAGAGTGCTGCGCACTGTAGTTTGAGTAAGCTAACCTCTCCTCAATAGACATCACGAAATGAACAATGAAACCTAAACTTACCTGTACTGGGGTTGGCCATATTCTAGCTCTGCCGAGAGGTGCTGCATTACGAAAGCTTCGTCGCGCTTATCATAGGATATGAAGGCGTCGTAGATCTTGTCGCTGCTTATGGCTGAAAGCTCATCGCGCGAACACGACCGATAACCGCCAAGCGCCAGAGATTTGTTGACTAATTTCGACATAAACTGCTTCACCTTCGGCAATCTGATCCAATCGCTTTGTGCCCCAACGACGTCACTACTGTCAGCGTTTGCCGTTATGTCATGATAGTTGTCTGGGGCATTGTATAGACTTCCGGTTTTGTAGGAGGCCTGCGAGTTAGCATTGACTGGATAGGGACTCTCCATGGCGCCAACGAAGCGGCCAGTTCCGTAGGGCTGATTGTAGACTAATTGGTGTTTGCCCGCTGTCCAATGATCGGGATAGGCGCTGTTGTTGTTGGTGGCGCTGCTGCTGCTGCCGCCGCCGTTCATGTTTGCTCCACCTGGCGAGGAGCCAGAGTGGTGGCTCGTGGTGGTGGATGAGTTTGAGTAGAGATTGTTGTTGGGGTTGTTGATGTTCGAGGCATTGCTGACTGCGGTCGAGTTTCCTGTCGTTGGAGAGACCAAAGCCGCGTAGATGTTGCTCTGACTTGAGATGCTGTGCTGATGATGAAGCGACTGGTGGTTGATATGGTGGTGATTGATACTTGTGGTGGTGGCGCCACCGGATCCGTTGCTCATAATCAAGTGATGATGATTGTGTGGAGCATGCATTGTGTGCTGGTGAATATGGTTGTGGCGCTGGGATTTGCCGTTGAGGGAAGAGATTGCTGTGGAGGAGACGCTTGATGAGGCGGAAGTGGTGGATGCGGCAGAGGATTTCTTGTGGTGACTTTGATGGAAGCGCTGTTGTTGGCGGACAAACACGAATATGCTGACAGCAATGATCAGTATTCCACCGAGGAGCATAGATAGCAAGATGAATGAGGTCAGTGGCATGGTGGTAGAGTCCAAACGTTGTCCGCTTGTTCCAGCACCAATCGTGCCACCACCAGCGGTGGCACCACTAAAGGAGTTTTGGCCAAGAATGTCTGAATGCGAAATTAGACCGGGCGGGGTGTAGATTGGCTGATCGAATCCTGACGGATTGAATGGATTCTGGACTTGCTGGTGCTGGCTTGAGTCTTGACGAAAATCGGGATCGTTTGGGTATTCGTTTGGGGGCGTGTTAGAGGGAAATTCTGTCACCACATGAATGAGGGGCGGATTGAAGTCAACCTCTTGACGGTCCTCTATAAGCTCGCTGCATTGATTGATTTCCGTTAGTTGGGTTTGCTGGCGTTGCTGATTGCTCGATGCTGGATAGGAGGCGTACAATGGTTGCGCTAATGATGCTGGCGAACTAGGCCCGTCGGCCAAAATCAATGGGCCCACGGTGGTGGAATTGTAATAGCAGCGCAATTGATTTTTGTCCGCAATATTGACGCTCCCATTAAGGAGAAACTTTTGTTTCAATATTTGACGGAATCTACTGATTGAACTGCATTGGCAGGACCACCAATTGTGAGCAATACTAAGCTGTCTCAAGCGAATATTATGATGACCAATCGACCAGAATAGATCCAAGTTGGTTGCTGTCAAACGATTGTTTGAGAGATCCAGTATTTCCAACGATCTGAGATAAATGAAAGTTTGATTGCTAATATGATCGAGCCTATTAGATTGCAGATAAAGTGCCCGAAGTTGAGCCAACGGTTCAAATTCGTACCCATTCAGTGTCCGAAGTAGATTGTCGTGCAAATATAGGGTTTGCAACTCAATCAAACCATTGAAAGTTCTGTTGGCTATGTGTTGTAAATTAGATGAGTTTAAATACAACGTTTTAAGTGATTTTCGGGCAATTAAATTGGAGGGCTTCAGCGAATCAATATTGTTTCCATCCAAATAGAGGCCGCTCACATCCATTGGTATCCTATCAGGTACAACGGTGTGATTATTTGAGGAGCAATCTATGATGTTTGTTTGCCATGTTGAGTCATAGTAACAGTTGCAACCGCTTGGACAAATCATCTCGCAATCGCAGGCATCGAATTCGCAACAATGGCATAGGGCAAAACAGTGGGATTTATAACGGCATAGGAAGTTGGATGAATCAGCGCTCAATAAATCAATCATTGAGTCTTGCTGCTGTTGGCGAGCTAGGATTGCTGCTTGGTGGTTTTGGTGGGCGCCGTCAGGTGGCGCAAGTGCGCGCGAGTGACCATTGCCGTGCGCTGGCCGATGTGCCTGCCTACTATCGTGATGCTGATGATGAGCATGAGGATGGTTTCTATGGTTGTTTCGGCGGAAGAGTGGGGTGCACTTGACGAGATCGAGATCGCCTATTCGAGCGTAGTGGTTGATAAGATGCGCTTGATGATGTTGTTGCTGTGAGGATGTCAACAGTGTTGCCATAGGTCTATTTTGGCCAAAGGATGCGGAGGAGCCATGTTGTTGTTGATTCTGTGTTAAATCTACCTGCTGATTTGAAATGATCTCACTAATGTTGTTGGTTGTGGAATCGGACGACGAGGTTGAAATCACAGGTGGTTGGTCGTTTTGGTAGACATTGGACGAGGTTAGTTGCAGTAGCTGGTCTGCCAGCAGAGAGTCTGATTGGCGAGGGTTTGCGGGCAACGATGATAACACAGTTCTCTTGATTGCGCTAGGTTGAAATTTACGAAGCCAATCAAGTTGACAATCGCAAATAAAGGGGTTTGATGAGAGCAAGAACTCTGCGCTAGCCGATTGGCTGTGGGTCTGTTTTGGCGCAACCCCAGCATATTGGCCATTGTGATGAAGTCTATGCCTGTAACCGGAGGCCTGTTTAACACTTGTAACTTGTAGCACCTCGATTCTAAGACTGGCCAGCTGGTTGTGGGTGAGATCAACTCGTGTTAGATTCACCTTATCAAGGAAGGCAAAGTCGTTGACTTGTGAGATGTTGTTGGAGCTTAAATTTAACTCCTCTATTGACATTAGGCCAGCTAGAAGGATCTGACTGATGGTTGTTTGTAAATAGTTTGATTGCAATCTTAGCACTTGCATTGAGGTTGACTTTTGGAAAATTCTAAGCGGCAATTGTTGTAGCCTATTATTTGAGAGATCTAATTTAGTGAGCTTGAACAAGGATGAGAGCGACAATTCGTCCAACGATTCTAGCTGATTGTGTGATAGATTTAAAATTTCCAAATTGTGTAGAGTTGCAACTCCAGTTGCGGGCAAGTGTTTGATCAAATTATGGCTCATATCCAAGACTCTCAGTTCACTCAAACACAATTGGCCATTCTGCGATATTAGGCCAAGGCAGTCGAAGTTTTCGAGCAAATTGTGCGATATGTTTAGTTGGCGCACCTCGTTTGAAAGTGGACAGAAGAGATCCTTTGAGAGGGTTGAAAGTTGGTTTTGGCTAACATCGAACAGTTGAATTGAGTGGGCGAATTTGGATTCGATTATTGAGACGCTGAGCGGCTCGGCGAAGAGTTTGAAGGTGTTCAGGTTCGGATGCTGCTGCTGCTGCTGCTGCTGCTGAGGCTCTTGGCCGTCGGCGGGGCTTTGTGAGGGGGAGGTAGTAACATTTGCATACTTGATCAATATCACATTGGTGGCCGCTTGCTGCTGCTGCTGCTGCTGGTCGCCTCTCAGCGCCTCCGCAGACGGCTGACTCGCGCTCCCAGCTGACAGCTGCTGGGATGTCTCATCGGCGCTCTTGGTCTTGGCGGCGAGATTTGCGCTGCTTGCGGCTGCTGTCGCGGTCATGGTTTGCGTTGCTGGTTGCGTGGTTGCATCCCCGACTGGTTGGCTCGGCGCCGGCTGGCCGCTTGCAAGCACCTCGCCGAGCGCAAGCAGCAGCGCAACCAGGAGCTGCGCCCGCGAGAGGGCCAACTTGAGGTTCAGTTTCTGTCTGTGTCGCTGTCTGTGTCTCTGTCGCTTCTTTGTCGTCGTGGTCGTGATCGCAGCTGTTGTTGTTGTCATATTCGTTTGGTTGCTTGCTGTTGTGTTGGCACTTGAGCTGCTCTCCCTCCCGATCTGTTGCGCCCTCTCCTCCTCCTCGCCGGCCCCAAACTCGCGCTCCCCTCTGAACAAAACTTGGCGCTCCTCCGCCAACCTGGATGCAAACTCCATCCTCCAAATGCTAGCTCGCCCGGCCACTTGCTCAGCCGGCTTGCATTTGCGGACAGGTGCAACGCTGGCTCAGTGTGTCTCCGCTCAACCCTCCTCTCGCTGCAACGGAAACTCTGCGTTGGCCAAAATATGGCGCTCAAATCGGGCGAACTTGGCCTGCCAAAAGTTCGCCAGAGAACTTTTCTCTCTCCTTCTGCTCCTCTCTCTCTCTCTGTGGACAGCTTGCAGTGCATATGCTTGAGTGCGAGTGCGAGTGCGAACTTCGGCTTGAGTGTGCGTGAGTGGCCTGGATGCGTCCGCTCGCTCGTCTGGCCGCCGACTGGCGAGCGCGGCGGCCGCAAGCTCTGCACGGCGCTCAGGGCGGCCGGCGCTCGGGCCGTCTGCGGCTGCGCGCTCGCTGCGCTGCGTGCGAACCGCCTCGAGCGCCGCCTGGCAGCGGGCGCGCAAACTCGGTTAGCCGAACCAACGCCGAGCTTCTCTGCGCGCTTCCCCCGGGGGAGCCAAGCGCGGGGGGGGGG
>Ga0268249_1000698_pt1 | contig 11066 bp, 6 predicted proteins | sample AgamicAtPe_FD_200257 | JGI IMG/M metagenome (GOLD analysis project Ga0268249, IMG submission 200257) | Agave microbial communities from Guanajuato, Mexico - At.P.e (v2) (version 3) | ecosystem: Host-associated > Plants > Phyllosphere > Phylloplane/Leaf | place: Guanajuato, Mexico | collected...
ATTTAAGCGACTTTGAGAGCTCGGGCGATGAATGTAGAGCTCGGCCAGAGAGGCAGTCACCGGCTAGAGGTCGTCGGCCATTGAGCTGTAACCTTAGGCAGGACGGCGACGACGACGACGACGACGAGCCCCTAGACACTGATTACGAGCTGATAAAGATCTACCTGAAACATGCCAAGAACAGCCAATCCTTCCTCGATTACCTGATTTCAAACTCAAACGATGAGTCTATTTGTGCGAGGATAATCAGGTACATGTTCGAACATAACCCGCGATTGCTCATCAAGTGCGCGCAAAAGTATTCTCTCAGCGCCAGCAAGATGGATGAACTGAAAGAATCTACCTGTATGGTTGAGCTTGTGGAAAAGTTAAAACAGTTAGCCGAATTCGATTCGACTGGAATCAATCGTGCGACGGTTTTGTTCACCTTGGCCAGCCTCTATAACGATATGAACCAGAAGCAAAAATGTCTATACACTTTGAATCAGATAAAACCCTTCAACCATCTTGCCATCACCATGTGCTCCAACTACGAGCTCAGCCATTCGATGGCGAGTTTAGTGCATGAGAAATACCCCGATGTATTTGAATTATTTCTTGTCCAATTGGAGAAGCGTGACCCATTGGCCGCAAGCGAGTTCAGGATGCGTTATGTTGGCATCGGGAGTACAGTCCAGTCAAAGGGACGAGCGGGCGAGGGTCTTCTTCCTGGGTGGCGGAAGGAGTCCGCTCAGGTTGCTTCAGATTTTAGCAAACTCAAGGAGAACAATGTCAACCTTTCGGGAGAGTCAAATCTTGGCAACAGCGGTGAAGAGGGGGAGGAGGAGGAGGATGACGAAATCTACGAGACAAAGCTCAAGTTGGTGGCCGAAATTCCCACCATTGAGCTTGTTGACTTGTTAGCTCCAGGTGAGGAGCCGACGAGTCAACGAGCGACCGACGGTCAAAAATCATCCACCCGCGCCTTGATTGAAGCTTCAATCAATATCCTGGAGTCTCAGTTCATTTTGGCCAGATTGCGCGAGAACTCTCATTAAATTCATTGCCACTCCAAGAGGATCTTATTAAGAGATGGAGGGCAACAATTTGTTACCTTATAGTAAAAAGTCACAAACTTGCTTAGTTTTCGTCAGGTGGTCAAAACGTCATCTGTAATGTGAGTCAGGGTGGTCTTATGGGTTAGGACGCCGACGTGGTTCGTGTTCATGATCACAATGTGCTTCACCTTATCGGGTAACGTTCTAGCCCAATCATCGCAAACCATTAGTGACTCGAAGTTAACTGTTCCATCGCCCTCGCCCTTGATGAGCTCATAGTTGCCATTGGGAAAGTCAGATTGTTTTCTAAAGAGAATAGTCTCTGGAGTGGGCGAGTTAAGGCTGTGAATGCAATCAACCCGGACATCTAAAAGTGGTTCCAGTGGCTTTATAAGTGAAACGCTCGCTTTATACCAATCTAGTTGGTGTGTTAGATTTAAATCGAGCAAAAGTTGGTCGATATTTGAAACCCGGTAGTCGCGTTCGGGAGTTCTAACCAAAATTGGCCCGCCAGGCAAGGGTAAATTCTTGTTAGTGCGCGAGAAAATCTCCGCCTGCGGCAATAGGTAAGCGATACTTGGATAAGTTCTGGCGAGTTTTCTCATCTTTGACTCGCTAATTAGAGGCAAATCTAGCTGATCGCCGACCACTAGCGCCTTGAGCGCCTTAGCTGATCCGCCCCAAGGCGAGGAGATTGCAATCATTTTGCGTACTCTACTCTGGCGCCAAGCTGCTGATTGGAGGCGCAAAAAGACTAGCAGGTGAGTGCAACCCATTGAGTGGCAAACAAGTGTCACCTTTTTACCGCTTGGCGAGCTCTCTTGCGCCCTCTCGATCAAACCCTTGAGCATGACGAAATAATCTCCTAGTTCTTGGGGCGCCAGGCGAAAGTCGTACGGAGCTGCGAGGAGATTTTGGTCGACAGTGTAGCCGAGTTGCTCGTAACGCTCTATTATGGCGGCAAAATATTGGGTCACAGTAGGTTGGCGCAAGTCCAACGAGCTCACCGACTCGACCGAACCAAAGTCGGGCACTCGGCTCTCAACACCCGGCGGCTCCTTCGTGAATCCGGTCGCTGGATCAAACTCTAGCCTTACGTTGTCTATCCAACAATCGACCGCCAGCGGCAGCAGCATTCTAAGCGAAAGCCACACATCCTTCCAATCGGCTTGCTTGCTGCAAAAGATGTTCACATTCGTCAGCTTGTCCGTCTTAACTTGCAAACGGGAGCCAAGTAAACCAGGAACAAGAATCACCGGACTCAGGTGGCCGGCAATTTTTGGTCTGTTGTTGTCAATGAGCTGATGGAAGCGCCCGTCGCCCATTAGTGTGTTTATGTTCTCATGGAATTCAACCATTTCATTGGTGTCAGGCGGATTTGCTGCATAGTTAGCCGGCGCCTCTGGGTCAACCAGGTAATCGGAAAGGAACTTGTTGTTCAGTGTTGAGCGCTGTTGTTCTGTTTGGCGTTTAGTGAAATTTTTCCCACTATTTCTGCGAATCTCCTCCTCGTCAAAGATCCAGTTGACAAACTCAAGCCGACCCTGCCTGTCCGCGCTCGATTCCATTGGTTTAGAGCGCTTGAATTGGCTGAACAAGAATAGACAGACTGCCGGCACCTGCACAGGCAGCGGGTGCTGCAACTGAACCTGTCCATCCCTCTCCTCCTCGAATTTAATCAGGTATTCAAGTTGACGAAGCTTCTCATCGTGATACTTGGCGCACTCCTCCGCCAATCCGGTTTGATGCTCGAAAATTGTCTTTAGATTCACGTTCGCTTGCCAATCGAGCAGCTCGCTTGCGCCAGCTTGCCGCTTATACCTTCCTGCCGGCGTTAGCCTCTGTGGTTGGCCGTTTGAGATTGCTTGGACGAGAGTGGACAGGGCGAGCAAGCTCAAAAGGGCCACAAGTAAGCCCGACACCGACGACTCGTGACGGGCAATCATATTTTCTCCCAACTTCTGGGCTCCCGTTTGCGGCAAATGTGGGACTGGCTGCCGGAGAGGAATAAAGCGCAGAGCACGCAGCCTGGCCGCCAGAGCAAAGCTAGTTGGGAGAGCTTGCACCAGGAAGAGCGCAGGCACCAGATTGGATAGACCTGAAACGAACCGCCCGGCTGGTTTGAGGTTTGGCGAGCGAGCTGCTTGCCGCCAATGGCGCGATTTTATCACTAGACGCTCGGGCGCATCTCTGACTCACTAGCTTTGGTTGGCTGGTTGGCTGGCTGGTGACACTCGGCGACAGGCCGGCCAGCGAGCGCAGAGAGTGGCCCTGGGAGTCGGGAGCGCGGTTGCAGGGAGCGCTCATGAAAACACTACGACAAAAGGCCATTTGTTTTCGGCCGCCCCAAGCGCCACAAACAATGGGCGCCCTCTCTCGCCTGTCCACACGGGCGCCCAGAGTAGGAATCTGGAGGATCTCTGGCTTGGAGGCGGCTCCTCCGCTTTTGGCAAGATGTGTTTCTGTTTCGGTTCTTTGTGTTTATATAACTAATAGCGCGAGAGGTGGGAAATTGTAAGCCGCATAGATTTTGCCCGCCGAGACCAATGAACGCTGCTCGCGTGGGCGTTCGAGCCGAAGAGGAGTGGTTGGCTAAATTTTTATCATTTAGCTCGGCAGGATTCTAGGGCACAAGTATCGCCTGTTTCAATTCTATTATTCGCCATTATCCAGCCTCCAGCCTCCCTTTCGCCCGCTCGCCGTGTCCATTGTGAGCGGCCACTTGCGCTTGGCCCGCTCGCCGGCAAGCCGAGCTCGCGGAGTCAAGATCCAGTTCCAGCTCCAAATCTGAGAGTCATTTGAGTCCAGTTACATCGGCGGCCTATGCGGCGGCAGCGGCCGAGGCAGAGGCAGAGGCAGCGGCCGAGGCAGAGGCGTCTCGAGGCTCCATTGTGGACGAGGGTGGGCGAAACAAACTGACAAGTTGTCATCATTAGAGGGCCGGCGAGAGTTGGCCGCCAGCTTCAATGGATCCAGCCGCTGCAACGGTGGCGCCGGCCGGCCGGCCGCCAGGGCCAAGCCGAGAACAAAAGCCCATAGTGTCGCGCGGACGCCAACTGGCCTCCGTCTGAGTGGTTGGTCTGTGTTTGTTGAAAAACAGAGCACTCCTGGCCAAGCCGATGGTTCGCGATCCACTTTCAACGCGCCAATAATCGAATAAAAGCCTTTTTGTCTGGCTCCGCTCTGGTTCTTCGTGTTGCCATCGACTCTCTGCTGTTGTCGTTGTTGTTGTTGCCGCCGCTCACTCTCATTGGCCGCCTTCAATTGAACACAAACTTGCGGGCCGCCAAGCTAGCCGACTTTCTCCGCCGCCTCCCTGCCGGCAACAATTGTCCATTAGCTACCTGGCGGCGCCCGCTCACCAGCCAGCCAGCCAGCCAGTCCCGCCGAGCGGCCAGAGTCGTGCTGTGTGGCCGCCAGGCTAGCAGGGCGGCCCTCTCGAGGTGGCGGCCGCCAGCAAACGAGCAAGAATTGTTACGTCACGACTCTCTGCTCGTCTGACGAATCCATCGATTTGGCCGCCCGTTCAGCCGCGAGGCTCGAAATGTGAGACTGGCCGAGCTCAACGTTGGCGGCGCCACTGCGGCCGCCAAGCGAAACCATGGCCATTAACCCGCTCGTTTAGTTCAACTTTGTTTGTTTTCCTGCTCGCCCGCTCGCCGGCCGAATGGTCGGCGAGCAGCTCGCTTGGCCAGTCCCATTCAATCCACTTCCCTCATCAGGCCGATCGACGATGATTTGCTCCATCGGCGCTGCCTCTTTGCGCCTGTCAGCCCTCGTCGGCTTGCTAGCAGCCAGGTGAGGTATGTAAATGAACTCCCCTGCATGCGCTCCAGTCTGGGCGGCTCGGCCAGACTGAAGGCCGGCAAGAGCTGGCCCAAATTCAATTAATCATCGTCCCCCCGAGGTGCAGCTAAGCGGGCGCGATCGGCCGGCCGGCCAGCCAGCCAGCCAGCCAGCAAGCCGGCCAGCCAAGCGCTCAACCTGGCGGCCTGGCGTTGGCTCGATTAATTTGTCAACAGCCGACTCGAACCAGAGGCGGCCGCTTGGAGGCGCGCGAATTAGATCGTTAAATCATTGACAACCGATATCATCTGGCCCGATAACAATCGACTCGGGCCCATCCGGCTCCAGCGCTCGCAGCGCCCCTTCATTGGAGTAATTAAAAGCCGCCCGCCTTCGCAAACCCGGAGAGGCCAACTTGGAGCTGGCAAAATATTCCCATCCCCTTTGTGTGTGGCAAGACGAAGCGGAAATAGAGGACACAGAGAGGGCCAATCCGTTTGAGTTGCTAGTGTCCGTGTTTGCTGGTTTGCGCTGGTTGAAGGGGGCGAGCTAGCATGCTCGCTGCTGGCCCAAATCCATTAACGTCGTAATTCCCTGAATTGGATCCCATTTGAATCGGGAGCTCGAATTTGCTTCTAATTCAAGTCCAAGTCTTATGTGCGCGCGCCTAAGCCGCCATGCTGCCAGCTTCCGCTCGTCCGCCGCCACGCGAGTCAGCCAGCGAAGGTTGCCAAGCAAACAGTCTGATCCCTCGAGCCATTGAAGCCGAGTCGCGCTCCTCGGCCTCTCACTTGATTTGTGCCGAGTTTGCGCCCCGAGAGACAGGAAGTTGGTGATTAAAACGGCGACAGCAAAGAGGGAAGCACCAGGCCCGGCTTCGTGCGCTCAAGTCGGGCCAAAAATGGCCCCCAGCTCGTTCCAAGGTTGCCCACTGAACAGCCCCGAGCAAATCTAGTGCAAAATCTGATCCGACGCAAAACTGATGACAAGGAGCTTTGCATAACAGCAGCGAGGGCAGCAGCAGCGGCAGCGACGGCAACAACAACAACTGTCCATGTCATTTGCATGCGAGCGAATTGCACCCTTGGGAACCTGCAAGTTGGCCGGCCGAGCGAGCTATCGAGCCAGCTAGCCAGCCGCTTAGCCGGCTCGGCTGCAAACAAGCCTCCCAAGCGCGAGCCAGCGACAAACCCGCAAAGCTCCACTGGCGCTAAACTCGAGCTTAGGGGCCCCGAAGAGAACAAGTGGCAAGCGCTTATTCTATTGGCGCTGGCCAACAAGCCCTTTTAGCTTGACATGATCGACTTGGCGACTTTTGGGACCGAAAGTCATTATGATCATTTCTCATTCGATTCCCTCCACTTCCGGCCCACTTTTGGCCAAAGGAAAGTGAAACTTTTCACTCTGCTCGGCTTGTTGGCTCGAGGAGGCGAGAGTTTGGCCTCTCTGGGTGGTTTGAGTGAGCCAGTGGTGTTGCCTTAACGCGCCTCACTGATTCGCGCCGACTTTTGGCTCCCCAAACCAGAGGGATGGGCGATTTTTATCGCTCGCTGCAAGGCTGCCGCTTATGGACCAAAGGGGAGGGAGAGTCCGATGCAAATGGGTCCGCTTTGGGGCGGAAGGCGGCTGCGTTGGCCGGAGAGGAGAGAGAGAGTTGGAGTCTAGAAGTAAGCCCTCTCTGACCGGATTGTTGCCGGCTGAGAGGGCCTCAGAGGCTAGCGGCCGAGAGGTAAAGCTGGCTGAGGGATGAGCAAACGCATCGCGCTAATGAGCCAAGCTCCCGAGGGCAGCCGGACATCCTCTGGGAGCTTGGGGTCCATTTGCTAAGCTGGGCCGCCGCTAGCGCTAGCAATGGCGCTGCCGCCGCTACCGTGGCCGCAAAATAATAAGTTGCGGCCAATTTGGCTCAGCTGGAGCCATCAATCGGTGCGGCAGACCTGCAACTGTTGCGATCTGAATGCCACCTCTGGAGCCCCAAAGTGTTGGCCCTCAGGTGAAGGCGGCGGCGGCGGCAAACAAGGGCTGAGATTTGGGGCGCCGCTAATGACGATCGCCAGGTAATGGGCCGCTCATCCGGCTGACCCACTGGGCGGGGCGCAACTTCCGCCGCTGCCGCCAGCTCGCTCGAGCCAATCCCAAATCGGCTGCTCGCGCTCGAGTGGCAGCTCATTAATGGGCCATCGATGTTGGCCCAACGAGAGCAGCCAGCTTCAGTCCGCCAAACAACTGGCCCAATTTGGGCACCCGGAAACGGGCAAACAAACTGAGAGCGGGCCGCTCGTCTTGCTCTTGGGGCCAGCAAGCGTTCGGCTGAGCTCCTGTTCTTGGGGCTGAGCGTGTTTATATTTATACACTATTGGGCGCGCAGGTTCGCATAGGTTACTTTGTAGCGGAAACCACTTCCAGTCTCAGTGGCCTCCTCGAGAGGCTGGCTCAGAGGCGCTGGGCGCAGTTTTATTAATATTCATGGGAGCCTGTCCAAGTCTCAGCGTCCCTCTCTCTCTCTTTCACTCGGTTGGTGGAGAGGAACTGTCGCAAAGTCGCGCGACTTGCTCCTCGGGAGCCGAGAGTGACTTTGCAGCGCGGAGAGTCTATTCAGCTTACGCGTTCGGGGATCTTCCCTTTCAATTTTATTCAAATTCAATTCAAAAACTAGTGCTGCCCCAAAACGTGCTGCTCTGGTTGCCACCATCCGATTGGCCACCATTGGATCGGATCGGATAGAATGGGATTGGATGGGCTAGGATCGGTTGGTGGGCAAGCGCTTGTGAGTGGAGGGGGGTGGGTGGGCATTTATATGTTAATGTGCGCCTTTGAGACACGTCGAGTGGGCGAAAATGTTGCTTATATCAAATTGAATTATATTATATCAGATATATAAATTGGAGGCGACATTTTACAAACGACAACGATAAGTTGGCCAGGCTTGAGTGTGCGCGGCGGGCTTTGTTGCTCTTGGGGTTAGATCTCCAGGACCCAGCCATTTGGATCGATGGCCACGAACTCCTGTCCGCTCCAAGCGCCCGAAGCAACGCAGAGTCTGCCGATGGGATGTTGGAATGTAGGATGCTGGCTTGAGTTGGGCGTCGCCGGACTTTGGAGTTGGAGCTGCTGATGCTGCTGTTGCATTTGGAGTTGCAGTTGTTGCTGCTGCTGCTGCTGCTGGAGTTGGAGGTGCTGGTGCTGGCTCAGCAGGTCTGGTGGCGCCTCGATGGAGGCCTCGAGGTCGCAGTTTGAGAGCTCGTTGGGGCCAACATGGCTGCTGCCGGTTCCAGCGCTGCCGCTGGCGCTCGAGCCACCGTTTGAGCCAGACTCGAGGGAGCTGTCTCGCTGCGAGAAGGCCTCGTCCGTGTTGCGTCGGTGGCGCATTATTAGCGAGTAGATGAGATAGAAGTTGGCTAGCATCAGGAGGCCGGCAACCATGAGCAGCACGTAGGGCCAATTTAATATCAGGTAAAGCGGGTAGGTGGGTTGCGAGCCGGCGCTTGTTGCGGAGGAGGCGTGCGGCGTTATGAAGGCGGACGGGAGTAGGGCGGTGGGTCCTGTTTGGAGTTTGGGCAAGTTTTGGAGGTCGCGCTGCTGCAGCTGGTTGGCGGCGGCCTTGCTCGCGCCAGACGCAGCAAGCTGCTCTTGGGCCCATTGGAGGCTTTGGTTGGCAGCCGATGATATGCTTGGTGTTGTTGTTGTTGTTTGCGCTGGCGCTGGCGGCGGCGGCAGCGGCACCTGCGGGCGCACTGTGACCAGCGACTTTGCGATGAAGAGCTCGTGTCTGGCCGGCCCAGTTTGCACTGGCACCGCCTGGCATTCGTAGTGGCCGGAGTCCTCGAGGCGAACGCGGCGCAGATCCATGCTGAAGTCGCCCGCCGCCTGGTCGCCCTCCATGAAGTGGCGCTCGAAGCCCTTGCCCTTCTCGCCGTCCATGAACACGATGTGTCCGTCCTTGAGCCACTGGACGGTGCCCGTGTGGTTGTCCAGCTCGCACCTTAGCCGGGTTGAGTCGCCCTCGATCAGGCTGACCAGCTCGCCCGGCTTCTCGCGAAAGGCTGGCCGGCGCGCCTGCTGGCCGCTTGCTTGGTTGGGCGGCATTGTGTCTGGCGGTGGTGGTGGTTGGATTGGATTTCGGTTGGTCGGTTAGTTTGCTGCATGGGTGTAATTTGTAAGTCTTTGGCCAGCTCTAGGCGGAGGGTTTAAATGCGCGACAAGATAACAACAAAAACAAGTGGCCTTTTCCCTCCGATCGCTCGCTTGGCTCGCCCGTCGTTGGTCCGCACAGGATTTCGGTTTTTGGGCGAAGATCGCATGTCGCCGGCGGCGCCTTCGCAGCGAGCGCGCGAGAGAGTTGCAACGCGAGCGCGCAGCCCGTTGCCTTTGTTGGCCGCTCGCGAGCACGGGGCGCTGGCAGTCCGCTCGCCCCTCAACTGCAGCGCTGCTCTCCCCTTGGAGGCGGCGGCGGCCAGATTTCCCTCCAGCCGAAACGCCCTTCCAGCCTCCAAAGGAGCGCGCGCGCGCACAGCGCCACTCTCACGCGGATCTAACTCGCGCGCCGCCGCCGCCGCCGCCGCCAAATTAATGGTCGCCGGAAGTGCGCGCAACCCCTTGTCAATTCGCGCGCCCAATTCGCCGCCCACTGATGAGTCAGTGTCGCAGCGGCGGCGGCCACTTGCAATGCATTGCATTGCATTGCAACGAATTGCATTGTGCGCCGCCCACGTCGCGGCTCAATGGATGCAAATTATCGCCGCTTTGCAGCCGGCTGCATCGGCTCGAGTTGGATTAGCGGCGGCCGCCTGTCGAGGCGCCCGTTGGATTAGCCGGCTGAACCCTCGACTGGCCAGCCGAGCGGATTGCCTTGCTGGCGCGCTCACCTGGCTCGTGCAAGGCGAGCATGTCGCGCTGGCGGCCGGCCCCAAACTAAAGCGGCAAACTCGTCCTGTTTGCGCCACTCGACTGGCCCCACAATCTGAGCTTGACAGGCCGACAATTCGCGCGCTAATTTGTCGCTCGCTGTCGGCCGGCCGGCCGCTTCCGGCCGAGAGCTGCGCGCAGTGGCCAGCAGCCAGGTTGGCCGCTGGCTGCTTTGCGCGCGATAAAGCGACTAGAGTGCCACCTGCGCCACTTCATCGCCCATTGATCACGCGGCCAAAATTGAATCGGAGCGCCGGTGGCGCCAGGAAGCCATTGATCAGGCATAGACGGGCGGGCCTCTTGCGCTCTTATTATCTTGTTGGCCGCTGGGGCGCCCAAGTGGAGGGTTGCGCGCTCCAGTTGGATTCGCGGATCTGCCAAGTTCGAGTTCCACTTCCACTTCCAGCTCGAGCGCGAGCCTTTTGGCCGGGGAAAGAAATAATGATCTTGTCATGGGTCTGCGCTGGCGGCGCAATATGGCTTTGGGCGGCCGAGTTTAACGCTATCAATCATGATCAGCCCGGAATGCGCAGGCTGGGCGCCGCGCCAAGTCTGCAGGAAGCGGCGACGCAGGACTTGGGGCTCGGGGCGCCGATTAGATGCGCTAATGAGAGTTGGCCGCCTGTGGGAATCTTCTCATGACCTCGCCTGTTTGCTTAGCTTCCGCGGCCAGCAAGGCGGCGGGCGGCAAAGGCGACCGGCGAGCCCTAAGGTCGCATCCTCGTCCGCAAGCGACAATAATAGAATTATAAGATTCATTGTGTTTCGCCAGCTGTGATTCATTGCGCGCGGCCGGCGCAGGTAAAGGTGCGGCGGGCGGCTCTAATCTGCATACTGAGACCAGCACTAATTACGCTCGCTCAGGAGCAGCGAGCGGCGGCGGCGGCGGCGGCGGCAGCAGCAGCAGCTGGCCGCGCCGAGTTGAACTTGGCGCTCCGGCTCGACTCTTTGCCCTCGGACGCATGTTGTGGCGGCGCAAGTCGGCCAGCACGCAGGATGTTGCGGTGGCGCCGACGGGTTCAGCAAACAAACGGGCCGCCTATAAGGGCGCCGGTCGCGCTCGGCCGCCTTGGCCTTGCGGTTTCGAGCTGCTGGTTCCGTTTGTTGGCCTGCGAGCTGGCACATATCGCCCGCTTGGCCGGCCAGCCAGCCTGCGCCCTCAGGTCGCAGGTGGCTGCCCTCTGCTCGCCCACTCGAGCTCATGGCTCATGGCTCATAGCTCATGGGTCGGAGCTCGGAGCTCGGAGCTCGGAACTCGAAGCTCGCCGCTCAGAGTCGCAAGCGCGGCCCTCGCGCTCCACTGATTGAGCCAATCAATCAATGATCTAGATGATTCAT
>Ga0268249_1000699_pt1 | contig 11054 bp, 6 predicted proteins | sample AgamicAtPe_FD_200257 | JGI IMG/M metagenome (GOLD analysis project Ga0268249, IMG submission 200257) | Agave microbial communities from Guanajuato, Mexico - At.P.e (v2) (version 3) | ecosystem: Host-associated > Plants > Phyllosphere > Phylloplane/Leaf | place: Guanajuato, Mexico | collected...
CTCGCCCGGCCGCCCCGACGAGCGCACTCGGCTCGAGCGGCGCCCAATTAATCACTGCCGGCCGAGCGCAAACACTCCAGCGCTCGGCTCCCGTTGCCGCCCGCCTAGCCTAGCCTTGCCTCGCCTTGCCTTGCCTTGCCTTGCCCTTCCTTCCGGCCGAGGGGCTGGCCAAGCTCGAGTGGAGCGCCGCTTGGCCGAGCGCAAGGAGCCGAAAGGGGAGCTTCAGATTGATTAATCGATCGCATGAGCCCTCCTCGGCTTTCAGCGGCGGCGGCGGCGGCGGCGGCGGCAACGCCAGCTGCTCCTCGGTGGCCGGCGGAAGCGAGCCGGCGCAGGCAGACTCGCAGCCACCTATGCACAGGTGCGCTAATGAGCAGGAAGGGCGAGTTTGCAGAAAACTGAATATCAGTTTTGCATTCAATTCGAAGCTAAATCAATTAAGAGCCGCCAGCAGAGCCTCGCTCGCTCGACCGTTCGAGCTGCGCCGGCTGGTCAAACTCGAACTGAAACTGAAACTGAAACTCAAACTTGAGGCTTCCTCTCTCGTGAAGCCAATCCATCAATGCGAGCAACGGCAGCCCCTTGATAATCCTCCTCCGCTCGCTCGTCATCCCGGGATTAGCCGACGAGCTGAATGTCCACCCTATTGCGCCGCTAATGTTCTCGCCCGAAACAAGCGGCCGCAAAATTTGCATCGGCGCCAGTTTCACTATGACCAGCAAATGAGGCTCTTAATGCTCGCTTTAGTTTTGCCAGAAAATTAGATCAAAAACATGACTTTCGAGCCTGCGAAACCTTTTCAATTTGCATCCGGCCGGCGCGAGACTCTCGCGGCCGCCGCCGCTCCACTGGCAAACCCGCCTCCAGTGACCTCTCGCCCTCTGAGCCGCGGCTGGCGCTGATTGGCAGGCTAATCTGGCACAATACCTCTCCAGTTTGGGGGCTGGCTGGCCGGTGGCTGGATTAGTGTGCTGAGGAGGCCGCTAAGCTGGAGGCAAATGCCGTTCGCGCTCTCTCGATGCGAGCGCAAGATTAGCAGCTTATTGGCCGGCCAATACGCTCTCCTTTCTTCTCTCCTCCCTCAAACTTCGAGCGCCGCGGAGTTCAACCTTTTCCAGTTTGCGTGAAATCACATAATCAGAGCGAAAATCACTCCCATAAAGCACAAACCTCGATGGCTGGTTTTATTTTATGTTATTTCATTTCATTCCATTTTATTTTATCTCATCTCAGCCCCTCTCGCTGCCAGTCCGAGCATGAAGTTGGCTCCCACTCTAAACTGACCGCCGCGTTGCCTCTCCAACCCTCCAAAACGCCATCACTTGGCCGCCAGATTTGAATACGCTCTCGCCGAGGCTCCTGCAAGCTACCCGCCACAACAGGAGGATGGCCAGGAGCTCGAGGAGAAGCCAGCTCGCACTAGTTTTCGCGCTCGTTGCATTGGGCTCGTGTCTGCAACAGAATGGAGCTCAGGCGCTCAAGTTGCCCTCCTTCCTCTCGTGGATTCAGCCGCAGCCGCAGCCGCAGCAGCAGTCACAGTTGCAGCAACCACAATCCCAAAAGCTGGCCGGCGCCGCCTCCAGCCAAGCGGCCGGCCAGCTGAGGCTCCAAAGCCTGCAGCGTCCATCGGACGATCCAATGTCAACCAGCGCGAGCAACTTCGACGCGAGCCGAGCGCAGCAACAGGCGCACGTATCGCCCCTCAGGAAGCCATTCCAGTCTATGCTCATGCTTCCGGCCAAGAGTCATCAGATGCAACTGTTCAGCGCGCTTCCAAAGTCGCTCTTTGGCCGCCTCCTCTCGGCCGGTAGCCAGGGCAGCACCACTGCGGCCAGCGCGGCCACCACGGCCGCCTCGAGCGCCGGCCCGCCGCTCAGCTGGAGCGCGCACGACTATCCCGCCCTCGTGGCCGCCATGCACCAGCAACAGGCGCAACTCGTTAGGGGCCAGCGCCAGCACCAAGCGGAGCTCCAGCAGCCGCATCAGCATCACCAACTGCAGCAGCAGCAACAACAACAACAGTTCAGGAAAACGCAGGGCCAGTTCAACGGGTTTCAGCTTCAGCAAGTGCAGCCGCAGTTCCAGCAGCAGCAGCAGGCACGACACCTGGAACAAGCCAAAAAGCACGCGCTTGGCTTTGGCGAGAGCGACGACTTTCTGGTCGTTGAGATGCCAAATGTGGGCGAGCAAAACGAGCATCCCTACGAGCAGCAGCAGGAGCCGCAAACTGCGGCTAGCCTGCATCAGGGAATGGACAGCGCGGCCAGGATGCAGCAGAAGCAGGTTGAGGAGTACAGGGAGGTGCCAACGATTGTTGTCGCCGATGAGGAGCCCCTCGCTCAGCGGCCCCTAAACTCGAGCGCCGAGCTTGACGCAAGCAGGAACGAGAGTTCAGCTGCCACTCAGATTGCTCTCAACGGAGGCAAACTGACCGATTCGAGTCGATTTGATGCAAACGAGACGAGCTCAAATGAGAGCGCCGCACGCAAACCAGAGCCCGCAATTCCAACTAGAGGTCGCGAGCAGAAGGCGTTGGAGGCGGACATGGCCCATGGTGAGGAGGCGGGCTCGCAGCAGCACCAACCGACCGGCTCAAACCTGACCACTTCCGACCAAGATCAATGGCACGAATCAAACTCGAGCAGCCAGACGCTTGCAAGCATGATCAACGACGAGCTCATGAAGCTGAGACCTGATTCGCTGAACAAAAGCTCGGACAGCCCCGTTGGCCAGTCGCCAGGTGTGTCGGCGCTCGGCAGCCAGCAGCAGCAGCAGGCTGACGGTGCGAGCGCAACCGGGAAGGCGCCGCAATCGGATGGCCAGGTGATGCTCGCGGCTGGCCGGCCGCTGAGCACGAGCGCCCAACTCGAGAGCTCCGAGAGCGGCCGGCTCGAGTCGTCTGCGGCCGCTTTCATTGTGGCGCCCAACGAGGCTGCGAGTCAGGCCGCTTTCGGTGGCCAATTGGAGCCTTCGAGCGACGAACAGATCGAGAGCTTCATCATCGGCCCTTACAAGGGGCTGACAAGCGACAATTTGGCTCAATTAGCGGAATCAGATCAGTTCCAACTGCAGCGCCAGCAACAGGCTGGCCGCTTCCAAGTGGCCGTCAATATGGAGCTGCCGCGGCAGAGTCAGCAGCAGCAGCAGCAACAACAACATCAGACTCACGGGCTGGGAATGTCGAGCGTGGCCTCGAATTTGTTCCAACAGGCTAAGAGCTTGATCCAGCTACCGTTTGTTCACATGGCTTCGTCGGGCCCTCGCGAGCAGAAATCGGTTGCCGCAAGGCCAAGGGAGCCGCTGGCTGAGTTGTCGTCGGCGGTGGCGCCGTTTGCGCTCGCCGGCCATCCTGGTGGCAGCGGCGCGGCGGCAGCAGCATCGAGCGCTGTCAACAACCTGCAACAGGAGCAAGTGGCCAAGACTAATTATCGGCTCAGGCAGCAAACCCTCTTTGCGACACAACAGCAGCAGCAGCAAAGTGTTTGGCCGCCCGCAACCCTCGACGAGCGACTTCCCTCAAAGGGCGCGACCGCTGCAGGTGGGGCTGTTCGCGCGCTCGCCGGCCAGCAAGCCTCCCTGCTCAGAAACTCGGACAGGTACTTTCTCAGGCCAACGCCGCAGAGCGGCCAAGCGCAGCAGTCGGGCAAGCAGCAGCAGCCAATCGGCGCCAACAACAACTTCAACTTCGAGGGCCAAACTCGTCAGCTTGATCTGAGGCAGCCGCAGCTCAAATCTAATGTGCCATATTTTGCCGATGCCAGCCAGCAGCGGCCGCCAATGAGCCGTGAATCGCAACTCGCAGCCGGCGCCTACCAACCGGCCGCAGCGCAGCGACCGCAAGCGGAGCTGCCGGCGAGAGACAATGGGCTCAGAGCGGACCAGCTCCAGCCAATTGGATCAGCGGCCGAGCTCTCCGCAAGACAAGGCCACCCGCTAAACAATCTGCCCATTCATCAGCGCCAAAGGGAACAGGCCGCAGTGCAGCCGGCCGTCCAGCAAACTGGCTTTCAATTGGTGGTAAATCACGGCGACAGCTCGCGGGCGGCGCACTCTGAGCAGCAGCGGAACGGCGAGACCAGGGCGGCGGCTGTGCACCTGCAGCTGCAGCAGCAGCAGCAGCAACAACACAACCGACCGGAGCTCTCGAGGCAGCGAAGAAAGTTCAAGTCTGGCCTCTACCAGATCGAGCCGCCCAAGTTGGCCACCGACAGCAACCCGAGCGAGCAGCAGCAGCAGCAACTCGTTGAGGTGCAAGAGTCGGAGGCCGAGGAGGAGCAGCAGATGCTGAAGCAGGAGCCCGAGTCTGATGACGACGACGAGGTTGAGCAACAGGCAACCGAGTCCCCGGAAGCCAACGAGGCCGCCAAGGACTTGGTCAGGCAGGTTGGCTCGAGCATTGAGGTTTCGGGCAACAAGACTCTGAGGGGCCGCGTGTTCAACGAGCCCATCTCTAGCGCTGGCTCTGTGGGCGCGCGAACCAGCGCCTCGTCCCCAGACGCAGGCCTCGACTCCAGCCAGGTGAAGTCGCTAAAACTGTCGCAGGATATCACCTTGTACGATTTGGAGGTTCCGCATAGAGAGCAGCAGTTTGCTGACGCGCAGAGGCTCGCCGAGCAGTCGGCCAGCGCAAACCAGCAGCCTATAAGCTACTTGGACACCCAGGTTTACACTCTTCCCTACACCATAAGCATGCAGCCGGACGGCAGAGCTCAGCTCAGTCCGCAGCAGATGCCCGTCACGAATTACATGTTCCAGAGTTACCAGCAACATCAGCAACCCCTCGCTTCAGCGCTGCAACACCAGCAGAACCATGCTCGATTCGCGCAACACTACGCGGCTCCATCCGGAGTTCAGCCTGGAGGGGCGTCAAGCTTTCGAGCGGCTCAGGATGGCGGTTTAGTGGGCTCGCAGGCGGACAAAAGCGGCTTGCCGCGAGACCACAGGGCTCAGCACTCGTTCCTTAGAACAATCTTTCACGAGCTCATTCCAACTGCTGGTCCAAGAACGAGGCCCAGGCTGGTTCAGCCAGCCAAGGTGCCGCTTTCGGTAGTTCAAACTATTGGCGAGCAGACGCCAGAGCCCCCGGTTGCGCAGATCAACCTCGACGACGTTACCTTCGCGGACACACCAAGTGCACTCGGCCAACCGGACAGGCAGCACTACTTTCACTACCAGCCCGTGGCCACCGTCGCCCAAGCGCAACGATCGCAGCTCAACCTGCGCGACCAACGACCGGCGGCCGGGGAGTTGATGCGACAGAGGCCCATTCCAACCGAGCAATCGGCCTACGAGCTCGCAACCAGGGCCCCAGTTTCGAGCCAGCAGCAGTACATGTTGGCCGTCCAGCACGGCGGCCATCCGGCCACTCCGAATGGGGCGGCCCTATTCTCGTCCTCTGCAAGCATTGGCGGCTCGCAGCTCCCAGTGCTTCAGACTCAGCAACTGCAGCGACCCGGCGCCAGTGGCCAGTCGTCGTGGCCAGGCCATGCAACCAAACCTGCGACACCCAGCTTGGATATTACGATGCCACTCAAGGCGGTCACCTCAGATGTTCCGAGCGCGGCCAGTCCGCTCGAAGGCTTTCAGCAAAAAGCATTTAGAACGAGCACAGCAGGAAGTGTTGGCAGCGAAAGCAACACGGCCGCTGACGGGACAAACCAGGAGGAGGAAGAAGAGGATTACAACGAGAACAACCAGCTTCAAGCCGCAGAGAGGAGGCCGGCCAACAAGGGGCCATTTGAACGAGCTCGTCTCCAGCAGAGTCCGTTCGATCAAGCCCAGCCAGCTTCAAAACCGCAACAAAGTTCCCCTGTCTCGAATTCCCAGGTGCCCAGCTCTCCGTCGGCCTTTTGCGCGGACCGAGCGCCAGGCTTGTATGCGGACGAGACGCAACGTTGCAAGGTGAGTGGATTTGTCTTGTGGAACCTCGAAACCAAACTGACAAACCTAAAATCCGCGTAACTAACTGAACTCCTCCAATCTCGCAACCCCAACCAGGCTTATTACCAATGCGCGCCAACTGGCCACCAAATGTTCAGGTGCAACAACCAGACTCAGTTCAACCAGAAGACCCAGAATTGCGACTGGTGGTATAATGTGAACTGCGGCGGCCGCTTGGGCAGCCCCTCGGACTTCGAGCAAGCCATTCTGACCTCCATCCTGGCCGAAAGCGCCGGCCAGTCGGAGCAGCCGCAGCAGGATCATGGCCAGATTCCAGTCACCCAAGAGCCCGGTTTCGGCCAACAGGCTGAGGAGAACCAGACGATGCCGCAGCAGCAACAGCCGCAGCAGCAACAAGAGATGCAACCGGCTCAGACGCAACCAACCAGAGAGACAGAGGAGCAGCCGAGCGGAGGAGCAGGCGGCGTTGAGCTGCCTCAGGTTGCTAGGCAACAAGCAAACCGGCGGCCAGAGGGCGAGGAAATGCCGGACTTGTTTCATCACTCAGAGTCCCGGGCCAACAGCACTGTTGCGCCAGACTCGAGCCAGCAGCAGCAAGACCAACAAATGGCCCCAACGAGCTCGACGCCAGCGCTTAGCCAGCAAGCGGAGCGAGTTTCTATGGCGCCAAACCTGCGCCTGCTCGACCTGGCAGAGCGCAGCTCAACTACCCAGGACTCCATTTTGCTGGACACTTCGCCGAGCAGTGGCAGTGCAAACATAACGGAGCCCCCGAGCGGCGAGACTCCCTCGTCGGCGAGCCAAGCGAGCGAGCCGGCAGACACTCGGCCCCAAGTTGGCGCCAACCTGTCGGGCGAAGGCGACCAAACCTCAAGCTCAAGCGCCACCTCCGCCTCCTCCTCCTCCTCCTCCTCCTCTGCCTCCGCCTCTCCTGCCTTCTCCGACGGAGCCACCACAACCTCAAGCACGATCTCAGATTCAAGCGACACTCAGACGGCCAGCCCCTCTGGTTTGGCCGCCACAACCACAACGGCCTCGAACTTGGAGCAGGTCGAGGGTGGCGGCGCAAGCGTCAGACAGAGCGGCGACCAGGAGCTTGCGGACGCGGAGGCCAGCAAGACGAGGCGGCTGGTGCAGTCAGAGTTCGGGTTGGGCGTCCAACAGCAGCAGCAGCAGCAGCAGGCGAGACAGCGCGAGGGCGCAAAGTCGGCCAGATCGGCGGGTCGGTTCGAGTTTACGAGAAGTCCGGCTGGCAGACAGGCCGAGCAATCGCTCTCAAACGGCTCGATGAACGAGCAGACGGGCGCTGCCGACGAGCAGGCCCAGCACGCGAACCACAATTACTCGGCGGGCGAGCAGGCTGAGCCACAAATCTACTCAACAAGTGCCAATCAAGGCTCCGTGAGCTACATCCCAGTGGACACAGTGCAGTTTCTCACCTCGAGGGGCCTCCAGCTGACTAGCGGCGGCTCGGAGCGTCAAGGCGGCCAATCGGAGCAAGCTGGCCGCAAGGTGGAGCGTCGGTTTGGGGCGCGACTCGCGGGCCCAGGGAGGAGCTGGCCAAGGTCGGCCGGACAGGGCACGAGCACGACGCCAGCCGCGAGCGGCACGAGGCCGGCGAGATTCATCGCAGAGCTCACAACTAGCGAGCAGGTGGCCGAGCAAAGCGGGCGCAGATAACATTAGCCTTGCTTTCGATTATTCCTGTTCATGTGGCCGCCAGAAGGCCACGGACGCCAGTTCCATTGTAGATAGTGCAAGTTCGAGTGTTAAGTCTATTCATCAGTGTTGTTGGCATTAAACATGTTTGTTACAAAGATAATCTGCCCCAGACTGATGCGAGCCGCTCAGCGAGCTCATGTTTCAAGCGTTCATTTTTGCTCGCGTACTTTGCGATTCTCTTGATCGAGATTCAGATCAGCGCAGAGCCCATCTTGCCACCCATGAGTCGCGCTAACTTTTCGGCCTAACAGGAGCCAGCCAGAAGAAGATTGGCCCAGCGGGGAGAGGCTGGCTGGCTGGCTGGCAAACAGAGTGAGCCGCCCCCAGCTAGGCGCAACTTCTTTGGTTTCCTTGCGGAGCTTTTGCATCCGCCAGCAGCCAGAGATAGGCAGATGTTGGCAAGCGAATGCGAACGCGAACGCGAATCCAAATGCGAGTGCGAGTGCGAGTGGTCTTGGCGGCAGCGGCGGCCAGACGAATGGAGCAGCCAGCCAGACGGTTCCATTATTGCGCCAACTCCAGCCTCAACCCTGAATTGAATTCATTAATTATTTTGCGCCATCGGGCGCCCTAATTGGCTCGCGTTGGTTGGTTGGTTGGATGATATTGGCCAAGTCTTACATAAGCGAGCCGCGCAGGGTGGTTATTAAATCACCAGCTTGCAGGCTCGCGGCCAACCTGAGGCCGCTCAGGTTGCAGCAGTCTGATCAGCATTGTCGGCGGGCGGTGTTCGTTCATACACAAACCCAGCCTTTCCAACTGCCGACTGCAAAGAGCACGCTTCCAAAGCAGCCGCCTGTGTCTTGATGTGAATCCATTGGGCTAATAATTCGGTGTTACATTGGCACTATTGCGCTCGGATTGGTTTGGCCGCTCGCGCTCATGGTTGCGCCAAGATGATGACAGGTGCCATTCGGCGGCTTGATGCGTCAGCCCGCAAGTTAAACTGGCCCTTTTGACTCATACAGACAGATTGAACGCGGCAGGCGAGTTGAAGCGCCTCTAGTCTCGCCCATCCGCTTACACAAAGACTCCAAGTGCGGCGGATCAGAAGCAGATTGAAACATTGTTCAAGTTTGCCCTAACAAAAGAGGAGAGTTCCTTTCGTGCTGATCAGTCGGCCGATCAAGATCAGCGTCAACTCTAGGCTCGTGGCCATAAGAATCCCGCAGAAACCAGCGAGCTTCCACTCATCGCGCCACTTGAGCTACTTGCTGGCTGGGAGAAGCAGCCTACACGGAGGGCCAACAAACGGGACACTCGCGAAACGTTGCAGCAAGTTTGCTGAGCCAAGAGAGGAGCAACTAGCGCGAGCAGTAGCCCAGCAAATGGAGCGGCCACTGTCGGTTGGCGCGACGCAAAAGTATGGGAGCTGCGAGTTGCGCAACGGGGCCGAGAAGCCGGCTCAGCATTCGGCCACAGGTGCCGGCCAGACGGAGGCCGCCTCCACGCCAAAGCAGAGGAGCCTCCTGCAACGCGCGGCCGACACCATCCCCTGTCTGGGGATCCTGCTCGCCCTCTGCGCCTCCTTCTTCCTCGGCTCAGCTGGAATGCTGGTCAAGATGACCGAGTCGGTGAACGGCATTCAAGTTGCCGTTTGCAGGTGAGTTCCGTCCAGCCTTGCGAGCGTTGAAAGTGGCGGCCAGATCGGAGCTAACGGCCATAGATCCTCCCTCTGCAGGTCCTTCATCCAAGTGCTAGTCTATGGGTTCGTCATCTATGTGAGGGGTTTGGGTTGCCTGCCAAAGCGGCCAGAGCTTTGGCCAATGCTTGGGCGCGCCTTCCTCGGCGGCTCCTCCATAACCTTCTCCTACTATGCGCTCAAGTTAATCCCGCTCGGCGACGCCACAACAATCCGATTCTCGCTCCCAATTTGGACCCTGATAATCAGCTACCTGGTGCTCAACGAACCCTGCGACTTGTTCAAGGTTGGCGCAGTTGTTGTTTCAGTGACGGGCGTTGTTCTGATTGCAAAGCCAGACGATTGCGTCCACCTGGTCGAGCTACTGCTCCACTCGCTCGGCTTAGAATCTGATGGCCAGTTTGAGGCCGAGGAGAGCGAGTACGAGGAGATTAGGTCCAAGTTGGTGCCTGCAAGCGTTGACCCAACGGAGGAATCCTATCGTCAGCTCGAGGGAAGTGCACTAGCGCTTCTATCGAGCATCTGTTTGGCCCTATCGCTCATTGCGCTTCGCTTGTGCAAGAAAACTCCCGCCGAGATAATAATACTCTGGCTCTCGTTGATCTCAATTCTAATTGGATCTGCAACTTTATTGGCCTTAAACGAGTGGCGAATGCCAAACAATTGGATGGACGTTTTGTACATCCTTCTAAACGGATTATGCGGCTCCATTGGCCAGTGGTTCATAACGAGCGCGCTCAAAATCGAACAGTCTGGAGTGATAGCGCTCGCCCGCACCTTTGACATTCAGGTTGCCTTCCTATACAGCGCCTTCCTCCTCCACGAGCACATCCGAGTAACCAGGTAAATATTTGCCATTTGTAAATGCGAATTAACTCGTGAAGTTGATGCTTAGTTGGCTTTGCTCGCTCGTGCAGAGACAGCGCAAGCCGGATAATGTTTACCCCCGAAATGGGAGCGCCAAAACCACGGGCGCTCGTTCGCGAAAGCAAGCGCCGTTGTTCAAACAAACTAACCCATCATTCAACAAAACTGTCCCACCAATCTGTCCACCCGCGTATGCTAATTTAACGCACAACCACATAATGACAAAGCATCGTTGGCTCGGTGCTCGTATCTTGCGGCGTCATTGCGGTCGTTGTGCCGAAGTGGCTTGGATCTGGCGGAGGCGCTCGCGCTGAGCCTACGAGCGAGCGCCTGAGCTCCGCTTCCCAGCTCGAGGATGGGAACGAGAAGGGCGCCCGCGTTGGTAGCGGCGCCGTCGCAAGGGTGGCCGTCCACAAGGACTAGCCTGGCTGGTTGGCTGGCTGGCTGGCTGGAGCCTAAGGCTGGGCCGCTCTGAGGAAGGAAACTGCCTGACGCGACACTTGGCCTCCCCGGTGGCGGCGCCACCCACCTGCAAGCTCGCCGCCAACCACTACAAATTGAAACCCTCGAAAGCTAGCCGGGCGCCCAGGGGGCCGGGCCAGTTTTGCGCCCGTCGCCCGGGGCTCAGGGCGCCAATCTGAGGCGCATTTGCCGCCTTCGTGGGGCGCCCTTTGCTTCGATCAGCGCCGGCCGATCTATCTGACTGAGGGTGTGAATGGGATATAATATAATAGAATGGAGTATGGCGCCCGCCGCCTGCTCTATGGGCAACGGCGGCGGCGGCGGCGGCGGCGGCGGCGGCGGCGGCAGTGCTAGCGGTAGCATCGACATCAGTAGCAGCAGGAGGAGCAAAATGGAAGCTTGTTTTGGCGAGCTCATTGTGGTGGCGCCAGCAAGAGGGATTGACATTGACGCGGCCAGC
>Ga0268249_1000703_pt1 | contig 10952 bp, 11 predicted proteins | sample AgamicAtPe_FD_200257 | JGI IMG/M metagenome (GOLD analysis project Ga0268249, IMG submission 200257) | Agave microbial communities from Guanajuato, Mexico - At.P.e (v2) (version 3) | ecosystem: Host-associated > Plants > Phyllosphere > Phylloplane/Leaf | place: Guanajuato, Mexico | collected...
TCCCTATCCCTATCCCTATCCCTATCGACCCGTTGGAGACGGATAAATCCCATTGTTTAGCTCGTGCGCGAGGCGCAAACCACAATGGGCGCCATAGTGGCCCTGATTTGGCACCTACGCTTGCTCGCGGACTTTAAGGGCCGGCTACCTGCAGTGTCTCGCAGGCTCGTAAAACGGCCGGGCCAGTTTTAGTTTCTAGAAAAGAACAATCTGATTGGGCGATCGTTCGCCACTTTCGAGCGGCTTGAGAGTCGTGGTTAACAGATTTACATCATGACTGGGTTAATTTTAACCTGGCCAGCGCATTCGACTGCATAAAACGGGCAAAGGGAGAGAGATAGAAAGAAAAACCGTCTTAATTGGCTACTTTTGGCCTGCACACATTGCATATTGAATTGTGCAAAAAGCCGCATAGCTAACTGATATCTCGCTCGCATGGACAAGTTTAAGGGTGCGCAAGATCGAGAAACTAAGAGGGCAAAGGTAGAGGGGACCGACCGCAACCCTTGAGTGTTTTCAATTTTCACAGAATCAATTTTCTCTTCCCCTCTTGCTGGCCAGCTCGACTGATTTGCATACCAAAACAACAGTGGTTTGCCCGCTAATTCTCATGTCAGCTACTGCCGCAAAACGTACGGGATCTCAACACAACAGGCTAGCCAAATTCAAGCCGGCTATCATCGAAGTAACCGCAGAATGTGCGTCCGTCATCTGGCCGAGCCCTCTTCCAAGGAGAAAACTCAACTCTCATTCTCTCCATTTATCGAGAGCAAGCTAACTCGATGGCCGCCAGCCTGCCTTGGAGGCTTGATCCTCTGAAGGTGTGCAAAACCATCAACAGGCTGATGGAGGCATCGCGTTTGCCAGCATTCGTACGGAATTAATTATATGAATTCGTTTAGCCTAATCAGTCTCCATTCCAACGCGGACTGTCAGGTTCAATGTTGAAATTTTGCTACTGATATCTCGGCACAGTTAACAAGATTGGAGTGAAATTGCCACCAATAGACGAGGGTTTCATGGTCTCATTGATGTAACTCATAACATACAAGCCTGCTCCAATCTAAAGCTTGATCGGCGCGAGCTCCAATTAGACCGAATGCTGGCCATTGCGATATTTATCAAGAGTAACTTGGTGGCCAAATGGGCTTCGCTATCCTTTCGTTGGCTATCAAACAATCAGTCAGCATCAGCTGATCTAGACAGAGAATAGGGGGGACTCAGCTCGCGCATCCAGCCGAGCGATTGTGGTTCAACCGGACTGATTTACATGTGAGGCCGTTTAGCCTGCAAGTTATAACAAGAATAAGAGAGGCTAAAAGCGGTGGCTGGTAATGGTTGTAATTTGAATATTAGCTTGTAATAGCGGCGACAAGAATGAGCTCAACAATGGAAAGGCTGCCCCTGCAACACCAACAATAGACTACAGCCTCTCGCTCGCGCACGTTCCTCGGCCATACCTGTTGATAGTCTAATAAGTATCGGAATCGACTGTCTCGGTCAAGCGAACATCTCGACATTGATTCCATAGAGCTTGAACGATGGTGCTCCTTACAGTGCCTTTGAGGGTTGGCCAAGATCAATCTATTTCAACTTTTCGCAGTTGAATTGTCTGATCTGAATCGGAGCGACAGCGGGTCTAAATCGAGCGGATTAATAATTAACATCGCTATTAGTTGGCCAAAGCGAGTTGGCCAATAATAGCAACTTAAGCTTAGAGATAAGACTGATAACTCATGGAGGTGGGCAAAGGATTGAGCAAATTATCAAGTGCACAGTGGCAATCGCTACACTCCTGAATCAATGGAGCCTTGAGCGCGCTCACGCCTTTGTTCTCTTAGCAGGCAACTGTTGTTTATATATTTCATTCCGAACTTGAGCTACCCGAAGTACATTGGCTAGCTTACAGACCATTATGACGCCAGCATCCTCACAAAACTCGACTACTTTCATCTTTTGTTTACTTTTATCATCGACAGAGCCCAATCCAGGAGGCTGGTTCGGATGAATGAGAAAGAGAGAAGAAGGGGGAGAGAGAGATTGCAAATTGGGCGTTCCGCGAAAATAAAAGTCGCCAAAAACTATTACAGACACCGGTGGGCTCTTCGCCTACCGAAAAAACAACAATGACAGGGACCACTCACCTTTTGATTCCTCCACTGACTTAATGGCGCGACATAAATGGAGACAATTGTTGTCGCTGTGGTCAACGAATAACACCAATAACTTAATCGAGGTCTTCACAACAAGCCGATGCTGCGATTTTGAACACACAATGCGGGTTCCGTTGATGAGAAGCCAATGCAGGTTTGAATTGGGCAATGTTAGTTATTAGACGCTAGCAAATTTAGGTCAACTAGAGTGAGAGGGGAATTCGATGGGAGGGATAATTTGGGGATGAGATTGGAGCGAAGGACACTAAACAAAATGCGCTCGCATTTTTAGGGGAGATGTTCCTTTTTGCCAGATTCTGCCAATCAGCCAGCAGCTTACCTGCGAGGCGAGAAGTTTATAAAGCCATCGGATGGTCTCATTGTGGCGCGTCAATCCGTTCATGCCACTTGGATAGGCAATTAATTGGCCAAGTGCTGGTTCGTTTTAAGGGAGGAGTGAGCATTCGTTAGAAATCGATCGGTTGAGGGATTGATTTTATTTTATTGGTTACTCTTGGGCTCCCTCCTTGGCGCATCCAAGTTTGGGTTTGATGGTAGCGACCGCCGGACGGATGCGCTTAACTTGAGAAGGTGAAGACCCAATTTGATTGGAAAACTCGAGGGAGGGAGAATCGAAAGCATGAAACAGGGCGCGCATGCAATCGGCCAATCGATCTGATTACAGTTTCAAGAGCTCCCAGACAGACAGACAGACGGAGAGAGGGCGACCAAACAATGGTCAGTTGGAATCATCTTGGCGATCTATTTACCTCTGAGGATGTAGTTTTGATGAATTTGATCGGCGTCCACTGCAACCTTCATCAAGCTTTCGAGTCCATCCGACTCAACGAATTCGTTCGCCAGCTCCGAATCGTCCTGTGTTTATTATTTAGCACGCAAGGCAAAGGTTGGTTGATATTTAGGTTAGTTAGTCAGTTGGAATGGCCCACATTTGGGCTGTTTTCCCTCGGCGGTCCCTTTATTCGGACGGCGACAAGTGTTACATTTCATATTGAACCTACCTGAAAAATTTGCCTCAAGGAGAAGAGAGTCCTCCTTAGTTCCGCTCCATGCGAATCCAGCAGTTTTCCTTGATATTTTGAGGGGAAATTGGCGGGCTGTCTCGTTATTCATTGTCCTTAGCTTGGTTTGGTCGGATCAGTTTTTCGACTGTTCGAATGGAACATGAGTTGAAGGATTGAGAGAGGTTCCGAGCAAAGCGAAATCAACTCAACTCTCATGGACAGTTACTCTATTGGCTAAAACGGAGCAAGATGGATGGATGGACGGACGGACAGGGGGCTGAGATTTCATCAGTTCGAAGCCGAACGCCAATATTGAAGCGCATCAACTACACTCTGCGCACATTCTAACCAACATCTGGTTTGTTCCGCCGCAAAGCTAGTTCCTCAAGCAGGGGGCTTCTACGCTCGGCGTACCTGCTGATCGGAGCGGCCAAGCTTTCTCATTGGCGGACTTTCAATCGCTGATTGCATGTCCACCAGGAGGAAGACCCTTTGCCGTTAGCATTCGCATTGGCATCGCCCCACGAACTAAGCCAAGAGAATCCCTCCCTCTTTCTTTCTCGGCCATCAAAAGTTGAAAAGTGTGTTAGTGTCAATCGTTGGCCAGACTAACATCAACTTGATGCCGATCTGACAACTGAGTTGCAAGCAAGAGTCTCCAGCTGACAGGGTAAACAAGCTGTCGGGATTTTTCACGATATTGTAACCAGCTCATACGGAAACGATTATGTCGATGAGCTGGATTAGTGGTCACGAAAGAGTTCGAGCCTTGTTTCTGCTAATAAGAGGCAACAGATCCAACAACGGCAGCAGCAACAACAACAACAACAACGAGACGAACCTCCACTTGGTGATTGTTCTTATTATTTTAGCCAACTGCAAACACATCAGACACTGGAGATCAGCGGCCCATTGTTTGCGAAGGAAGCTAAGCGGCAGTTTTAGTGTTAATAGCGCCAGACGGATGTAGACTAAACAAAAGGGTCCGCCGAGTATCCCAGTTACACGCGCGCTCTCCAATCCAGCTCTCGATGGGAGAGAGGAAGGGAAGGGAAGGGAAGCAAGTGAAACTTGAAGTGGTCGTCGGCGCGAGATGAGGATCAAGGCGGCGCAGAGTAGAAACAATGGCCGGCTTCCTTGTATATCGTTGGCCAAAGCGCGAGTTCCAGCCACAGCCGCAAGCCTTGGCCAGTTTTGGGAGTTGAGCGCTCGCTTAGGGGCTGCTCCCATGTTTGCGCCCAACTGGTCGCATGTATTCAATTATCATTCTCGTAAGTGTTGGCCGAGCAGCCAGCCAGCCAGCCAGCCTGGTAGTGCAACTTGCGCTTGATCGGCATCATTGATTAAGGTGAATTATGGAGCATTTTTAGCGGCTGCTCGGGCTTTTCGAGTTAGCCGGTGAGCGCGGGGCAGGTGCAGCTTGTGTGCGAGCGCCCAGCCGATGGGGGCGATAAGCGCGCAATTCACCTGTCGCTAGCGCCTCAACTCTGTCTTGTGCTAGCTAGCTAGCCAGCTAACTCGCCCGCCGGATGGCCGGGCCACTGGCTGGACAAGCGCAGCCACTTGGATCTGGGCCAACAGATTGGCTGATTAACGGGCGGCTGACAGAGTTGCGCTGGTCAACTCGCCAACCAAGCCTGGCTCGTTCCCTTCCCACTTGACTCTCGCTGGGGCCGCCAGTCGGCCGCTCATGCGGAAATGAACTCCAACCTTTTCCTCTAAAACACTGGACATGTTGCGTTAGAGCAAAAGGGTTTGGAAACAAGAAAGTGATACGAATTGTCTACGCATGCAAGCGAGGGCGTGTGAATTGGCCGGCAACACTTAAACAATTATCATAAATCATGAGCTTAGTGTTATTGTTTCCAGCTCGCTTTGAGCGAGCGAGCGAGTGAGACAGAGACGGAGACGGAGGGATGGAGGAACTGGAGTTCAGATTGGCAGATAGGATTTGATGGAAATCCAAGCGCTGCTCATGGTGCCAATGGGAGACGCGCGGAACGAGATGGGCGCGCAACGTGGAGCCGCCGCCGCCGCCGCCGCCGCAAACTGACACTTGGCCCATCCAAGCGGCCGGCCGCTGCTAGCAGGTGAGCGCGCCGGCCAAAGCGTCGCCCCGCAGCCATGCCTCTGCGGCCAGCCCACAAACTGGGAGGAGGGGCCGCCTCAAAGGCTCCCAGTTTGCGAGGCCTCAAAACAATGAGCGAAGCGGATCCAATTGTTTGCTGTGCGCGAATCAATTGTTGCCACCAGCAAGTGGCTCTCCCTCCATTCCGGCTAGCCAGCCTCAAGATGCCTAATTCTCATGCCGCAATCAATTTTGCACATTTGCTTGGCCCACAAACAATGGCCGCGACGATTCGTCGCTTGGACGTGATTCTATTTATAAGGCAAGGCGAGTGTTTGCAGCTCGCAAATCGGACGAGTGGAAGGAGCGAGAGCGAGTTGTGCAAATTGAAATGAGAGCAGCCGAGTTATTAGTGGGCGATTGGTTGGCTCATTGGTTTCAGTTTGCCTTGCCACCGCCGGCGCCGGCTTGCTCTGATCAGGCGAGCGAGTGAGCTCGAACTGAGCTGGAACTCGCAGCAAGTCTTATTGATTTATCGGTTGCATAATTAGCCCTGTGGTGGTGGTTGGCCCGATTGGATTGCGTGGGTGTCGCGCGATATAGTCCCTCGATTCGCGGCTCTCAGGTTTGCAAGGCGAGCGGGTTGGCCGGCAAGAGGGAGCGTTCGCGGCAGCGTCCGCCTTTGAGCTCGGCGGCTGCGAGGTGAGAGGTGAGAGGTGAGAGTTGAGAGCTCCTTCCGCACTCCTCCGCCCTGCTCGCTAGGCTCAATTTGCCAGCAAGCGAAAGTATTGAGTGGGTGCGAGACTTCATCATCGGGCGCGCTGATGGTTGTTCGTGATAGCGAGCAACTCTCCCTCGTCCGCCGCCGATGAGCCGTCCAATGGGTCTCCTCCGCCACTCTAGCCGAGCCGTAGGGAAACGAGAGCTCGAGGGCCAGCGAGGTGCGCCAACGTGACCGGCTTCCCGCTGCCAGCCGAGCACGTCTCGTTTGGTGGCTCTAAAGTGCGGGCATCGGATGACACAGCCGGCCAACTCCACTTCGGCGCCTCTCACCTTTCAAACACGACGCTGACCTTAATTAGAGCGGCAGCCTCCTCCAGCAGAGTGCCGCGGCGAGAGAGAGAGAGAGAGAGAGACGGGCAAAAGCGGAACCAAACTGCGGGGAGCTCGCGCTCGAGCGCAGAGTTTGAGGTTTGGCGCTGAAATGCGACTCTCAGCCGGCTTGGGGAGGCCAACCGAGGGGCGAGAGCCCAGCTTTTGCAGCGGCGGCGGCGGCGGCGGCGGCGGCGGCCAGACTAGTGGGAAACTTAATTAGAATTGGACCAAGGGAGCCACCACCTGTTTCGGGTCTCGCTCATGCAAACTAAGCCGAGCGCGACCAAGACTAAGCGAGCGAGCGAGCGAGAGCTTCCTCGCCCGCCGCCCATTAATTAGAACATAACAAAGTGTCCTCCCTTCTCTGCTCCAAATTAGAATAATCCCAAAGCTTAATTGAGCTGTCAATTGGTCGGCGACTGGAGCTGAGCTGAACTGAACTGAGCGCGTCAGTCCAGCTCGGCACTGCTGAGCTCGGCCGAGCAGAGCAGAGCAAAGCGGACCAATTGAGCCTTGGGCCTGGAAGAGGCCGCACTTGGCGCCAGCTCAGCCGTTTGAGATTCAGGCCAAGACGGCTGGCGAGTCAGAGTTTACGACTGGGTTTGGGATCCCCGAGTTTGGGGGAAAGTCTATTTTTGGTTTAGTTGGCGCAAAACTGTTCAATTTGAATCGGGATGAAAATGGAAGCGCGAATGGAAACAGAGTGGCCGGCGTTAGTTTTTGGCGGGCGGAGTCCTTGGTGCTGGCGCGTTGACAGCCGCAATCTTGGCGCAACCAAACTCGCTAGCCCGCAAATCGTCGCCACAGTATCAATCTTGATCGGCTATCAGCGATAAGCGACCACTCGACTGGCCAAGTCGGGCGCCGTTTAAGTGGCCATTAATCTTGCCTTGCGAGTCTCGCCAACTTTGGCCACGCGCGCTGAAGGTGATTTACTGGCCGCCGCCGCCGCAACAGGTGGAGGGCGGCGCTGGCCTTGCAGGCACAGGAGCGGCCGCAAGCGCCGGCCTCTCACTCTGCTTATGCAAATGGCTGCCCACTGCTGGCCTCCTTTGGGCTGAGGGCCGAGTGTGGGAATGTGTGGCTGGCGAGCGCCAAGGGGCTTCCTTCGTGATTGTGGCATCATCTTTTTGGCGCCGCACAGCCGCAATGGGGAGATTCGCACGCATCAAGCATCTTGACGCCGCCAACGCAAGCGGAGAGGATTGAGCGCACAGGTGATGGATCTATCCGAGTCATGTGAGAGCGACGCATTACAAGGCCAAGCGGCCTTCCAGTGCACTCAGCGCCGACAGACAAAACGCCAACTCCACGCTCCTCGCCGCCCGCCCGAGATCAATTGGCCGGCGCCGATTGTGGATCATGTTTGCGTTTGCACACGAACTTGTTTGTTTTGGCCTCGCTTTCAGTCTTGCTCTCCTCTTGCCCAAACTCGCTGACCAAGGCAGACTCGAACACACGAGCCTCGCTCCAATTCCGGAAGTTCAGCGGCGAGAGATCTCAATGTCTGATTTGCATAATCATACTGTCGGCGCTCTCATCGCTCGTTTTGTGTTCGTTTCGTTGGGTTTGCCATGTTTTGTCCGGCAAGCCGAGTGGGAGTTTTAGTTGAAAAAGATGCAAATTTAGCGCCATTGGTTGGCCAGAGAGAGAGAGGGGCAGCAGCTTGCAGAAAGACGGTGGCTGTTATTCAAATTGGGGCTCTCAAGTGGCTGGCTTTGCGTGTTGACGAATTGGCCTTTTGGGCGAGTAAACCACGAGATTGGCTCTCTTGCTTGCAGCGGGAGCCGCAAACGGGCCCATTGCCACTTCAAGGCGGGGGGCCAAGTTTGCATTTTGCGCGTTACAAGTGGCCGACCAAAGCAGCGGCAAGAGCTCGCTTGAAACCCGCGAGCTCGCACTGCTTTCCTCTGCTCTTGTGGCGCCCCTTTTCCTTATGGACGCCAACGCCAACTGGAAGCCGGCAAAAATGGCCACTCGACGCGAACAAACCAAAACCACGAAGTCCCTTTGAAGGCGAGAAGATGGAATTAGAACTCTACTCACCTGTTATGAGTTTAACGCGCGCAGACAGGTGCTGCCTGTTAACGCTCATCGCGCTTGATTGGTTTTGGGCTCCATTTTGAATTTGGTTTCCGTTTGTGCTTGCGGCCAGCTTGCTTCCGTTGCCCTGTCTTCGGTTCCACGTCGGTGGCGGGCGTTTGTTTTGTTTGTTTGGCGCCATTTGCGTTGGATGTGTTTTGGTTTGCGATAGTTTTGGTTAGCCTGGTGTTTGAGCGCGCGAGTCGATTTGAGCTTGGCGATGAATACGAAAACAAGACGGGCGCTCGACGTTTCGGCCAGATGGAAGGACTCGATGCGAGAGGAGGAGAGGGGAGAAGCGGAGGCTTCAGTTTGAGCGGCGGCGGCGGCGGCGGCGGCTGCTGTGGCCGGCTAAGCGGAGGCGGCGCTCAGACAAATTCGGAGCTCGGCGCTGATAATCAGGTAAGTAGGTGAGGCAGTCTAATTAATTCCATCATGTTTGCTTGCCTCGCCCGGCGCCGCTCCGGCTGACTTTGGCCTACCGGATGGGCGGTTGAGCCCTGGCGCCGCCGCCGCCGCCGCCGCCGCCGCCGCCGCTTGTCGGTCAAGTTTTGCGGCTCCAAGTCCGAGCTTGGCGCACTCGGAGGAATCGACAAGTTGTCGCCCGCGAGTGGCAGCGGCGGCCTCGCCAGCGGGAAGAGGAAGCGGCCACTCTGGTCGGCCGAGCAGCCGGCTGGCCGACTGGTCCACTCAGTGGCTGGCTGGCGTGAGTTTGACTGATAAACTTGAACTTGAGTTTGCGCTGGACGTTGTTGGAAATTAATGAAAGAATAATCTGGCCGAGCTGGCGAGCAAAGGCAGAGGCTGAGGCAAGGGCGAGGAGAGAAAATTTCTCCGCCGAGCGAACCGAAGAAAGGATTCGTGTGGCCGCAGGTGACACACTGGGCCGGCTGGCACTCCGTCTCGACCTCGGCGCTCAGCGGCCGCCGCTCAGCCCGCTCGCTCTCGCTCTCGCTCTTGCTCGCCCTGGCTCGGCCGAGCTCCCCCCGAGGAGCAATGGGCAAAAATAATAGCGAGCATAATTGGCCAGAGGCTCGCTCGGAGCGGCCGGCCGGCCAGCGAGCAGCCTGTGTCAGCCTGTGTGTGCCGGCGAGAGCTTGCCAACGAGAAAAACTTCCGATTTGAGTGATTGCAGATCGGCGGGCTGCTGGGCCAGTTAGCGCAGACTTGCCGCCGCCGCCGCCAAGCTGGCCACTCGAACTAACGAGCCAACCCGCTGAACCTTGGAGCTGAATTTGAATTCGAGCAGAGAGGCTGGACAAATCAACCTAATTCCCTCTCTCTGCTCTCCGCTCTAAACTCTAAACTCTCAACTCCTGCCGAAAGAGTGGCCATTGGTGGCGATTCGGCGAGTAACAAGTGGCCAATAATTAGAGTGGCCGAGTTGAGCGCGTCTCGCGAGCCAGTGAGCAGTCTTGCCTTAGATTTTGAGCTTGCGAGCGAGTGAAAAGCTCACGGATTCACGTCACACTTTGGGAAAACATTACTGGCTGAGACTGTTGGCGGCCCAGGCTGCTGCTGCTGCTGCTCCTGGCGCTAGGGCTTTGGGATGGCCACTGCCAATGCCAACGCGACTGCCGCTTGCGAGCACAGGAAGCCAGTTCAAGTTCAAAGCGCTCTGCGCGCGAATCGATTGTGTTGCCTTGACAATGGATACTTATGGCAATTTGCTGCCGTAGAGGAGGCAAGGCGGCGCCGATGGAAGCATGCTGGCCCATTTCCGCGTCCACAAACTGCATTTATGTGTTTATACGCCGGCTGCGTCCGCGCTGTTTTGTCGCCGCCTCGAACTCGAGCTCGAGCTCGAACTCGAACTCAAAGCGGGCTGCCCGCCGCAACAAACACACGCTCGGCCCCCAGTGTCATTCTAAACCGCCGATCGGGAGCCCATTTAGTTTGCGGTCTGCGGCCAACGAGAGCCATTGCATTGTGGCGACCAAATTGGCCGTGCACTCGGCCAGCGCCGCCCATCCGGCCCAGCGAGGCGGCGGCGGCGGCGGCGGCGGCTGCGTCTTGGCGGACGAACAATCGACAGAGTTCAATGGGGGGGAGGCTGGCGCATCCGCAGGCCGGCAAGTGGCCGCCGCTGCAGGCCCATTACTTCAAGGCCACTCGAGACACCTCGGCTGGATGCTTCTCACGGCAGCGGCGGCAACGGCAACAGCAACAGCCGCTCAAATGGCCGCGCTCGCTCCCAGTGGGACTCGCTCGGACGGGGGCGCCCCTGCAATTGCTATCGCCGCCGCTGCCGCTGCCGCTGCCGCTGCCGCCGCCATTGCCATTGCCATTGCCGTTGCCCCTCGCAAAACACTCACCTGATTGATGGCTGGAGCTCGGCGCCGCTTGTTGCCTGGCCGACGTCTGGCCGCCGGCCAAGGCTGCTGCTGTTGGAGGCGCTCAAACTGCGAGCGTCGCCAGCTTGAGTGTGGCCGACGGATTTGCTCATTGCGGGCCGATTGTTTCGCAAAGGCTCACTCCTCGCTCCTCTTACCTCAAGCCAACTGGCCGCTCTAATTAGCTCCGAGCGCT
>Ga0268249_1000706_pt1 | contig 10912 bp, 8 predicted proteins | sample AgamicAtPe_FD_200257 | JGI IMG/M metagenome (GOLD analysis project Ga0268249, IMG submission 200257) | Agave microbial communities from Guanajuato, Mexico - At.P.e (v2) (version 3) | ecosystem: Host-associated > Plants > Phyllosphere > Phylloplane/Leaf | place: Guanajuato, Mexico | collected...
TAGCTTTGAACTAAAAGAGCAATTTGAAAAAAAGTTTGATTATGTACAAAAACAGTTTCAGAAAGAGCTTAAATTAACTAAAAAACAAAGCAAAGAAAAAGGAATCCTAATAGGGCAAGAAAAGGGTAAGCTAACAATAGCTAAAGCTATGCTACAAGAGGGAGATTCAGTAGATAAAATTATACGTGTTACCGGTTTGTCTAAGGCTTATATTCAATCTATTATGTAGATTATACAGACGCGAAAGAGTCAGATTTTTATGAGGAATACTAGGCCTAATACAAAAATTATCATTTAACTTGGTAATAATGTTACCATTAAAACAATCTTCTTAAGTTCCTATAACCAATTAGAAAAAAGTTTGTCAAACTTTAAGTCAATATACTCGGGGTATGAAAGGACAATATAGGGTCTTTTGATTTAAGTGTGTAAAATATATTTATGTGTTTTAAATTCTATGTTCAAATTTAATTAAAAAATGAGCTATAGCCTCACTCCAATTGTGAATAGGCATGGTCCATTTTCTGGTCATATAGTTAATAGTTAAATATAAGGTTTTAAAAACAGCTAAATCGTTAGGGAACACTCTTTTATTTTTAGTAACTCTACGGAATTGACTATTTACAGATTCAACAATATTTGTTGTGTAAATAACCCTACGTATTGCCTTAGGGTATTGTAAAAATACCATCAGATTATTCCAATTAGCATACCAAGACTTGGCTATTTGTGGGTACTGTTTATCCCATTTGTTGGCAAAAGTTTCTAATGCCATCAGTGCTTCTTTTTCATTTACTGATGTATAAATTGGCTTTAAATCAGCAGATAATGCTTTCCTATCTTTATAGGATACATACTTCAAGCTATTCCTAATTTGATGAACGATACAGAGTTGGTGGTCTGTTTTAGGATAAACAGCACCGATTGCCTGAGACATACCTGATAAATTATCTGTACAAGCAATGAGCATATCCTGCATACCACGATTTTTGAGCTCTGTCAAATTACCTAACCAAAACTTAGATCCTTCATTTTCACTCATCCACAGTCCTAAAACATCTTTTATACCCAATCGATCTATACCTAACGCAACATAGACTGACTTATTGATGATACGTTTATCTTGCCTAACCTTAACTACAAAACAATCAAAAAAAACAATTGGATAGACTGATTCTAATGGACGATTTTGCCATATCTTAACATCTTCAATAACAGCGTCTGTGATGTTACTTATCAGGCTTTCACTAACTTCTGCGCCATATAACTCTTGTATTTGAAGCTGAATATCTGATAGACTCATCCCCTTAGCATATAAAGATAAAATCTTATCATCTAAACCAAGGATTCTTGTTTGACGCTTAGGTAATAAAACAGGTTCAAAACTGGATGATCTATCTCGGGGGACCCCAACCGATATAACACCATTATCAGTGATAACTTGTTTGCTAGATAAGCCATTACGCGCATTATTTGAATCACTACGTGCATATTTGCTATAACCTAAGTGGCTATCCATTTCTGACTCTAACGCTTTTTCTACAAGACGTTGGCTTAATTGCTTGAGTAAGCCGCCTTGATCAAAAAGAGTAGATAAATCCACCCCTGAGTCTATAAGGACTTCTATAGCTTTGCTTATTCCGTCTTTTGCTGTCTTTTTGATTTGCATCTTTCCAAGTTTATCGGTTAATATCTTTACAACATAAAAAGCTTAAAAAATATTTACACACCTAAATAGACAGAGCCAATAATATCTCTTTAAGATTTCTCTAGAGAAAAGAATTTATTGTATAATTGAGCTAAAGGGTTCGTCTAGTCTTTACAAGTTTGCAGAAGCTATAATAAACGCCTTTTATTTTGAATTGGATCATGCATTTGGTTTCTACAATAATATTAAAAATATCTATAAAAGTAGTGAAATATACACTTTATTTTGTGATTATGGCTCGAGTGTTGAGTTACATGAGAAAAGTGTTGAAAAATCTTATATTTATAAAGTTTTTGAGCCAGGTAAGAAAATGATTTTTCTTTTTGATTACGGTGATGACTGGAGATTTCTGGTAGATTGTTTAGATATTGTGAAGCCAGAGGTAAAAAAGAAATATCCAAATATCGTTGAGAGGAAAGGCAAAACTCCATCACAGTATCTTGACTGTGAAGATTAAGGGTTATTGTGTGCTGCAGCAAAGCATTACTTAAGATGGAGGTAGGTCCTCCGTAATCTGTGTTCAGGCACTGGTTACAAACGACTGTAAGCTGCTATAGTCAAAAGCTATGGTAGTGAGCGTTACAGAAAAGATACACAAGATGTATTACGTAAGGATGAGAGAGACGAATACAAGTGAACCACCGTACATGTGTCGATAGGTCAAAGTGATGTCAAAACCAGGTTATATACCAACTCTGGGATAAGTTTGGAAGGCACCCTGATTACTGTCCAAGTGGCATCCGGCATACAGGAGGCGTGACTCTCATCTAGGCTTAAGTATTGAACTGCAGGAACCTTCGTTTGTGATGTAAAGAGAAAAGGCACAAGTAATAAATCTTACAAGGCCGAAAGTATCGAAGCACAATCAAGGGGCGGAGTAGCTCGTAGTGTGCGCTGGGCAGCGCATTGATCATGAGGGTTAAAGTCCCTCCGAGGCTCAGATGAGGAGCTTTGTATCCAAAAGAGGGGGTAATTCCTTTCTGGCCAAGTTTAAAAAATCTTGGAGGACAGGGTGTCCATCGTGAGGTGGAATCCGAAGGGTTTGCGGAGAAATACCGGGCTGTAATCGAAAGGAGTGAATCTCCAGATGAACTGGTCGGCCAAAGATGGGGCAAGGTCGAGCCAGCACTATGATGGCGAAGGCGTTCTCATTCACCCATCGTACCAAGGTGTTTGCAGACGGCACGGTATGGAAGATCAATGCGTGACCCCAGGAGGACTCATAGGTTCCAGGCTGGCAACCTGGTAAGGGACTCTATAAGTGCAACGAAGTGAGAAACAATGACCTATGAGTAGTCGGACAACCGAATAGTACCTAAAGCCTTATGAAAGTAAGGTGACCGAATCATCGGCAGTAGAGTGAACTGGGGAAGGCGGTTGGCAAAGTAGTCGGCTTAAGTTAAAAAAAAAAACTAATGAGTAAGGATTATGGATAGGATAAGTTCCTTAAGCGAAAAACCCAGAGTCTATAAACCGAGGAGATTAGCAGATTGGCTTAACCCGACCAATTCAAAGAAGGTACACTCATTAGTGGATAAAGTTTACAAACAGAAAAACCTTGAGTTAGCTTGGGCAAAAGTTAAGCAGAACAAAGGTTCGGGAGGTATAGATGGAGAAAACATCGAACAGTTTGAAAGTAATCTATTGGATAATCTGACAAGACTGCATCGAGAGTTAAGTACCCAAACCTATCACCCCAAACCAGTAAAGCAACAGCTTATACCCAAGGGGGGACAAGCGAACGCATTTAGGATCCTAGGCATACCAACTATTTATGATAGAGTGTGTCAACAAGCCTTACTAAATCGCTTAGAACCTATCTTCGAACCGGTATTCGATGAAGCCAGCTTCGGATATCGTCCAGGAAGATCGACCAAAGATGCGTTACGCAAAGTATGGCAGGAGTTGAAGTCAGGTAGAGAATGGGTCTTGGATGCTGACCTTAAAGACTTCTTTGGATCAGTGGAACATGAAAAACTCAAGACCCTATTTTCTCAACGCATATCAGACGGTCGCGTGCTTAGACTTATATTGTCTATTATACAGGCCGGCTATATATCAGGAGGAAAACTGTACTCTACAGATCATGGACTTCCTCAAGGCAGTCCTATATCACCTTTAGCGAGTAACGTACTTCTGACTCCTTTTGATCGGTCCATGCGTAATAAGGGATACTTTTTAACAAGGTTTGCTGATGATTGGGTGGTTACCTGTACTACACGAAAGGAAGCAGAATCGGCATTAGATTACGCAGATCGAGTTTTAAATAAACTAGGTGTAACCCTGAACAGAAATAAAACAGGGATAGTTCAGACAAAACAGGGATTTGAGTTTTTAGGGTATAAGATCAAAAGAGGAGAAAAGCGGTTTAGATTAGCATCTGATAAAATCCAGAGCGGTCTAAAGCAGGGAGATTTATATGCCTATCCAAGACAAAAATCGATAGATCACTTTAAAGATCAAATCAGAAATCAAACAAAAAGAAAATCCCCATTACCAACAGTAGGAATAATCAGTGCTGTCAATCCGATCATACGCGGCTGGGGTAATTACTACAGTAAATCCCAAGTTCGGAGGTTATTCAACCAACTAGACAGGTGGATAGTGAGGAGAATATGGTCACAACGTCAGGGAAACTGGCGTAATGCGGGATGGAAAACATTACCAGAGTCAAAATTATATGGAGAGTTGGGTTTAGTAAACCTTATCAGTTTAATACCATCTTTGAAACGGCACAAAAGTGGTACTTTGTGAAAGCTGGATGCGGGAAAACTGCACGTCCAGTTTGAGCGGCGGACAGAGGCAAGCCATTGAATTGGCGCCTCTTCCGACCCGACGATCAGCATCTTAGACAATATTACCCTTTATCCCCTTGACAAATTAAAGGTTACCCTTAAACTGAAAAGAAATGATAGCTCTAATCCATTGCATACCCTACGCAGCAGTGTCGATCTTTACCAATATGAAGTAGTAGAACGATTGATTCGAAAAGGATCAGAAAAACTAGAAATCAGTACAAAGACCTTACAACTTACTATAGCAGAACTGACTCAGGTACTTGAAGATTATCGAATTACACAATTAAAAGTTCAACAACCCATACAACCAAAGGAACGTAAACTTAGGCCAGTCCAAAGAGAAGAAGCTATCAAATTCCTATCCTCCCCAGATTTACTCAATAGAAGCAATGATCTTATAGGCCAAACTGGAGTGGTAGGGGAGGCAACCAATAGATTATTGATGTACCTGATTTTTACCTCTAGACTGCGCGAACATCCCCTTCACATTATGAGTTTAGGTTCTAGTGGAACCGGTAAGACCTACTTACAAGAGAAAATTGCCCAGCTTATTCCAGAAAAAGACAAGATAGAAATTACTACTTTATCCGAAAATGCCCTTTATTATTTTGAGCGTCAGGAACTTAAAAATAAGTTGGTGCTTATAGAAGATCTGGACGGGGCCAAAGATGATAAAATTCTCTATGCCATTCGAGAATTGATGAGTAAGAAAAAAATCAGCAAAACGATTCCCCTTAAAGACAGTAAAGGAAACTTTAAAACCATTACCTTATCAGTAGAAGGTCCTATATCTTTGGCTGGTACTACTACCAGAGAAAAACTCTATGAAGACAATGCCAATCGTAGCATTCTGATCTACCTAGACAATAGCAAAGCACATAAAGGACAGATTATGGACTACCAACGCCGCCTTTCTGCAGGTAAGATCAACACTAGGCAAGAAGAAGAGGTTAAAGAATTTTTTAAAGCTATACAAAGCATTTTAAAGCCTATTTTCGTAAAAAATCCCTATGCTACCCAATTGTCTATTCCAGATAGCGTCTTTAAACCTCTTAGAACCAATTCCCATTATCTTAACTTTATAGAAATCATTACTTTTTATAAACAATATCAAAGAGAAATTAAAATAGATTCAGTTACAGGTGTAACTTATATTGAAACTACTTTAGAAGATATTCAAGAAGCCAATAGACTGCTTAAAGAGGTACTACTAGCTAAAAGTGATGAATTAACTAAAGGTTGTAGAACGTTTTTAGAGCAGATTAAAAGCTATCTATTTGAAGCAAAAAAGCTAAGTTTTTTCAGTTCAGATATAAGACAATGGATTCGTATGAATCCATACAATATGCGCTACTATTTGGCTCAATTGGTCCAATATGGCTACCTAAAAATAATAGGAGGCAATCGCTACAAGCAAGGCATAGAATATGAAATTACCGGTTATGGAGACTATACAACGCTGAATAAGCAGGTCATCAATACCTTAGATGTAGCTTTTGATCAGTTGCATAAGCCAGTGGATAAGAGTGGATAGTACATTTAACTATCTACTAAATCTATTGATATACAGCAAGATATATTCTTATATTCTTCAGTGGATAATTAAGCAACTATTCACTTAACCAGCTGATAATCAATAAATAAAAATATAAAAACTATGTGGATAATTGAAAATAGGAAATGAACAGTGCCCCATTTTTATTTACCTCACTGAATTTACTATCTGAATGAAACGCATAGGTTAGGCTAAAAGCAAGAAAAAAATTAATTTTTATCACTAAGGCAATGCTTGAAAAGAGTTATCTATTAGAAGATATTATATTCCTTACTGGTTTATCTTGATTTCATATTCACAGTCTTGTATAAACCCTTATTGATGTAGAACCTAGTTTAACTATGGCCTATATTTTTCGCTTCAATCTATATATTGTGGCTTAAAGACTCCAGTATTAAATAGTTTATTATTGACCCAATAAATATGCAAAACATTAGTCTTTGCCAATAACTCTTTAGCGCATAGTTCCGCTAGCCCATTAGATAGGTTCGTCGTATGTATAGGGCCCGTAAATTTCTTAAATTCATCTATATTAAATAAGAATTTTTCTTCTGTAAATGAATGTTTATAAATTAAGTATTTTATAATATTCCTAGCAGTTTTTGAAAGAGCATCTATAAAAAACGCATCAAATATTTTGTCTGAGGTATAGTTTATAAAAGGAGAAAATTCCTTTAAGTCTTTTAAGTCGTGTTTATTATTCATAATTTAACCTTAGTAAGAAGAAGATAGCCGATTCAACAAATGTTTTATCTAGTTTTATTAATATATTATATATAACGATACTGATGATCAGATAAATATATTCGTTAGCCCTTTTTGGCTGACATTCCTAATAAAAGTTTTTAATCATCTTATTAAAGGAGTTGCTAAACAGAAATAATTTCACTAAGCATATACAGTACAGCTAATGTAAAAATAAGATCCTATATGCAACTCCTTAGACTGACCATAAATAGCCTATTTACATAACTTCTTAGAAAGACCTGATTTTATTGATTAATCTCTAATATTCTATCTACTCTAAATACTCTATATTCTTGTCGTTTTAAGCAAAAGGCTTTTACACCAATATAAGGTTTATTCAAGTATTCCATTTTTCCTACAGTAATAGGCTCAATTAATCTTTGTGACTTTTCGTCTTTTGCTTTTAAATAAGTAATATTAATAGTACTTTTATGCTTAATAGCTTCTTGTATTATTGTAACTTTATCTTCTAAAGAACATAAAAGGTTAGATTTTTTATATTGATAATCTGTTATAAATTTTACAACATTAAAATCCATCCAAACATGTTTCTTAGCAATTTGTTTCTTTAATACTAACCCTTCTAAACTTGTACATCTGCTAAGGGCAACATACATTTGACCGTGGGCAAAGGTCCCTTTTCCTATATCTAAGATTACTTTCTCAAAGGTTTTACCTTGGCTTTTATGGATAGTAATAGCCCATGCGAGCATTACTGAATATTGGGTAAAAGTACCAGTAATACTTGATTTTAATTGATTACCTTCTAAATAAAATTTATAAGATTCCCAAGTATAAGAACCAATGCTAACCTTCTTTCCTGTTTCAAGTAAAATTACCAATTTAGCAATAGAATTATCTGCATCAATAGCTATTATTTTCCCAATGGTACCGTTAATAAACCGACCATTAGATTCATTATTGAGCATCATTACTTGAGAACCAACTTTTAACTTTAGTTCAACAAGTGTAGGTAATTGCTCGTTAGCAAAATCTCCTTCTACTATACCAGTAAATGTAAATTCTTTGCTTTTTATAATTTTTAACTTTTGGGAGTTAATAGCTTCAGCACTTGCGTTAGTAGTTGTTAAATAAATATAAAAATTATCTAAAGAAGGCTCAAAATTAGCATCATATCTCTGATTAATTATTTCTATTTCAGTGTCAGTTATAGAGTTATTACGAATATTATTTAACAGCTGTATAAATTTTGTATCACTCTGTCGGTATATTTTGTCAAGTTCTATAAATTCAAGGTTTAATGATTTAAAACAATGTGCACTAAAAAAATAAGGTGTAAGATAGTGTGATTTAAATATTTGTTTTTCCTTACTTGATACTACTGGTGGCAATTGATATAAATCACCGATACATATTACTTGCATCCCTCCAAATGGTTTAGTTTCCTTTTTACCATTAAGGCGAAGAAACTTATATATACAATCAAGTAAATCAGCCCTAACCATTGAAATTTCATCAATGATTATAGCATCTAGATTTTTATAAATATTTTCTTTTTTGTTATTGACACTTTTTTAAATAGTTTTGATTGATTCAAAGGTTACATCAGGTTTGAAACCAAAAAATGAATGAATGGTTTGACCTTTAATATTTACTGCAGCAGTACCTGTAGGAGCAAGGATTGCTAGCTTCTTTTGGGCATTTTCTCTAAAATGTTTTAATAAAGTTGATTTCCCCGTACCTGCTTTACCAGTAATAAAAACATTCTTTGCGCTTGATTCCATAAGGTCAAGTGCTTTAATAAACTGCTCATTTAGTTCTATATTAGTCTGAGCCATTCAGTTAATTATTTTTTAGTAGAGTTAATCAATATCGCGGTAGTATTACCCCGGTTTCCATCCCCAGCTGCTTTAAATGTAGCGTAAAAATTTCTTCTTACTGTTATCTAAGTTGGAACAGTTGTTTTCTCCAATTCGATTTAAAAACTGAATTTGAAGTAAAGTAATCAGCCAGTTACAGGCGTGTGATATATTTGATATACATAATTACCTAATTTTTTATTTATTTTTTTTTTTGATTTACACAGTATATTAAATACATTAATTAATAGGTATTTTTACTAAAAACCCAGTTGCTTTACTTATCTTTTATCAAATACATAATTATAATAACTTGACAATCAAAATTATTTATATAATAGTTTTTTGCTTTGCATTCAAATATATTGTAATTTACATTGATTTTTAGTTAAAAAAACAATACAATCCCAAACGCTAGGTAATTAAGTTTTATAGTGTATAAAATTGATTATATTCGAAGCAGATGATCTATCTAAGTATACGCTTTCCTATTTAGAAATCCTATTTATTCTAATGGTTTGAATTATGTCATTCAAGAACAATACCGACACGGTCAATAAGCTGTACTTATGACCTTTTTGGTGTGATGTCTGCATTATTAGAACAGCCAGATAAACCAGACCCTAGTACCGCAAACTTATGGGTAGTTACTCTAAATAAATTAGAAAGCATTTTAAATATTAGACCTTCTGCGAAAGAATGTCTTCATTATCAATAGTAGCTATAGGACATATTTTTACAAAATTTTTTACAATATTTTTACAAAATAGCCTATAACGCATATGTTTCTTAGTTATGTAAATGAGTATTAAGTTTCGCAAAGGGTCTATTGAACGCTGTGGCATGGGTAATTATCGTAGAGTGATAGATATATTTAGTATACCATTACAAAAGAAAGCTTTCGGTATTGTGCTTATTCATAGTGCTTACTGGTTTATCGGTTAAACAAACAGAGAAACTAAAACAGATCGATTAAAATCTATAAAAACTATGTATATTGCAGTGTGCATAAAACTTATATATGTTTCACTACCAACAAAAAAGTAGAATACGTTATGGAGAAAATTACCCCAAAAGTAGACATTGCCTTCAAAAAAATATTTGGAGTAGAAGAAAATAAGGATCTACTGATTTCCTTAATAAATTCTACTGTTTCTCCAGAAGATCAAGTAGTAGATGTTACCTTATTAAATCCCTATAACCCAAAAAGTTTTAGAAGTGATAAACTTTCTATACTAGATATTAAAGCAGTAGGGGAAACAGGCAAAAGGTTTAATATAGAGATCCAAATCACAGATGAAGCTGATTACGATAAACGTGCCTTATATTATTGGGCCAAGTTGTATACAGATCAATTAAAAGTTTCAGAGCATTATGCTACTTTAAATAAAGCCATAGGTATTCATATTCTTAACTTTATTTCTATAACAAATAATAATAATTATCATAATGCATTCCATATCACAGAAAAAGAGAGTGGTATACCCTATTTTAGTGATTTAGAATTGCATACTATAGAGCTAACTAAATTTAGCCAAGATCCTGATGAAGACCTAAAAAGCTTATTGAAAAAGATAAAAAACTCGTTAGATATTTGGACCACTTTTCTAACCAGAAATGATTTACTAAACAAAGATAACTTACCTGAACCGTTAGCCATCGATAGCCTAAAAAAGGCATTGCACGTTTTAGATACGTTAAACTTTACGGATGAAGAAAGAATGGCTTATGAGGATCACTTGAAATGGCTGAGAATAGAAGCTAATACAATAGAAAAATATAGAAAAGAAGCAGAACAAAAAGGGAAACTAGAAGGGAAACTAGAAGGGAAACTAGAAGGGAAACTAGAAATCGCCAAATCGATGCTTGACAAGGGTTATGCTATAAAAGATATTATGCTTCTTACTGGTTTATCTCGATCTCACATTCAGGATCTTGTATAAGCGCTTGTTGGTGTAGGATCTAGTTTAACTAGTAGCCCCTGAAGTATTATTTATTCATTTGTTAATCAAAATAAAAAGTATCAAAAACCTGTTAATTCTCTGTTAATAAATAACCACTTTTTGCACTGATTTGTACTAAAACCTTGCAAAATAAGGATGAAATCTAAAAAGATATATAATAGTTGTATTAACCTGAGTGATAGATTCATTTGATTGATTTACAAATGTTTAATGTTTACTAACATCTTTAATATTTGCATCTACTAAACACGTACTTTATCTATAGATCATATACAATATGTTGATAATCAAATTAATTTATTGTTCAGTTATTTTATTTA
>Ga0268249_1000707_pt1 | contig 10898 bp, 9 predicted proteins | sample AgamicAtPe_FD_200257 | JGI IMG/M metagenome (GOLD analysis project Ga0268249, IMG submission 200257) | Agave microbial communities from Guanajuato, Mexico - At.P.e (v2) (version 3) | ecosystem: Host-associated > Plants > Phyllosphere > Phylloplane/Leaf | place: Guanajuato, Mexico | collected...
CCCCGTGCCATCGAGGGCATAGCTCCAATGAACTGATTCAGTGCGTTGAATGATCACGCCTTGGTCAGCATTATTCTGGAGGCCCCACCAGAGTGGTCGAGAGAGAGAGAGAGAGAGAGAGAGAGAGGCGGGTGTAAACTTGAATGGAGGGGCCAACAATATATATTAATAACCTGACTAACCGTCCAACGCAATATAAGCGGGTTGCGAGAGGCCTTTTCTTTGCTAGCACTAGTTTAAGCTCGTTATTGAATCTAGTTTGAAGTCGGCCCGCCGGCTGACCAACTGTTTGAGAATGATGAGGCGATCGATCGTTGAGCGAAACCAAGTTGGGGTATAAATTCAAATTGCGCTCGTATATGGCTTTTTGAGGCCAGACTGAGTTCCGCTCTCACCATCACGCTTGCGGTGGCCGCAGCCACGGCCGCCTTTTAGCGGCGTTGGCTCAGTTCGGGGCGGAAGTGTCGTTAAGTTGACTCCAAAGGCATCTTGCTGGCCGCGGCTCCAACTAGAGCAGTCTAGTCAAAGCAAGCCAAAGCGGGCGAAAGATAATAAATGACAATCAATTGCAGCAGCCAAGGTTGGCGCTGGTCGGCTATCTGGCCGTTGGAGCCAGGAATTCAATTGGGTCGCAGGCTGGATTCCTTATTTTGCCTTATTTCGCGCTTCCCTCACCAAGTCCACTGGAGCTCGGCGAGCTTGGCGGGGAATTTGATTAATCTGCAAGTGCTAGCAAGAGCGCCCTCCTATCGCTAGAGTCAGCCTCCCGCTGGAGGCTCGCGAAGGGTCAGCGTGGCGCCATTGTATAAAGAGGCTCGGTTGGTGCGCACGCGTGCATGCAAGCCGACCAAACTGGCGCCGAGAAACCTGCTTGCTGGTTCCGGTCGGCCACATATAGGCTTGAGTCCAGGAACGAAGCTTGCGCGAGCGCACTGGTGCCCGCCGCGAGAGAGTGTCCACCTCCAACTTCCTCCTCCTCCTCCTCTCTCGTCCCCGCGTTGAACATGGGCTCAGCAGGAAGTTGCGGTGGGCTGGCCTAGCTTTGGGTCGCTTAATCTTGGCGAGCGAGAGATCTTGCTCTAGCGGGACGCATTGGAGCGAGCGGCCCGAAGAGGATAGATATTTAGCCAAAAATAGATCGCCCACCCTTTTGATTGCGATGGCTCCACGATCGTCGTGCTAGCTTCCTTGGTCAAGGGTTGGCAAACGTAATGAACGATGTCGCGCCCAAGCGGAAGAGGGAGAAATGAGAGCAAAGGCGAGAGTTTGAACAGTGCCAGTCGGGTTGGTGGCGGTGGCGCTAGTGGTGAACTTGGCCGCAGAGATACAAGCGAGAGCCAGTACGCGAAGTGTTCGCGCATTTCAAGTCCAAGTTCCTTTGGAAGCAACAGTGTTGAGCGGACAGAGCTTGATTTTGGCCCAGAAAGCAGCGCTGGCGCGGCCAAGTCGCCGGCATCACCACTTCCGGCCGGAAGTGGCGGCAGCAGCATCACGAGCAGCACTCAGCGCTTGAGCTCAATTGATATTTTGAATGAGAACAGGCAGAGACAATTGCAGCTGAAGCAGCAGGAATCGTTCAAGCAACACTTGGAGCAGAGACACAGGTTAATTCAGCAACAGCAACGCGATAACAGCGATTCCAGCAACTTGGCCATCACGTATCAGGTGAACACAAGCGCGCCAGATTACATGGCCTCTGCAATGGCCAGAAATGGACAAGCGGCGGCCGAGAGTAAGCGAACGAACGCTAGCGGCGGAATTGCAGTGAACCCTTTTGATTTGGAGGCCGAGGAGGAGCGATGCGGGGCTTCCAGGCAACCGATTGATTTTAAGCGACTCACAACAGTTGGCGGCCACCCAGACGACGACAGGTCGGCCAAGGTGAGCGGCAAGAGCGGCTTCCTGTCGGCGCTCATGGATGAGGCGAGCAGCTTCGAAGGACTCCAAGCGAGACACTTGCACGACGAGAGCAACGAGGAGCTGAACTTGACCTCGAAGGGCCAGGCAAAGCTCAATGAGACTCGTTACGCGAGGCTGGTGGCCGAGGGCACCTCCAGTTACAACTATGACGAGGACCCAAGTCGAAAGAGTTTCTATGAGAAGGACTTTGCCACCCTGTTGCAGGAGTGTCGGGCGTCGAGGAAGCTGGTCATCTTGATCGTGGCAATCGGGCTCCTCTTGGACAACATGCTGCTCACCTCTGTTGTGCCCATAATACCTGCTTACCTTTACAAGCTGCGCATCGAGCGCCAACACAGCGAGCTGCTCGCAAGCAACAACAGCAGCAGCAGCAAGTTTGCGCTTGCTGGCGGCCGACTTGGTGCCCGTCCAGGCGGAAATCGCCGGCCCCAAGACGAGGAGCGCGAGTTTCAAGAGGAGCTCGAGCGGCGCATCAATCAATCCATTGAGGCTGCCAGAGACAGATTCACCGGCAGCGTCTTCCATCCGCGTGTTCGAGTGAAACCGACCCTTGAGGGCCCAGAGCAGCCAGCTAGATCGGCGGACGAGAGGGATCAGGACGAGGATGGTCGAAGCTCGGACGATGAGAATGTTGCTGCGAGCACGAACAGGTCAAGCGCAAGTGGCCAGCGAGTTCAATGGGGCGACAGGAGAGGGCAGAAGGGGCCAGCGCTTGCGGTGGTGCCATCGGTGAGACAATCTGACGACGATTATGTTGAGGGTGTTGATGATGTGGATGAAGATAAGGATGGTGGCAACGCGGGCAAAGACGGTCGCGGGAGGGACAACTCCGGGCAGCAGGTGAGGGAGGGGAGTAGAGCTGGTGAGCCGGGCGGCAGGAGTGCAGAGACGGGCGAGCGCGGATTTGCTAGGAAGCCGGCGCCGCCCGCGATTAATAAGAGTGCGCGTAAGAAGCAGCCTGTGATTTTTGCACCTGATAGGACGATGAACGAAGACAACAATGACAACGAAGATGACGACGACGAGGACAATGCAAACGCAGAGCGCTGGTCCAATTTGAGAGGCTCGCTTGCCAAGATGGCCAAGCTAAGCGGCAATGACACGGAGACGCTGGGCGGCATGTGCCTGAGCATGGTTTTAGGGAGGGTCAAGGGCCTTGAATTTGAGGCCAAGGGCGACGGGAAGGAGGAGAAGGAGGAGGATGAGGAGGATGAAGAGGAGACGATGACAACTGAGAGCAGTCGAGGGCGGCAGCAGAGCAACAAGAGCAGTGGGAACGGCGCAAAAACGAGCGGTATCTCCAAGGGCGAGGGCGAGCCGAGGGGCGTGCCGCGTGGGCGCGAACAGGTGAACGTGCCCGACAAGATTAAGGGCCGCAGAGGCGAGCGATCGCCGCGCATTGAGCGTCCAGAGCCCAGAATTATAAGGCCAAAAGCGAGAGCCAAAAGTGAGCCGGCCAGGACGGAGAGTGGAGAAGAAGGGTCGAGGTGGGTTGAAGGCGGGAGGGAGAATGAGGAGGAGTTGATCATAAGCCACCAGGATATAGTTGACGAGAGTTTTGAGGTTGGCGTCATGTTCGCATCGAAGCCAATTGTGCAAGCGATTGCAAATCCCTTCATTGGAACACTCACAAACAAGGTTGGCTTCACCATTCCAATGTTTACCGGCTTCGTGATAATGTTCCTGTCGACGCTCGTGTTTGCCTTTGGCAGCACCTACTCGACCCTGTTCGTAGCGCGCGCTATTCAGGGAGTTGGCTCGGCTTGCACCTCGGTGGCCGGCATGTCCATGTTGGCCGACAGGTTTCCCGATGACGCCGAGCGAGGTAACGCAATGGCCGTTGCGCTTGGCGGCCTAGCGCTCGGCGTTGTCATTGGGCCCCCATTTGGTGGGTTCATGTACGAGTTTGTGGGCAAGTCGTCGCCCTTCATCGTGCTCTCAATCTTGGCCCTACTTGACGGTCTGCTGCAACTCATGGTTCTGCAGCCGCGCGTCATCAAGAACCAAGACGAGGGCGCCTCGCTCATGACTCTCATCAAGGATCCCTACATTCTGGTGGCCGCTGGCGCGATTACCTTTGCAAACACGGGCATCGCAATCCTGGAACCGGCGCTGCCACTTTGGATGATGGACACGATGAAGGCAAAGAACTGGGAGCAGGGCGTTGCATTCTTGCCGGCAGCTCTATCGGTAAGTTCCAATCGTAGCAGCGAGAGAGCTGTCCAACTGTTTCCAACGCTAACCTGACGCTCAAACGCGTGACAGTACCTCTTTGGGACCAACATCTTTGGTAGTCTTGGACACAAAATTGGCCGTTGGCGATCAACAATGATCGGCCTCATCATAATAGGTTGCTCCCTACTGCTGGTAAGCTCGAATCCAATTCAACTGGGCATCTAGGGCCCCACTGAATCCACGCTAACCCTTTGCTCGCCAACTAGATTCCCTTCGCAACTCGAGTTGAGCATCTGATAATACCAAACGGAGCGATTGGATTCGCGATGGGCATGGTGGATTCAACGATGATGCCAATGCTTGGCTATCTTGTGGACATTCGCCACACTAGCGTCTACGGCAGCGTTTATGCTATTGGCGATGTCGCCTTTTGCGCCAGTTTCGCCTTCGGTAAGTTGGAGTCTTGAGAGCGAGAGTTGGGCTCCCATTGACAAAGTTAATCAGGGGAAACCTCACCCACTAACCACTGACCCTCCCATCAATAGGCCCCGCATTGAGCGGCACCCTAGTGGAGTTGGTTGGATTTGAGGGCCTCATCATAACGACGGCGCTCATATGTTTTGGCTTCGCTCCGCTCCTGCTTCTACTCAGAAATCCGCCCGCTAGACAGCTGAACGAGGCCCAAATGCAGGAGCAATCGGCGCTCCGTTATGTCAACTACAGTCACCTGGATTCGCCCGACGAAGAGGCTCAGCTGAATGAGAGCAAGCAGAAGGTTAAAACCTATGTCAAATGAGGTTAAAACCAGAAACGAATTCGTTGTTTTTTGAAAAACCAAAATCACTAGGTTAAAAAGATAAACTCCATCTCATTGCTATTCTTTCAAAGCAAAAATTCGTTGTTCCAATCTTTGCCAGTCTAACTCGCGAATGGAACGATTATAATTCATGTTCAATTGATTGTGTTACGTATGAGCAAACTAGGATACTAAAAACCCAAGTTTTGATCAGTAAAGTTGCATTCGCCCATTCAATGGATCTCCTGCTGCTTAAAATGTTGTAAAGATTAATTTTTATGCACGTAATTTGACAAACAGAGTGCAAATTTCGCCTAAAAACACAGGTCACAGAATTTTCAGGTTCAACCGGCTAAGCGGCTTGTATTGGCCAATGGAGAAGGATGGCCCCTTCTCGTCAGATTTCCCACTCTTTCCCTCGGCTGACTCAACTTTGCTCGACCCCGTCCTGTAGTTGAGCCTCTCGATGGAGGATTCATTTGGCGAGAAGTCGCTCGTCGGGCAGGTTGTGGTCACTATGCATCGGCTACTGGCTGGCGGTGTTTCATCGGCCGAATCGGATTCGTCCACAAAATGATAGCTACATTCTAGCTCGCTCGTTGGCGGTCGCTTCGGGTTCTCTTGTTGTCCATAACATTGGACTTTGACCAAACAATCGCCCCTCTCCTGGCCGGTACTCGTATCAGCCACGTCAGGCAAGTCTACTGTCGCCGGTTTGGACGAGACTCGCAGCAAGGGACTCTTTGATCGCGGATTCTCCAGGCTAATTTTGGGCCTCGATTTCACTGGCGCAACCCTAAGCTGAGCCTTGTGTCGTTCAACTGAGGCGACGCTCTCGCAGTTGGACCACCTGTCCGGCTCAACCTGCGACAAGTGGCCAGCACGAAGCTCGGCGTCCAAGTCCACCTCTTGGCTAGCATCGTCCTCGCAGGATTCTTGTGGCGAAATTTGAACTTGTTTCTGGCAAGCGCGACGAGCGCTCTCACGGCGAATCTCTCCCCGATTTGGCCAAGAGTTTTGCTCGCAAATGGGACTAGCTGGCGTGAGTCTGGACGCGGCCGACTGGCGGCCCATCGAGGAGGGCGAGACGCCAGCGACTCCCGAGTCGGCTGAAACTCGGCCCAATGGGTCAACAAACGAAACCTTGGAGTCAGTTCGTCGCTGAGCTGGCGCAAACTGGGCCACACTGTCGCTTGCATGCAACAGACAGGTGCAGGTGCAAACGGGCGCCTTTGGCTCACCCATTTGCTCTGGTTGGCGGCGCAAGTAGTGCGAGGCAGACGAGTGGGCGCTCGCTGCTGCTTGTTGGCGCGGAATTCCAAACGGGGGCTCGTGCAACTGGGGCTTGCGCCTCACCTGTCGATAGTGCAGGTCGTCGGAGTGAAGCCGACGATCGAGGCTCTCGCTGAAGGAGGTTGAGTTGTTCGTGTCTATGCTTGGCGTGTAGGCGCTCGAGAGGAGCAGGTAGCTTGTGTTTGGTTGGCCCGCTGAGTCGGCAGGTTGATTCAGGTGTCTGAGTGTCGAGGAGCGAGCTAGGCGGCGGACGGCCAAGTCGTCCTTCTGTCTGTCCGCAAGGGCGCTCGGCTGCAAGCGCGTCACTTTCTCCCCAAGCGGCGCCCTCCACTCTTCGGGTGTCCTGAAATTGGCCGCCGGCTCCTCACCGCCACGAGCCGGCGCCATGCAGAGCGAGCGTGCAGTTGATGGGTTGGAGTTGAGGTGCGACCTTGCTATTGTGTCCTCCTCCAGCGAGTTGATGTCGCGTCTCCGGCCAAAGTCGCGGGCAGTCAGCGCGCTTGGGCCCGAGTGCGGGCTAGACTGGGCGAGCTTTGTTGGATTGGCCGAGAAGCGCCTATGATACTCGGGCGGCCAGTCTCTGCGCTCGGCCCTATCGAGCAACAGCTCGTCCTCCTCCCACTGAACTGTCGCGCGTTCCAACTGCTCGATCAGCTGCTCCACCTGGGCCACCTTCTCAGGTCTCTTGACGCGATAGTTGGGTTCGCTAAGGCGGCGCAGTCTTGCCAGCTGGCTGAGTAGTCTGCGCGAACTGCTCGCCTGGTGTCTCACTATTGAGGGTCCTCCCCTCGCGGCCAGCGAAGCCGAGCTTGTCGCCTGTTTTACGCAAGCCCCTTTGCCGGCTCCCCTCTCGCCTCCAGCAAGTTGAGTTTCAAACGGGCAGTTGTGTGAGCTTGCGGCCGGCTTGAGCTCATACTGGCGCCCATTTGTCGGCGGCTGCCAGCGCGTTTCCGTGAGCTTGCGCAAGTCTGGTCTCGTTGGCAACACTGCAACTCCCTTGCTAGCGACTCTGTGGAAGGCCAACTTGTCGCCATGTTGCGCCAACTCGTCGCCCGATTGCCCATCGAGCGAGTCGCCCTCGCTCGGCTCGTATTTGACTGGCGTTATGATGTCACGCATCCTCTTTCCGCTCTCCACCTCTCTGTTTAACTTTCCATGAGCGGGCGCCAATCTCTTGCCGCTCAAATCGCGTCCTTCCTCTTTGGCGTCGCGCTTCGGCCGCAACAAGCCAACCAGAGCGGCCGACTTGGAGCTGGCAGCGTCGCCGCAACGAGAGTCTCTGCCGGGCGCTTCACTGGCCCCTTGCGGCGGCCGCTTGAGGTAGCTTGAAGGTGGCTGATGTTGCTGTTGCTGCTGCACGAGTTTCGCGCTTGACTCTCCTCCGAGGGCTGAACTTGTTGCCGGTCTGGCTCGCGGACCACAACTGAGCCCATTTGCGCGCTCAAACCATTCGCGGAAACCTCGCGAGCCGCCCATAGGCAAACAGGTTGGTTGCGCCTCTGCCCCAGGCGCCAAGTTTGCGCCTCGCGCGCCCTCTGCCCTTTGACTGGCTCCCCAAATGGATTGCCTGTTGTTCCTGGCCGAGCGCGCTCCTATTGTTGTGTCTGTGTCGCAACTTTTTGGCATTAGAGCTCGCTTAGCGCGGCCCTCAGAGCGGCTTATATTATATTATATTATATTACTCTGAGCTTTGCGGGACAAGCGGACGCTCGCTCGTGCCGCTCGGCCAGCGGCGAGAGAGTGGCTTTGGTGGTGGCTGCGGAGGGGGCGGCTGCCTTTGGGTTTGGGCGGCTGCGCATGGCTTGATGCTCCCTCGGCCGCTCGCTCCAACCTTGACTCGCTGCGCCGGCGCCCAGAAGAGTTGGCCCCGATTTCCGGCCGCAACACTGTCAACTGGGCGCCGCTCGTCGGCGGCTCGGTTTCAGCGCGCCGCTCTTTGTTTCTTTGTTTTTGAAGGCAGACAGGTGGAACTTGTTTCAGCGACTGGCGCCGCTGCCAGCGCCAAAGGTGAGCAGGCTGCCTCTGGCGGCGGCTGCAGTGGCTTATTGTTGTGGGATCAGCTGAATTGAGTTTCTGCAACGCTCGTTTCGCCGGCTTCAGTTGCGAGCGCTCGATTGGAACCATTGGGCTCAGGATGAAAGTGTGGAAGTGGAAGTGGAAGCCAGTGTTTCGTTACGTAGCCGCCTGTCGCTCTGGCTGAGCTTCAATGGGCTTCTCGTTTTGGTTGGCGAAGCTCGAGTGGCGTCAAGTAGAGAAGGAATATTGATGACAAATGTGCGCTCATTAGCGGGCCATAGACTGCGCAGGCAAGTCGCAAGCAGGTCGATCCAGGCAGCCAGCCGGCGCGACAGGCCAAGCGGACGAAAACAAGAACTCAAGGCAACAAGTGGGCTGAACACGTTGCCGGTTTTGTCCGAGCAACGCTAAGCCGGCGCTAAAACCGCAAGCCAACAGCTCGGCCGGCCATGGCTCGCGGCACTGGAGCCGCTCTGCCGCTAGCCTGGCAGTGGGAGCGCAGCAAACGGTTGGCCTGGCCTCCACATCTACCCTCAGGCTTCAAGGCATAAATCACCATGCGATCGCCGGGCGGCTTTGCATTTAAAGCGCCGCCGATGCGCTCTGGCCGCAAACTGCCATTCGGCTATCATCTCTTGCCTGCTATCGCTTGCACTCGCTTTGACTCGCGCGAACGCCCATCCAAAAGTGGAGCACCAATGCTCATGACTCACGAGCGCTCGCCTCATCCAACTGAGCAGAGTCCTTGCTGATTAAACTCAAAACAAAGACTTGTCCCTCCAATCAAGCCCATGGCGATGAGGTGAGAGCGCTCCATCTTCGCTCCAATTTGGCGCCTTGTTCGCGGGTATCTGGCGAGCGTCCGAATTCAATTGTAAGCCGCTAGATGGCGCTGCAAGCGCACGCTTGTAACCCGAAACCGGCGGCCCATTCGGAGGGGAGGCAGCGCCGAGGGATAGAAAGAGAGAGGGTTGCAATTGAAGGGGAGTTGCAGCTTTATTTTGGGGCTAAGCGCTTGCTTTGCTTCCAGCAGAGGGCTCCACTACATCAGGTAGCCCTCCTTCAAGGCCGTGTAAAGCTGGAGGAGCTGGCGGTGTCCGTCGCTCCTCGAGGTTATCCAAGTGGGCAGGTCGAGTCGCTTTGCCATCTCAACATCCTCCTTGTCGCCCACGATAATGTAAGAGCAGCGGTTTGTTGCGCCAAATCGTTTCTTTATTCGTTTGATGCAGGACTCTTTGTTTGTTTTGCTTGCGCTGTAAACTTGGTCGAGCTCAAAGAATTGGCCCAAGCCAAGGCAAACTAGATGGCCGAATGCTATGACAAGCGGCAACTTGGTCACTATAATGTTTGTGCAATTTGGCGAGTCTGAGATCAGTCTTAGGCAGTCGATTGCATGTTTTCGCCAATCCAAAGTGTAATGGTCAATTTCGGCCAATATTTCTACTAGCTCGCCGCCCGACTGGCTCGATTGCCCTTTAAAAGTGGTCCGATTTGAGTTGTAAACACTCTTGATCCTATTGAAACGCATGGAAAGCCTATGAGTGAGTTGCTTGTGGTGATTGTTGAGCACTGTTCTCAGGGTTGTTGTTGCTGTGGCAGCAGGTTGGCCGCCCGATGTTGTGGTTTGCTCGGCCCTCGCCGGCTGCTCATGCTGCTGCTGCTGCTGCTGCTGCTGCTGGTTTGGCTGCTGATGGGAATGCTGCACGTGGAGCTGGTGCTGGCCATCGTCGAGCAGCTGGTGCTGGTGCCCATGCAGGTGCTGGCCGTGCTGCAGGTCCGCCACTAGAGTCTTGGCTGGCTGAAGCTCGACCGTTTGAAGGAGTTGAGGTTGCTGCTGCTGCTGCATTTGGTGCTGGGCCAGTTGGAGCTGGTTCGCATGCGAATGCTGCACCTGCTGCTCGTGGTGCTGATGGATGTCGGCCAAGAAGTGGCCCGTCTGCTGGAAGTCGGCCTGCTGGCCCATCGGCGGGTAATGGCCGCTTGCCTGGTAGTTGGCTGCGGCTGTGGCGGCCGCAATGTGCAGGTGGCCATGACTAGATAGATGGTGTTGGCTCTGCTCGCTGTGGCCGGCCCAAAGTGTCTCGGCCGGCCCGTAGAGTGGCTCCTGGTTCGCGCTTGCCGCGTTCAGTTGATGAAAGCTCTCGTCGGCGTGAACACCGTAGACTGGCCCGTAGCCGTCGAGGGGCTCGTGCACCTGCTGGTAGGTCAACGTTTGGTGGCCGAGCTGCTCCTCGTTGTGGAGTTGGTGGTGGTGGTGTTGTGTTTGGCTGGATTGCTGATAGTAGCTGGCTGGCTGCTCGCCGGTGGCGCCGACGCCCTCGAACAGGTAGCCTGCAGCTGGGGGGTTAGTTCGCTCGTCGCTGGCTTGGCGCACCTGTTGGCAGGCGAGCTGATTCGGGAGTTGCTGTTGGGTGTTCGCGTAGTAGGCGCCGTTTGATATTGTGGGCGCCTCCTCGCCGACGCCGGGCGAGTTTGCGATCGCCGGCTGGAATGTCTGGTGCGCGAACACGCCCTCGTAGTGCTGCTGCTGCTGCGGCTGGTGATGGTGGTGTTGCATTTGCAGCGGGTGCAAGTGATGGTGGGCCGGCGTGAGCTGGGCCAGCTGGTGGTGGTGCTGGTGTTGGTGGATGTGGTTCGCCTGCGGCTGGCTGGCCGCAAAGTGGTGCGACTGCTGGTATTGGTGCTGCTGCTGCTGCTG
>Ga0268249_1000708_pt1 | contig 10877 bp, 8 predicted proteins | sample AgamicAtPe_FD_200257 | JGI IMG/M metagenome (GOLD analysis project Ga0268249, IMG submission 200257) | Agave microbial communities from Guanajuato, Mexico - At.P.e (v2) (version 3) | ecosystem: Host-associated > Plants > Phyllosphere > Phylloplane/Leaf | place: Guanajuato, Mexico | collected...
CTCCACCACACCATTTCTATACGCATTTTCAGAGGAGCAACATGATACTTGATTTTCCGTTGGTTTTTCTATTTTCTAACGAAAGGCAGAGTTATGAGCACATAAGACTGAACACAAACTAGATTTATCAAAACTTTGGAATTCGACGAATTTTGTTACTTTTTTCAAGAAAGACAGATAAACACATCGTTTAAGACTTTCAAAGTAGACGAGATTCTCCGCATCAGTTGAATGACTATTCAGCACCATTCGGAAATACGAAAAAGTATGTTAAAAAGTGGATCCCCCCTTATTTTTTGCCAACATCCTCTTAAGATCTGCTATTTTCAAATATGAGAAAAGTGGACGCTGTACTTGTCTGAAAGCGGAAACTAAGATGAAGAGCTTATTCTCATTACTGGCTTGCTGTCCTTACTTTAGTTGGCAAGCAGGCGGGAAAGCTAACTGGTGAACTTGCTCAAACTGATCAACATCAAGTTGAAAGTGTAGTTGAGATATTACTCGCAGTATGAGAAGGAAGAGAAGATCTAACCTCTCTATACTTGACACCTCTGAACCAACTTCATTCCTTGCTAAAACAGGAACTACAGCTGAAAGTACTAAAGCTTCAAACTCCTTGCTAACAGCCCTACCGATAAAAGGAATAATGCTTCAAGGACTATATGACTAGCTCTTATACGAGTTCGTGGTAAACCACTACTTGCGTAAAGTACTCCGCTCGCTCCCCTGCTCGTTCAAAGTATTCCACTCGCTAGGATCTTTGTAAATAAGCTTGCTCTGACCTTACCTTTCCTTCCTAGCTTTGAGAGCAATACTACCTGTAATAACACAATGAACTTATCCAACTTAGGGAACAGGCTGGCATAAAGGCATTCCACCATGGGACCGAAAGAAGATGATGAAGATTTTCATTCATATCCCGGGAACATTTCCACACCCATCCTTTACGGCATGCGATCTAGGGTTTTCTAGCTAAAGGATGAAGTGAAAAGAGCGATTCCCCTATCGACAAAAGTGAGAAATTACAATTTACCTACCGCTTGCCTTCTACAGGATGGGTCCCCTCCCTCCGTAGGCTTACGGCAACAAGACCAATCCGCTCGATCCACTAATAAAATAAGTTGGAGACTACTAATCTGCCAAATCTGCTGTAGCTTTCCCAACGCCTGGGGGCTTAGTTACGTATCATAGGTAAATCTCTCCAAAGTCGTTAGCCTATCGTCATACTATGTTATAGCCCGCCCTTGCCTAGTTGACAGCTTTTGCTTTTGATATCTGCTTTTATGACTCTATTGACCGTAGGCCAACGTTTGACTTCCTGGAAAAGAGTGATAGCGCCCCGTCTCGGCCGAAATCCATGCGAATGCACGGAAAATAGAGGATCAAATAACAGGTTCAATAAGTGGGCTAGTCCTAGCCCTCCATTACGATCCTATCTCTCTCCGCAGGTTGAGTTATAGGTCGAAACATTCCCGGTTTGTTCGCTTTTGGTATGAACGACCGAAACATTGCCGAGAAGCGAAAGGTTGATGTCAACAACTCACACTGAATTTCCTCCAGTTCCTCCCTTTGTGGCAGAGCGAGCGCCTTGACTAAGATAGATTGACTCTTTCATTCTTGCAGCCTATTCTGGTTCCAATCGCGTTTGAGGAAAACCCCCTTTGGCATCAATGAAACTCTGTGATATAGGAGTTCACTCATTTCGTTTGAGAGATAGTGGAATTTCTTCTTTCAACACGTACATCGACGAGGGTGTCGATGACTTGAGTGAGGAATGGTCATGTGCTAGAGGCCGTACCGTTGGAGTAAGACCTCAACAAGGGGGTGTGCAGTTTAAATGTAAATGACGAGCATGGAGAGGCCAAGGTCATTTGTAATTAGGTGTGGCTGATGCAAGAAGACTGGCGAGCTGTCCATGGTGAGACTCGTTGTGATGCTACTGCAGGAGGCATCCTGGTGTAGTTGAGGGCGCAGAACTTCTGTGCGGGTACAACTGGCACTTAAAAGACCTTCCGTGTAGATGAGTTCTCTTGAGTGAGACTAATCGAGTTACGAAGAAACCTTTGCGATGGTGCTGTGCAGTTGGGTTCTCTATGGAGGAACTTCGTTGTGGGGACCAAGGGGTCTTCTTAAGAAGAGTTGCTTTGATGAAAAGAGTGTAGCCATGATGGCAAGTCAAGGTGGGGCCCTGTGAAGGCAAGCCTTGTGTATGTTGGCGTGATGACGAGAGAAAGGAAATGACCTTGAACAATAGCTGTCTGTAGCACACCCTGCAATGACTTCGACCAGCGGACCAGCCTATCCTACGCCATGCTTGATGGCTTGGCCTGTGGCTTTGTTGACCAGTGCAAAGGCCCGACAACCGTTCTGAGAGTCGCTGGAGATTTTTATGGCCAATAAGCAGGATTCCCTCCTTGCTTTACTTACTTTTTTTCCAGCGACTGCTACTGATTCCTTTATTTCCCACGTAACCTTTACTTCTATCTGGAGAAGATCCATTACCTAGCTCTTATTCCGGCATGATCAAATCGATACCAACATTCAAGAGCGGATAAGGCTAAAAAGAGAAAAAGCAGGGCTTAGGGGGAGGAATCCATTTCTTATTTATTTATTAGCCTTAGCCTAGGCCCAACTATGTACAGAAATCTATCTATTATTGCCTGCATCGACAGCAAAGTAAACTCTCGCTGATGATAGAAGAACAACTCTTAGGGCAGTAGCAAGGAAACTATGAGCTATTTATTGTTCCTTTCTTAGACAGGCTACAAGATAAAGGATGGCTTATGGTCTATTTTATTACTTGACTATCCTGCCTGACTTGGCAAATAAAAGAGAACCCCATTTCGCCCGGAATTGGACTTGTTTGCTACCTTGGGAAATCTTTCTGCTTACCTACTTGCTGACCTGGAAATGCATATTACCTGAAAGCTAGTCGCTCGGCTGGCACGCTATCAAAGCACGACGGATTGGCTGGAACAGAACCCCCGAGAAACTTTTTAACATTTCGGAGAATATAGAGAGGAGGGAGATAAATGTATATTTTGTATCGTTTCTTCGATACCTCGCTTACGTTTAACTTCCCTTCACCAACCTCAGAGGGTACTACGGGCTTAGACTCTCTAAGATATCCATCACTAAACTAAAGAAAGTAGCGAAAATCATAAGAGAAGCTTTGTGTTCAGAAGGTTGGGAAGGAGTACGCCCGGTTTGTCTTGATTTGCTTCATCCATGATTCCCCTTGTGGAGTGAAGTGGAATGCTAAAGATACAAAAGTGAACCGTAGGATCTCGTCTTACCCCATTGACAAAACTTGTCCAAGAAACCCTGTATGTATCGACTATGTAAATAAAGCCCTAATGTTTCAATTCCGCATACACCAAGAACGACCAATTAGCTCTAGCCAAACCTTTAACATAATTTTTCATTTATGCCCATACAAAAAGGGACAACAGGTTTTGCCCATTGGTTCAAAGAAGTATTAAAATTTCCTTGGATGTGTATTATTCTTCTGGATTTGGTCGGTTGTATTATATATCGACTTTAAAATATAAAAATTGAGCATTCTACTGTCAATGAAGTACATACTAAAATTTGGAAATGTTGAGCTCTATTGTTTGGAATAGGCTCGCTCCATCCTTCCGCCCGGCTGTGCTTTTACCTTTTTTTTTGGTAGTGGTCTCCTGGTATTTTTTTTTGAAACGCCTGCCTTTTCCAATGATGGTGGAACCAGATCCAACACTTTCGGGATATCTCCCCGTGCTGCGCTCCGCATGTCCCACCATCTGAGCTAACCTAACCTGTCCTTAGCACGGACAGCACTCAATATCTCGCAGCGGAATATGTCTACCGGAGTACGCTCCGCAAAGCTCCTCACTCGGCACACAATCTATATCCAAGTCCCCCATCGCACTCCACAAGTTTGGGACGACCCCTTTCTTAACGGTGCCTTAACACAAGGCTTCCCTACTAAACCAGTACACTAAGTACGGGATCACTACTCATGACTCCTTGGTCTTCATAGTCCTCGAGAACACGATCAACAATGTCTCCCATACATTGTATGACGAAATGCCTCCTCACTATCCAATCAAAAACCAGACTTCCAAGATCCATCTCACTCAGACCCTTTTGAATGTAGCGGATAACAACGGAGCGGGGCTATCGAATTGATATGTATTCGAATCTTAGGAGCTGGTAATCACTGATATGCTCATATTGGTGACGTTATTGTTGCTGTAATCAAAGAAGCAGTGCCCAAAATGCCTCCAGAAAGATCAGACAGAAGTAAGACGAGCTGTAATTGTACGTACATGTAAAGAACTCAAACGTGACAACGGTATGATAATACGATATGATGACGATTGTCATTGATCAAGAAGGAAATGAAATCCAAAAGGAACTCGAGGTGCGATCGCTCGGGAATTGAGACTTATGAATTTCACTAAAAGAGTCTCATGAGCTCCTGAGGTATTAAAAATACTAGTAGTAGAGACTATGATATAGTAGGGTACCAGAATATAGATCAATTAGTAGATTGTGTCTGACGCATATACATGAAAAAAGAAAATAATTATATAATTATAAGAATAAGAATTCTAATCTTAATAAAAGGAAGGGTTCGAATAGCATCTACTAATATTACCGAAAACTTTGTGAAAATACTTCTACGAGAAGGTTTTATTGAAAACGTTCGAAAACCTTAGGGAAAGTAACAAATCTTTCTTGGCTCGTGCCCCTGCTCCTGGTCTTCGAACTAGTCATTAATGGTCGGCAACATAGGTACCCTTTTTCGGTATGTGCGTTGCGAACACTTTCATTTTTAGCGTCTCATCTTCTCTGGAGAAGCTCAAATCGAACGGATAGAGCAGATGGTCCAACTACAGAACTTCTTCTTTTTCATTACTTCCATGGTCGTGCCCCGTGGCACGGCAGCACCCGTACTATTGAAATGGTTCGTCAGTAGAGATGTTCCCACTGGTGCCTCTTTTTCCAATGGTACTATAATTCCTATTCCTATCCCTTTATTCCCTTTTTTGGTCTATCTACATTCAAGGAAATTCATACGCTCCATGGACAGAGCAAAAAGTGGAGTGTTGGTCAAAGCAAGCCGCCCTATTCTATTACCAGACAAAATTGGGGGAAGCTCATCCGCTAGAAATGCTTTATTTCGTTTCGTTCCCGTTCTTCATTTCCTTATTATCGAATCCATGGGGGACTTGTCATATTTAGAATCTTTCTGCGGTCTGCTCTGTTTACAATTCTTTCGTACTCTCTTCTCTTTACCACGCGATAGGTCAGCGAAGCGTGAGCGGGCGCTCCGAAGTAAAGGCCAAACACTTCGGCCTAAGGGGAATGAGCAACAAAATGACAAGATGAGGTGCCCCGGGCACCCCCATATAGAAAGAAGGGTCGAAGGTTTTGGGCCTGTAGCTTTCCCCGCCCCCCCCTCGTCGAGTGGTGCTTGTTTGGGGGGTGTGCCACCTGAAATCGGGCTTGAAGCTCTCGCCTTACCAACGAGCCGACTGTTGATGGCTGTTGGTCACGACTACTACAAAAAAGTGAAGATGAATCTTTCTATTTCACATGGAGGAGTGTGCATCTTTATGTTGGGTGTTCTTCTGTCGTGCGACCCGATGGCTTATGTGCGACCTGTGGCCCACGCCTCCTATTCTATTTGTTCAGGGCGGGCGGCGTGAACTCTGATTCGATCCGGGTATGAAATCCCGCCGCTGAGATGCTCAGTTGACTCCTTAACCTTGATAGGAAGATGGCTTATTCCTAAATTCGTGCATAAGGGTAAGGAACTTTGGATGAATTAATGCGAATGGGTGTAAGCCTCGCAGCTCGGAAACACCCAGTGCTGACCACACTGAGAGACACGAAAGCGCAGGTAATGCCAGTTGGCGAAGTGGCGTTAAGCATCCCTAGCGGTACGCAAAGAGAGGTCGTGATGATATCATCTACGTCCGTACCGCTCCTCGTGGAGTAGATCCCGCATCCAACCAACCCTTTTTTGACCAGGGAACGGGAGAATTCCCACTACCGCAGGCAGGCCAGCCGGGCCGTGAGCGCGGTGGGAACGGGCTTCCCAAAAAGCGAGCCCCGGCCCGGGTCAGCATAGAATGGGGGGGGACGGCCCTAATGTTGTGTTGGCCGGGTTGCGGGCGGATAAAAGCGGACGTGGGGACTCGGGTCGGGGCACAGCGTAACTAAGAGAGCCATTCCATTTAGTGCGAGACAGAATGGGCGGGCACAAGCGGTCTGGTGTCCGAGCCGATTGGTCAGACGACGACTACTGCACATATTATATTAGCCGCCTATCCCGGAATGGACTGGGATGGAATAGAAAGAACGCGAAGCAACAAGCAAGGGATGAGCGCTTTGTTGCTAAAGCGCATACGTTTTCTTGCTGGGTCGGTTTGTTTTTTGGGGGTGGGGCAATAAGCTTGCTTCTTCACAAGCTTATCCCCGCCCCCTTTCCTGTCCGTCCCGACCGGCAGCAGTTGGGTCTCCCCATCTCTCCTCAACTTCCCCGGTCTTCGGCCCGAGCTGTATGAGGCAGAAACTCGTCCCACGTACGGTTCGGAGGCCGAGCCCCACCCCTGCAATAATGGTGCGGCTTAGGTCAACTAATACGAATAAGATACAGTTCACTCAACGATTGCCTTTGGGTCCCGAACTCCATATGGGGAAGGAACGTTGTTGTTTGCGAGGTCTCGATCATTTACATGGACCCACTTCTCATTCCATTTGTGGGAATTTTTTGATTTATAAACCGTCCCCAACGAGCGAAAGGTTCATGTTTGAACATGATGAATCACTTCGTGCCGACCTGTTGCCCATAAACTTTCCAGCCTCATATGAGAATGGAAAACTGGAAGATTTTCTGCATCGGTGGATGAAGAATCACGAACATAAGAATTTCTGGTTTAGCATGTTCCCAGAAAGAAGATACTTTTTTTCCATTCGAGAAACGAGGAGCACGACTGAAGTGGCTATACATACAAATCCATTTACGGATCTATATGCTCCGATTGGAACTGGAAGTTCCAGAACTGGCGGCTGGTATACCACCATAATGAAATTGCCTTTTATTTTTAGTATTCGGATAGGATTTCTGTTGGCTTCATCGGGAGGCTCGCGTAGTTTGTTACGTCAACTCCAAAAGGATAAGTTGCATTGGAATCGAGAAAGTTTCGTTCATAATTGCATAAAAGGAGTCAAAATAGTGGCTGCGGCGCGTCGAGGGTCAACCTTGATATCGAATAACCTTTCGAGCCTTCCCCAATGGATCTCTATCCTCCTTTGAAACCAGTAGAAGTTCACTGACCATCCCTGTCAAACATAACCCAAGGTAGGATCGGGAGGAGAAGAATAGGACTCTTGCTAGTATCATAACCTCTCGACGGGAGTGATTCCCCGAAAAGAGATCGTTCCCAGCATCCTCGAGTTCGTAGTCAAACTCACCTTCATCCACCTTTCATGGACTGGCGCGGGCAAGCGCCGATGTCTGGAGCAGGAGATGGAAGCTTGGGTTGAGGAGGCTGTCAACGAGTCATCAAAGGCGATAGATTGGTTATATTCGGATTCGTTTGCTTTTTATTTTTTTTTGTTGTGAGAGGTCTGAGTCCACAGCTGGGGAAGAGTCGTCAGATGACAATTGAAGTAGGGGTCTGCCTCTTTCAAAGGGAAGCAAGAGTCTCATAGGGAAGGAGATCCTGCACAGACCAATCCCAATCTGGAAGAGAGTCTTGTTGTCAATGAAAGCAATGAGACTATGTCACATATCTGCCTATCTCGTGTTGTGAGCTATAAAGTACCCACCAGGGGGTGGACCAAGAAAGAGGCAGGCGATTGGGTCCTTCCCATCCTCTATGATGTCAGTCTCTTTGTCATTCTTTCACCCTTGCTGAGTAGCGAAGTGAGCATACTCAAGATCCAATTCATCAATCATTTGAGTTGGTACGAACATAGGAATCCAGACTCCGCTTGATTCGATCTTCAGTTTCGACCTTCATCAGTCAGGAAAAAGAAGAAGGACCCACTTATTCCACTCAGAGAGACCGAACCAGGCAACAAAAAGGCTGAAGGAAGTTCTCTTTCCATTCCAACTAAACTAAGTGAAAAAAGGGGGAGAGCAAAACAGAAACACAGGAACAAAGAAACTATGTCCAAACCAACGAGTCCTTTGGTCGACTCTAAAGAATGTATCGGGAGTTGGGAGTTAGCCGTCTCATAGGAGTGATAGCTGGGTTTTTCACGGAGTTTCTTCGTACGATTGAAAAAAGAGTGCTCTAGGTCGGAGAAAACAAGAAGAAGATTGTTCACCAGTCTGTCTCCCAACCTCTTTAAAGCAGCTACCTACCGTGATATGGTCTTGGGACAGCATTGGCACCTCCGTTTGCTGGATCTTCTAGGCACTCTAAAGCGCTTCCACGAGAGACAGATGGACTTTGAGTTATAGACGGAGAAGAGCCTTTAGAGGATCAAGAGTGATTCCTCAATAAAACAAATGGGATTTTGAGGGAGGGCTGAACGTGATGTACTGAAGGGTTCGCTTTCGCTGATCGGCGCCAGTCTTTCCTGCTGTGAATTTCCCAGGTCGAGAGTGGCCCTTTCCTTCTACCTTACTGAACCCATTCACCAATGATTGGATCACTCAAAGCCAAAGACCAATTCCTTCCTTTTAGGTGGTCTAGGTGGCTGGGATACTATGCCCTTATTTTTAGAGGCTCAAAGACGAGTTCTTTTAAGGAAGCAAAAGAACCCATGTGTCTCGGATGAAGTCTACCCTCTTTTTTTTGCCAGGAAGAAGAATGAGATCCAACTCAAAGTCAAGGAAAGCGGCCTAGACCACTGACTTTTGATGGAAGGCTTCTGAACATGGATTGGTCTGATAAAGCCAATTTATCGGCGAAGAAAATATTTTATGAGAGCACTAGACCTTCTCTCTTTCAGGATTGATTCCCACTCACTGCCTGATAGCAGGCTTGGCCCATGAGACCTATTGTCTTATTGTCCTGGCTCACTTCACTACTTTGGAGGATGGGTTTTTCCCCTTTTTGGTTCGCAAACGCTCTAACCCATCGAGAAGCTCCATCCAAATTGGAGTTGATGTGAGCACTTCCCCAGAGGCAGAAGCTGAGTCTACAAAAGAAAAGGGTGGGAGCATAAAATGTAGGTGAGTCAATTGCGTGTGGCCTTCAAGTATTTCGTATTGTAACAATATTCAATCGGCATCCAAACAAAGGTGCATGTACGGTTCCTAAGGGATACAATTTTGTCCTAATCAACCAACTTCATCGAGAAAGATTAAATAAGTTGATAGCGCGATCTCGTACTAACACATACTCTCTAAATATTGAAGAACTTGCATGCGGCCTTCAAGCCACAACCGCGGTATGAGTTCTGATCTCAGACTTAGTTTGGTTCGCGTCGACAAGGAAACTGTGGACGACAATGGGTTTCGAATTAGAATAGAACGAGGACCCTATCGAACAAATAGAGGAAAGGGCGGAAAGGGGAAAAAGTAAAGTATAAGCGACACGACATATGGCACGAAAAGGAAATCTAATTTCGGTAAGACTTGATCTGAATCGTAGTTCAGATCCAAGTCGGTTCAGTGAGGGCGACCGCGAAAGTCACCGAATGGGTTCGGTCCGTCTTTTCCTGATCTTTGTTTGTCCCCTCAAAAAAAGGCGTGAGAGGACGTTGCAGATGTCCGGGACGGACACGACTTCTTCTAACGCTAGAAGACCACAGGAAGAAACCCGGGACCAGAGCATGTCGTGAAAGACGCACACGGGGCGGGCGTGCTTCGACCGTGTCTCCGGGGTACAGTTGAATGTAGATATCATGAACGCGAGGATAAGGATACCAGGCCGAGAAACCCGGGCAAGTACTCCCCTAATGTGCCGATCGCTAGCGCATCCAGGGCCCCGGCGCCCAGCTCCGCTGGAGAGGCCGTCACTGATCTGAAAAGTGCGTCTGCGGTTCGGATAGACTGATTCTGCGAACGCCTAGCCCCAGGAATCAATAAAAAAACAAGTGCGAAGTTTCATTTAAGATCAGTGAATAAACCGAAAAAAGAGACCTTTCTCGCTCGGCGCCGCACTATGCTCCGCTTCAACAAATGAGAGTTTTCGGTGGAACCGGTGAACCACGCGAGCAGGTTAGATGCGTGGGGCAGAGGGCTCGTAGTACCTGATAGCGCAGCTATGCAGTGGAAGGGAAGGAGCCTAAATCGACCCCCTTCTTTCTTTTTTATTCAAAGACATAAAAGCACAGTACAAAGAGATTGGACTCTCGGATGAGACTAAGCAGCTACCGTTCCGACGCGCCCCTGACCCTATCTTGATTAAAACCGAAAACCCTCTCTAAGGTGGAGCCTAGTTGAAGCTGTCATTCAAAGAAAAAATGGGAATCAAAATCCACTTTTAGGGATATAGATGAAGTCTCGCTCAGTAAAGAGAGTTGTAGATTCGTAGAAGAGGATCAGAATACGCGCGCTACAAAAGGCAGCTAGCCAATGAAAGTAAGTGGAAAGAATATAGTACTTTTGTACTGACCCCTCCGGGGCCCCCGGTTGTTTTGGCGCGCCCTACCCCAACGTTAGACTATTGCCTTTTTAGCCTACGCTTGCTGCTTGCAGCATGGATTCGATAGATCTATCGAATCCATGCTTCCCCCGCCCCGAAGCGAGACTCTATCCAGATCTCAAAGAATAACGAGCTAGGCGGCCGGCGGGCAAAGAAAGGGGGCGGGCCGGCCGGTCGGGGCCTTGGCGATACGTTCTTCTTTCGAAGCGTTTTGCCAATAGAGCGAGGGCGTCCTTCTGGGGTGGGGCGTTTACTTGAAAATGACAACCGCCTGTTCCA
>Ga0268249_1000709_pt1 | contig 10866 bp, 7 predicted proteins | sample AgamicAtPe_FD_200257 | JGI IMG/M metagenome (GOLD analysis project Ga0268249, IMG submission 200257) | Agave microbial communities from Guanajuato, Mexico - At.P.e (v2) (version 3) | ecosystem: Host-associated > Plants > Phyllosphere > Phylloplane/Leaf | place: Guanajuato, Mexico | collected...
CTCGTACCTGGCTAGATCGCCCGAGTTGAAGGCCTCGAGGAGCTCGACCACCCAGCGTTTGGACTTGTCGATGCTGTTGATGATGGGATGTTGGAGGAGCTCGCCGAAGTTGAAGATCTCGTCGCCTAGTAGGGCCGCTAGGGCCATAGTGAATGCTCTTTCCTGTTGGGCTGGCTGTGGGCTTTTCAGTGTCTCGTCAGAATCGCTCAGGCATCCCAAATAGCGGAGGGCGTTCCTATAATATTTACAATGGTCACCAATTTTCTTATAGTGATCTGAGGCGAGAAGGTAATATCTCGCGTGGACTGGAGTGACACCATCCACGTCATCTATTTCTGAAGACAGCTCCTCGAGTAATCCTTCTACGGCATTCAGATCGTTCTTCGTCTGTTTCTGTTCTCCAATTATAATCGAGCACAACACTGAGGCCATCTTGTTGTGCTTCACCTTAGGTTTCAGCGATTCGATCAGCTCTACACACGTGTCTGGATGGTTGATTTGGGCAACAACTTTTGAGGCGAATTCCACCAGCAAGAGGGGATTCATCTTCATTTCGAAATCCGCAACAAAATTCTTATGCAAGCTAAGTAGGTCTTTCTCTCCCGGGGCGTTCTCAATATACTCGAATATTTTGGTCGACAGCTGGTGCCATAGTTTCTTCGAGTATAATTCCTCGAAGGCACTGAACCATTGGGCCTGGTTTGGCCTAATCTGTTGTTGTTGCTGAAGATACTGAGTTACTGGTGGCATCTCGCAGTCAGGTCTTCCTTTTGGTAATCAATACCAGGTGCGGTGTGTTCGTTATCTTGAGATAGTCAATAGTCTGATACCTTAGATTAACCATCAATAGTTAAGACTTGGCGGTTAGCCATGAAATTTCAATCTTTCCTCCGTGAATTTTCTCTTCTGCACCCAAACAAAGCGCGTTATTTAACCGCAAACTGGTCAAACAAACTCGATTCAAGTATCGCGCCAGTTTGCCATAGCTTTCGATTGGCCAAATTCGTTCCTCTTGTGAGAGTTGTTTTCAGCCGCGCGAAATTCAATTGGAAAGTTGGACAAACTAATTGGTCTGTTGTGGTTTAAAGCTCAGGCTAGCCAATGCAGAGGATTCACGTTCCTTCAAATTACTTAGATGATTGGTCTGATCAGATATTAGGGGCTCAGATTACGTAGATTTATTAGAGCCTAACGGACCCTGAAGCTGCTTTCCCCTATGGTGCCTGCTGCGTTATCAGAAAACGTGTATAACTCTAGTTGTGATTTGCGAACTTCGCAAAAGGCATTCCCAATGAGACAAAATGAAACGTTAACTCTACTTTATGTCCGATTCGCCTCTTGATAATGAGAAAATATGAAAGTGCTGATCGTCAGCAATCAACTTCTAGCTAGTTGAAGGTCAAGATTGCATTTCATTCTATTCTAAGTGCCTACTTGTGATCAAGTTACTTTCCTATGTCGTGAGAATCCTCTGGGAGCAGGGTATACCAGTCGTCATAAAAGTCTCAAGATCTGGAAGAGTCGAAAATGGCGAACAAAGATCAGTTCGATTCTACTGAATTTATAGTTGACAAACATATCCAGGACGCGGCTGATCGTGAGGAAGTGTATCGCGTTATGCATGGAGGGATTGTCAAGAAAATACATTTTGATGAAGATTACGTGAATAGTCTCGACTTCCAACTGAAAGGCTATTACCTACTTGCTCAGGAAGAGCAGCTAAGGAAGCCGAGGATTGTTCGGATCGGGGCCATTCAGAACAAAATCCAAGTATCTACTTCTAAACCCTTGATGGAGCAGGTTAACTCAATGCACGAAAGAGTTGGTTTGATGCTGGATGCAGCAGGTAAGGCAAGTGTCAACATAGTTTGCCTTCAAGAGGCTTGGACAATGCCGTTTGCTTTTTGTACTAGAGAACGTCTCCCTTGGACAGAGTTTGCTGAATCTGCCGAATTTGGTGCGACCACCAAGTTTCTGGCGAATTATGCTAAGCGCTACAATATGGTCATAATTTCGCCCATATTGGAGAGGGACGAAGTCAACCTAGAAACAATCTGGAACACTGCTGTTGTTATAGACAACCATGGTCAGTACATGGGGAAATCACGTAAAAATCATATTCCCCGAGTTGGCGATTTCAATGAATCCACCTACTACATGGAAAGTGACCTAGGTCATCCAGTATTTGTTACAGAGTTTGGCAAGATTGCAATCAATATTTGCTATGGGCGTCACCACCCCATGAATTGGTTGATGTACAAAATTAATGGGGCCGAAATCGTCTTTAACCCTTCGGCGACTGTTGACTCGTTGAGCGAGACTATGTGGCCCATCGAGGCAAGGTGTGCAGCTATAGCTAATTCATACTTTACGTGTGCGATAAATCGTGTCGGAACCGAAGAGTTTCCAAACGAATTCACATCCGGTGATGCAAAACCAGCCCACAAGAGTTTCGGACATTTTTACGGCTCCAGCTATATCGCAGCACCAGATGGTCGAAGGACCCCAAGCTTGAGTCGTATAAAAGAAGGATTGTTGATCGGTGAAATAGACTTGAACTTATGTCGGCAAGCGAGCGACAAGTTTGGATTTCAAATGACTTCAAGGCTGCCATTTTATGCTAAAAAGTTAACTGAAGCTACCAGTGAGCAGTTCCGGCCTCAGCAAATCAAGAAAACCCTTCCAGACTGATTGATATACCTATGTGGATTGGCTCAGATTTTTTAATGATCAGATATGAACAACGGTCTCATTTCAAGTCCTCCCAATTGTAGTTTTACATGGGATGATCGGTTCCTCCTATCTGGCGATCAATCATCGATCCAGTTTCTATTTTGAGGTTGTCAGAGTTGTCAAGCTCACCTGATCTAACATGCGGTCTGCTATCTACATCGTTGCTTTTCTTGGTGATATGTCGGACAAAATCTCTTTTACTTGAAACTAGACTCTCAGGCTGCACAACTCTTCGGATGTGACCAATATTGTCGTGGCTCGTCGCTCTAATCTGTCCGACCAGTTTATGTTTGTCATCTCCAGGTTTGGATGTTGCTGAGATTCGATTTGCGCTGCTGAGGGACATTTCCTCTAGATTTATGGGGAAGATTTGGCAAAGATGGCGGAGGCTATGTTAGAAGGTTGTTGACTCTACGGCTTCGATTTAGTTTAATTTTCAATGTTTAGACAGCAACAGAATCCTGCCGCTAGGGAGGAAAATCTATCATCTGTTTCGACAATCATCATAGCTATAATAGATTGAATATAGCGACTTAGAAGTGCTTTAGCTTTTTTAATCGGAACAAAGCTACCAACACTGCTGAGCAGCGTTCACCTACAACGAATCATAACCATCACCTATACGGCCTTCTCACCTGGAATGACATTTCTAGTTGATGTGATGATATCAGAATGTCTCCTTGGTAGCTCGGCTGAATGTGCAGCGAGGTTGATTTGGTCTGATTTAGTCTCAGGTTGTTGTCTGGCCTCAGTTAGCGGCTGAGGCTGCTGTGAGTGATACTGAATAAAATCTTCGATATTTGATGGTCCGACTAAAGAGGTCTTTCCCTGCTGTGCTCTCAACGCTGCCAAAAGAACTCCGTCTTCAATATCCGCTATTGTTGGGCGATGTTGAAAACGGCGGGCTTGGTAAGTCGCATAGGGGTTACGCTGAAACTGAGGGTGATTGAAGTAGCGTAACTGCTGATAGTAATTTGAAACTTGGCCTTGGCCCCGTTGAACTACAGGTTGTGAGTCGCTTGTTCCGGTTGGGCTCGCCTGCAATTGACTGTTTCGTAACAAGTCAGGATAAGGCTGATGACCTAGTCCAGGATGGAATTCAACAGGGTATGGTGGATAGGGGTAACCAATGAATGGGATAAATGGAACTTGCGTTTCAATCTTACTATGTGAGCCTGATTGTAACTCTACTGGCCCGAAGGGTTCTGTTTGAGACGATCGCTTATTATCAGTTAAATCTTGTTTACTTCCTTGGAAATTATCACCTCGGTTCTGAGGAATGTGCGAGGTAACTAATGAAGAATCGATCGTTCCTGGCTGCTGAATTGAGTTGGCGACATTGGGATGAAACTGTCGCAATGGTGTAACATTAGGCATCAACAAGTGCGGTAATGAATATCTTGAATAAGCCAATATGGCTCTATCATCAGGCGTCAATTGATTTACCTCGAACACGTCTCGCGCGCTTTTCTTCGATTTCTGGCTCACCCTCGAGACTGAATTACTCTTTACTTGTTCAGATAGCTCGTGATCCTTACAACTTCCTCTTGTCACAACATCTTCGTCTGAGCCCTTTTCACTCGATTTAGAAACTGTTGGTGACGGTAATGTGACAGTGACTGATGTAGGTCTCTCCACCTCAATTGTATCCCGTCCTTCGGTCGCTTTAGAAGTTTTGGGACCCTTGGTGGTTAAGGATGGCCTACGGGACGTATTTCTCGCCTGAATAGCTGGGTCATACATTGTTTTTGATGTGCTCGGACCCTGAATTTCAGGTGGATCGAAGCCGATTTCTGGTTGATGCTGGTAAGTTTTCTGACCAATCACCATATAGTTAGAGTACTTTCTAGCTTGGACCGGAGTTGGATAAACTGGTAAGCCAAGGCCAACCGATGAGACCGAGCGGTGAGACCGCGTTTGTTGCTGTGTAGCAGCATGATCGATCAAATGAGCCATCTGACCGCTATCAATTGTATTTGATCCATCGAACTGACCCCATGAGTTAGGCTCAACAGAACACGATGGCCCTAGCGACTCCTCGCGGATGCTTACTGCGATTGAGCCTCTTTTGCTTGGACGTCTCGAACCTGCAGTGCTCGGGGCCAATGTTGCCACTGATTTTCGAGCACTACCCAACTTCTCAGCAAGAGTGAGATTTGTTTTGGTTTGCGAATCAGCTTGGCTCCTATCGTTATCTACATGAGTTCCAGTCTTCCTGGAGGATTTGTCGTGCTCTTTATCATCTTTGCCGGCTTGAGAGGGCTTCCGTTTCCTCAAGCTCGAATCATTTCCCGATCCCGTGGATGTTTCGTTATTTTGGCGCTGCGAAGTTGGACTGGCGCTCCCGGAGCCGCTGGATGATGAAATCTGATGGCTTAAATCCATGCTCGGTGGACATGGAGCCGATATATATGGACAGGAGGTAACATGTTGATTCTCGCCCATACCCATATCATCATTTTCGTTCTCTCTCCTGTAAAAATATGAGAAGTTCGATACGATTACAGGCACCGGTAGGGCAATTGTCAGGACGCCAGCAATAGCGCATAGCGAGCCAACAATCTTGCCCCAGACACCAACGGGTCTCATATCACCATAACCCACAGTGGTCATGGTGACCACTGCCCACCAGAAAGCGTCTGGTATTGATTTGAAATTTGATTTTTCTGAATCTGCCTCAGCGTAATAGACTGCAGACGAAAATAGAATGACACCGATGAATAGAAAAAATATCAACAGACCTAGCTCTCGCATTGAGGCTCTCAGCGTCCGGCCTAATATTTGTAGACCCTTAGAATGGCGAGAGAGTTTAAATATCCTAAAGACTCTAACTAGACGTATAACTCTAAGTATCGCCAAGGACATGGCTTGATTTGATTGGGCAGTACCCGCCCGAGCTGAAGCTAAGGGGTCGTTGTTTGTAATTGATGATGGCGATATGAGTTGTTGATGAGCTAACAGTTGGGACCCAGTCATACGCAATTTGAGATCTTCTTCTCTTTTATCCGCAATAATGGTGGCTAAAGTAATGAACTGAGCAGATTAAGCCGGAGCGAATGTTCAGAGTTAGATTCAGGATATAGTGGATGTTGGATGATCGTGAGAGGCAACGGTTTTAGAGGGAGCATGGCATCCTTCACTCGGTTCAATCTTGTGAAGGTTATGTCCGAGCAAGACGAATCGAGACAAGTAGATCAAGGCGCCCAGAAGCGACTAGCATGCATAGGGGAGAGGGTCCAAGCAATCAGCCGATGGTGGGGGATGGCCTCCATTTAACTAGGTGAAGTGACAAATATCTGCCATGAGTGAGCCTTGGAAGGCTTGATACATGAATAGAGATCTACCAATACTCACATATGGAACTATAGCGACAAAGTCTATTATGTTCATGATGTCTTTCAAGAAGGCAATCTTACTAGGACAAGCGCCGAATCTAACAATGAGCTCTAGCGAGAACCAGATCTGAGCGAGTATTAAAAAGGAGAGGGTTGTGTTTGTCAGTGGTTAATTTGATTGGTAGACGGGCTCAGAGAGTAAAGGAGGGGGGCTTGAACTTACAATACACGTAGTTTCGATGAGGAAAAAGGGTTCAGATAATGTGGGCACTTCATCTTCAACGATGCGAGTTATATTGGACGTCATGTTGTAAATTGTATAGTGTTTGAATTCGGGTAAAGTTTCCAAGCAGAATATAACAATTGATAGGAGAATCACTACCACTGATATAATTGCAACAATTCTGGCTCCTGTAATGGATTAGATTTTGCCGAAATATATGGAGTTAGTATGTTTGAAATCTATGGGATTCTGATGGGTGTTGATTGGATGGTTTGGTTTTAGTATTCCTACACACCTTGTGATGATTCAGGGTACTCGAACAGTAGCCAAATATTACGCTGCAACTCATCCTCAGGCATTGGCTTGTCAGCCTCCTTGATGAATCCCTCATCCTCGCGGAACTTGAGTAGAGTTGCTTCGCCAAGTTCGTAAAATTTAATCTCCTCAACGAACACATCCAACGGTATATTCACAGGTCTGCGCAGTTTTCCACCGCTTTGATAATAGTACAATATTGCCTCAAAACACAGACGATTTCTATCAAAGAAGTACTCATTTTTGATTGGATCGAAGTATCTGGTATGAGGGGATGAAAGAATGGAGTGGGGCGGATTGAATTGTTTGATGATGGTCAGTGATGAGTCGGTTGGATTAGGCTGTTCAGGTAAACGAGTGTTTCGCAGACTAATTTTCCGCGAGTTGTGAATTGGCGCGCGAACATCATCCACAGAATCGAGACCAACAGGCGCTCGAGCTGTGGCAAGACCATTTCTATGGCTAGATTTGGTTCAATTTGTCTTATGTAGCTTTTAGAACAGGTTAGTGGGAGGGTTTCAAAAGGATAACAGTGTTTGACCATCAATTTGGTTATATTCACCCACTCCTTTTGAAGCTTTTGCTGTCTAAATCTGGCAGCCACTTCAATCGACAGTCCGAGCGCTTGATCTCAGTCAAGTTGCGAGAAAATTGGCCCCTTCAGGATTAAGCCAACCTGGAAGAATTGGCTCAAATGCATGAGCTTGGAGTGAAAAGTTTGCGGAGGAAAGCCGATGCAAGCGAATAATATGCGAGAAAAATTTCCCTGCTACATGAGTTTGGTAACAGAGGAACATAGAAGCCAAGTCCATCAGAGGCCATCTTCAGACAGAGGCACCCAATCAAGCGATGACTCCACCCGCCTATCATTCGTCGGGCCCCAAGCTAATCCGGCCGAGCATTTAGGTCCAAAAAGTTGGCGCCAGACCCTGGCAGGTTGACTACAAAACCAGCCCGAGCTGCTCGGGCCTCCTGTAAGCTCACTGATGAGGCTCCGTAATCTTGTTATCTAAGATACTATCTTGTGCCTGCGCTTTACTCTTTTCTCCCAGCTTTCTCTTCATTTGTATCGCCTATCATCGTGATCATCATCCAGTTCATTCAGGAATTAGAAGTAGGGAGCTTGGCGGATTTGACAAGCATGTACCAACATGTCTCGCTGCCATGCGCACAAGAGTCTCAAATAGCTTGCTGGCCCACTCATTGGATTAGATTGGCCAGCATGAACTTTGAGCACATACGAGCTTGCTTGGAACAAAGTTGAGAGAGGAGACTAGAGTTGTGCCCCCGACTCTTGCCCAAACCTCTTCCGCAATCCCATGTTGGCAAACTAGTTGGCTAAGATGATCGAGCAAATAAAGAAGTGCTACATTGCGGATGGAGCATTGTAGTTTGGAAAACCTTGGGCTTTGGATAACTGGGACTACAAGTTCAGCCTCCGGGCCAAAGTTGGCTGAAAGCCGGGCAGGATCAGGATTTTCATCGCGCTATTTATGTAACAGAATAATCGACTAGGGCCCTCAAATAAGCCGCATTGTTTGTTGTCCCTGGAGCGGCTGAATCTGCCGCCACCATCCCTTCCCCTTCGCAAATCATCACAGCCAGCTTTGAGAGGGCAACATTTGTCGGTTCTACTCGTCGTCATTAGATTGATACACTGCCATAGTCAGCAATGGAGTTTAACCTGAGCTTCTGGGCGAAGAGATGGAGAGAGGGGCGAACAGGGCGCCAGCGGACAGGAGGAGCAAGCCGAAGCTCATCCAGCAGTCAAAATGACATTACAAAAGAATCCGGAGCTACTCTAAGTGAAAGGATAAGATTTTGTGCCCGCAGTGTTGTTGTTTCCAGGCTGGATGTGGATGTTGTGATTGATGTTGCATGAAAGAGACTGTCAAAAACAGCAGTCCCCTGATCTCAGCTCTAGCTGACAAGTTGAAAATTTCATTGTTTCACTCGAGCTCCGCTGAGATGGGCGGCCGATTTTTGGGCCCATTCCGTTCGAACAAAACAATTATCTATCAAAATCGATTGCGTTGGATCAATTCCAAACCGACAATTCACTGGATGATTGACTTGATTGCCAACCTATTTAGAGCCAATCATTTCCTCTTTGTCAAACAACATAAGCCTAAACTGTCCGCGAATTCAATCGAGCGCGCGAGCTTGTCGGCGAAAGTCGTTCAATGAACCCATCACTTTGGCCATCAAGTTTGGCAAGGGCGCCCGCTTTGGAATGGGCGAGCGACAGTTTTGATCGCGGGCAAAATTTTCCAAATTAAAAGAGCTCAGCCGATATATAAGCCTACTCACCTTATTCGTTTTCGCGGATCTCCGAGCAACGATTCAGGGAACTGATTTAGCGTCCTAAGTGTGGTCTCGAACCTAAGACCGCCCACGTTTATTATACACCTCTGGCAAAGATCGTGCCTGTGTTTGAGGGGTTCAAAGCGCTGGGCTAGATACTGGCCGGCTGCTGGCTTGTGAGCTGGCGCCGGCACAAATTGGAGCTGTCTCTCCTGGTGCCGCCTTTGGTTCGTGTGCTTTTGGGTGGCCGAGAAGTGGCTGCTACTAGATGCGCTCTCCTGACCGTCGCAAGCCTTCGCCTGATCTACGTCATCTTCATCGCTGTCGAAACTTGTCACCCCGTCCAGGTGTGTTGTCATCGACCGCGTCCTATTTGATGGATGGCTCTGCCTATGCTGGCCTCTTCCATGGTGACCATGGTGTTGTTGTTGTTGCTGTTGCTGCTGCTGCTGCCGTTGCTGCTGGTGTTGGCGCACTGCTTGCGCGTAGTACTGCCGGTAGGCGCCCGACGGACCAACGCCAGCCGCCTCCGGGTCAAACTCAAACTGGTCGCGCAATTCAATCGGCGCCCCAAACTCGTCCACCAGCTCATGGCCCTCCAAGTTCTGGCCTTGTGCGCTTGGTTTTGGCAGGGATCTTAGGATGAAGTAGATAATGAGTAATATAATAATGCAGATTATTAGACTGAGTGCCAGCATGATCTTTTGAATGGCCCTTGAGGGTGTATATTTGAGTAGATTGATTGACTGACTTGGTTGGAAGCTTTCATCCAACTCTAGTCCAAATGTTGCCTATTTGCATCACATTGAACCTCATTCTCACAACAACCATTGAACAAGCAAGAAATTGCCCTAAAACTTGCCCATTCCTCTCCCAATTTGGATCTCTTTGAGGCCGGGAGTTTCAGTTGGCGTTTGTGAGGCGCCAGCGATGGACGAGCCAATTGAGATCTGTCTGTCTGGCTCATTCCAACTTACTGGCTAAATGGTGATGAGCAACCGAGAGAGCCAGCAGTTTCATCTGACAGGTGGTTTGGGTTTCACCAGCTTGAATATTGAAACGATATCTGATCATCTCAAACAAGTTTCAACACCTCAAATGGCAACACTGGGCTGTCTTGCCGCAAAACAAGCCAATACTTGTGCTCACATCGACCGCTCGTCTCTCAATCGAACTGCTCTAAGTTAAAGCATATTATCATTTGATTGAATGAATTGGAACTTTCTTCGAGTGCCACTATGTACAATCTTGTTGCTCAATACTCTTCTGTTGCTAGCTGAGGACTAGTTTTGATTTGTTTTGCAAGCTCATTTTTGCATTGAAGTCGGAGTTTCATTTTGGCAGCCTTGGCCAAATCAACTGCCGCTCGCGCCGCGATGGAAGCTAGGTTTTGTTTGTATCTGTTCGAAAGACAAATTGGACTCTCAAGATTTTGGCAAACCAAATGTGTGAGTCGGCGTTAGGAGATAGAAGCGGTAGCCTAACGAGGCAATTTAATGGCATAGATTCCTTTGATTTGGCTGTGTTTGTTCAAGTCTGCGCATGTCGCCTGAGTCGCGAGTGGCGCTATGCGCGGGCAAACCAACAAGGTAGAAACGGGCAAGCGAGAGAGAGAGAGAGAGAGTGGCGCCCTCGCCCTTTGGAAACATGACACGCTCAGCCATCGCCGTCTCCTCGCCAATGTCGAATCAGACTTGTTAAGACGCGCCTATTATTATCGTGGACGCGAAATTTTGCGCACAGGTGAGAGGGTGGCCGGATTGGGCTCGTTCGAAGTTGGCCGATCATCCATCATAGAGGAGAGCGAGCCGGTTATGGTTGGCCTTGTGGTTTCTGCCTCTTGAATGGCTCTATTTTCGCAGTTTAGCCAGTGGCTTTCAACGGGCGAGTTATAAATGGCTCCATGTTACCTGAATACTCCCCTCCTCCTCCGATGACCCATCCAACCCCCTTCAC
>Ga0268249_1000710_pt1 | contig 10841 bp, 15 predicted proteins | sample AgamicAtPe_FD_200257 | JGI IMG/M metagenome (GOLD analysis project Ga0268249, IMG submission 200257) | Agave microbial communities from Guanajuato, Mexico - At.P.e (v2) (version 3) | ecosystem: Host-associated > Plants > Phyllosphere > Phylloplane/Leaf | place: Guanajuato, Mexico | collected...
CGCGCAAGTTCAATGGCGCTCAGAGAGTCGAGCAGAAGGGTCCCAGATCCTCCGCACTTATAACGCAGCTCTCCTGGCAACATGACTCCAAGTAGTCGCACACCACTGCGGCCCGGCCAGATGTGGATTTGTGGTCGCGCTTGAACAGGTGCTGCGACTGCGGCTGGGGCCGCAACTGCGGCTGCTCCTGGCGCCCTGAGCGCGCCCCACTCCGCCCGGAAGCGAGGCGCCGCGACGCCCGCAGTATCTCCACCAGCGCCAAGTCGGACTGCTCGCCACTGCCGCCGCCGCCGCCGCCGCCAGCCTCCAAGCCCACGGAGCCGTACGGACTCAGCGACAACACGTTGCTCTCGCGACCCAGCCGCATGCAAAACTGCTCCACCAGCCGCCGCAACTCCTCAGCAGTGCAAACCTTGTACCGCAACTCCTGGCCTCTTGCGCGCTCGCAACACAGGCTCGCTAAAACCAGAGTCGCGCAAAACAGCGCCAGCTGCCTCATCGCTGCCTTGCCCTCCACTCTCGCTTCTTGTCGCTCGCCAGTTGTTGTCGCCACACTCGGTCGGCTTGTCCCGCGATCTTGGCGTCGACGCCAGTCTCAGTCTCAGCCTCAGGACGCTCCTGTCTCCGCCGCCCCCTGTTCTCCAAAGAACGATTGCAGTTTCCGATTGCCACCAAAACTCGTGCGCCCGCCAGCTCAGCCCCACTCTACTTCCTGTCTGCTCTCCACGAACACCACACTAGAGATAAGCGAGCGAACCAGCTTGAGGTCAGATCGAAATGTGTTTGCTCCTCCTCTTACGTCGAGCGCTCCTTCTGACTGGCACTTTGCTTGCTCCTGACTAACTTGCTAGTTGCGGACTGACTGGCCGCTCTGTCGCCAGGTCCTCGCCTCGAGCCACCAGCTCTGCGTGTGCGCCTCTCGCTGGTTGAAGCTCATACTCTCGACCTTGATCGCAAAGCTGCCGCTCTCTTGCATTTGCCCAGGGGGCCAGCCGATCGCGTGCAGTCTAGTCTGTCTACCTGCAACGGTCCATCGGGTGCAAAATTTCGCTATTAATTTCAGTCGCGAGTGCATACCATTCATGGAAAGTATGGTGCGCGCCTTCATGTTGACACAGTCTCGCGCTGTTGGCTCATGTTACTACAGCGATACTTTCCGCCACCACCTCCACCGTCCAGAGTGGACATGTGATCGAAGTTCCTCTTAGGATGCTTGGCGCTGTTGGTGGTTTGTTTGATTGAGGCTAGCAGAGATTGGGATGTGTTGTTGTTATTTCTGGTTGCGGGCGAGTTGCAGCGGATGCCCAAGTCAAGGTGCGTTACGTGTTTACTCAACCTTCTCAGCATCATAGGTAACTCATCCAATGTATACCTATATAATAATATATGCTGCCTGGGTTCACATCGATGACACAATTTGTGCTTATGCGCCAGACAAACTAGTCTCCCTCCGTAAGAGACGTCATTGCTCATTATTGATTTGTTGTTATCACATTGACACGATAAAGCTGATAGAAAGCAGGTTGTTTTGCAATAGAAGCATTGTCTTTCATCATCTGGATAGATCTCGAACTTGTGTCGCGCTGATTGGGTGACGCCCCAATCTAAAGCCTGAGATCTAAGAACCCTTTCCGTCTCACACATCCTAAGCATATCTTGATATGTGGCCATTGCAATTGTAAAGTCTAGGACGGACGGGTCATTCGCCATCTTACAGATTAGTTCGTCGTGGCTGAATACAGGATACCTCCTAAGTGATGAATAGTGATCTATGCAATTTCTCCCTAATCTCAGCCAATCCGCGGGTGCAAAGTTAACAGCTTCAGCAAAATTCAAGCCTTGGTTGAAGCCAGTATGATAAGCTCTAGGAAATGTGATAACAAACTCTCCGGCAAACTGATTTACACGATGAATGGGAACTCGATCTTCTATCAATGATGATGGATTACAAATAGTAACCAGCTGATGTAACAGGTCAGGCTGAGATTCAAACAGATTGGGCGCTAACCGTTTCATTGATCGCTCGAAGTTCTCCGCCTGTGACCCAGGTACGCCGTACCAAGTTTTCGGTTCTCCGTGATGAAGATAACTTATTGAATAAGTCCAATGGTCCTCATTATGCCAGCAGAAGGTGGAAAAGCACATGCCCACGTACATCCATGGAATTATCATGCCGCTTATATTTGTATTAATATACTTAAAGACGCTGCCTTCGGCAACAGGAGTGTTGTTGAGATTCCAAGGATGATCAATGTATTCTAGATCGGGCCCATCCAACAGGTCCCTGGTGGCCTGTGTTGGAAATCCGCTACCAAATTCATTGCAATGCAAATCGGCCCCATACTCAACGCTAACATTATCCTGCAAGGAGGATACAAGACGCCAATACTCTCTCTCAACTTGCGCTAGAGGAACATCTGTTGTGTCAGTTTTAAAATAATTTCGCTTAAATTGGTCGGCCATTTGTGTGAACTCATTTAGTGTGTAATGTTTGTGTGATAATGTGAATCCGAATTCAGTATAATTTAGTTTAGTCCTTATAGAGGCCTCAAGCTCATTCAATCTCTGAGTTCTGGGCGTAAATTTAAAACAATCCTCGTCGACCGCAAAGGGTGGCTTGAAAGATTTGGGTGGCACAATCTTACAAATGCCATACTTTTCCGCCTGAGATCTAATTTTGGCTATATAGCTGATGGGCCCCCTTTTGAATTCGGCCATAGTTGGGTGAAAAACTGGGGCCTCCTCAATCATGTTGCTGGTAGTAGTGGTTTGCGGTTCAAGGAGAAGTTTCAAGGATGGTTGGCCCTTTGGAGGCGGCGGGCTTGCGTGGGAGAGAAACTGAATTTGCGTACGCAATAGGTGAGCGGGTAGTGAATGTGTATATATAGGTAGGGTTGAATAATATTGGCCGGTGCAGGTCTACATATAGCGCTGGCCGTCTATCCATCTGCGTGCAGGGTTACCCGATGAGCTATTGGAGCATCCCGGGCCAGCGCTGGCTGGGCTAGAGGAGCGGGCGAAGTCCGGCTAGCCTGGTTTGGGGAGCGAGCGGGCGATATAGTTGAATCGAGGGGTTGCAACCAGAAGAGAGGGAGCTGGAGTCGGATCAAACCAATGCACAGTGCTGGGTAGCAAGGCCTTAGGGCAGCGGCGGCAGCAGCAGCACCAACAATAATAATACTTGTGTGTGTGATGGAGAGAAATTCGGCCTGTGTGCGTTAAGGCAGGAGGCTGGTGCCTGTGCTTGTGTGTGCGCTGGCCTGGCCTGGCCTGGCCTGGCTCCATTTAAAAAGCATAGCCAGACAGGCAGGCAGCTAGGGCTAGAGCGAGAGAGAGGGAGCAGGAAAGACTGCACATAGGAGGTATGAGAGCGAGCGAGGGATCCGCGAGGAGGAGTAGGATCGAAAAGTGCAATGCTGTTCGTCCTGGGCCAACTCTGCTCGCGAGCGGGGCTGGCCGAAGTCTGCCTAACAGGAGGGGGCAGAGCCGTCGTAGTTATCGCTGGCTGAACTTGCACAGATAGCGTCCTCCAGTTGGCCCTGCCCGAACAGCGCACTATTTGCCGTCCAAAACGCACGCACTCGCAGCTAGTTCGGGCCAGCGAGACACACGGACGTCGGCGTTGGCTGTGCAGCTGGGAGACGGGTCCTGCGTGTGCAGGAACAGAGTCAGGCATATTCCAAGGCTAAGCCAGTGCATTTCTCTTTGTCTCTCGGCCTGCCAGCCCGAGTTTCGTTCGTTCGTTCGTTCGTTCGCTCCGTTGAGTTTGTCGTCTGCTCGCTCCCTGTCCGCCAGCTCGAGTTTGCGCATGCGAGTTTGCTGCGCTTCGGCCGAGTGCGCCGCCGCGCCGACCGAGCCCGCCGCCCACCAGTCTGCGCGCGCGTCCGCTCGAAGGGCGGGCTGGTCTGCGCAGAGGAGACCAGCGGCTGCTTCGCGGCCTCCTGCCGCCCCCCGTGTGTGGCCCTGCAAACTGCCAACTGCCTTCCCCCGCGAGTTCGAACTTCGGGTTTACTGACCCGCCGCCAGGGACGGGACGGGTCGCCCGGCCGCCCAGAGGCGAGGTGGCGCCGCCGCCGCCGCCGCCGCCGACCAAACTAGGCGCGCAGGCTCGCAGGAGTGGAAGACGAATTTCGGTCAAACAAAATTTATGGCCATGGACATTGCGCTTGCTGGCTGGCTGGCTCGCGAGCGGAGGAGAGACGGGCCGGCGGAAGAAGGAGAGCAGCGCAGGAGAGGGAGGTGGGTAGACAGACAGGCGGACGGACGGGCCGGCGGCGGCAGCGGCAGAGGCAGAGGCGAGCGAGAGAGAGAGAGAGAAGGCGCTGTGGCTGGAGCCCAGTTTGTGGGCTCCGCTCGCTGCGTTGGCTGCCCTTTGACATGACAAGCGACCATCGCCGCACTCTGCCTGCTTACTCAATGCGGTACACAGACCATTCTCTTTGTGCCGCTGCTGTTCTCTCGCTCTCGTTGGACCACTCGGCCAAACTCGTGTCGTTCTTCGTTCACTTGTTTTCAATTGGAAGCCAGAATTCGCTCGGATCGCGCCAGAGTTTTGCGGATGTCGCCCAACCGGCCGCATCCCGTTGCATCGATCCAAGTGGCTCGCATCCTCCTCTATCCTATTATGCAATCTCAAACTATAGCAACCAGACAACAGTCACAACCCAAGCGACGCTAAACCTCTCTCGGCTCGCCTCTCCTCCAACTCAAGGGCCAATTATTGATCACACTACTTACTTATTGCACCACCAAATTGGCTTCCAAAAAAGAAATTCAAACAAACCAATCAGCGTTCACTTGCTCAAGCGAGCGGCCATGCCAAATCATCGGCGCACCAAAGAGTCCCGATGCACAAAAGTAAGCTAGTTAAGTGGACCAAAGACAGATCCATCGCCAAGTCTGAGCCCATTTTTCCTTTGCATTTAGAAACCTAAGAGCGAAACTATAGCCAAAGCAACAACAGACAAGCAGACTGATCATAAATGGGCGATAACTCCATGTACTGGTCGGACCAGTCCGCCTGGTATCAGCCGCACCAGCAGCAGCATCAGCCGCCCCCGCCCTACCAATCGGCACCTTACCCCACTGTTCCAATGCCAACTGATCACAACCAAACTCCACCCCTGCCGGCGCCACAGTCTCATCCACACCAACAACAGTCGCCGTTGCAGCATCACCAAATATTGCCAAATGGAATGTCCAATGGAACTCATAACATGCAATCATCAATCCAATGCCCCCAATCTGCACCAGCAGCGCAACCTATGGCTCCGATGAACCACTACAACCCTCACTTGAACAGTATAACCCATGAACCGTTAGCAGCGCCAATGCAGCAGCAGCAACAACAACAACAACATCAACAACAATTGCCCCCTCCCCCGCCATCGCAACAACAGCAGCAACCACATGACTCCGCAAATTATCAAATGCTTCATCAGCAAACTTATCAACACCAGCACCAACAACAGGCTACTCCTGTTCCTCCGCCCCCTCCCATGTATCCACAGTCGAACTCATACCCAAACATGATGGCGCCCACGCAGGGTACCCCAAATGCCATGCACCAATCTATGCAACAAACACCCCAACAACATCAGCAGCAATCACATTACCCTCACCAACAGTATTCGCCTCCCTCTTATTGGAATCACTCGGCAACCATGCACAATCAATCTGCTTATGCCGCGCCAGGTGCGCCTCAGGGGCAGACGATACAGAGTGTCCCAACGCCGCCATCTACGATGCAAGATAGCAACTCAAGTTACCACAATCAAGCGCCTCCCCCACCACCACAACCATCACAACAACCACCCTCACAGCCCAATCTCAATATGCCTTACGACAACCGGGGCTCAAGTATGTCAGCCAATTATGCTACACCCTACCAACAATCAGTGAATCAAGGATATTATGGTTCTCATGATATCCAACCACCGCCAACCGACACATCCATGTCATATGACATGAACCACCACCAGCAACCTCAACAGCCGGCAACAAATCCTCAAAATTGGTCCAACGGCTACTATCAGCCAAGTCAATCGCCATATACTGGAACGATGAACCCGTACCCCTCACTGTACAATGGTGCCAATACAGCAACGCAAAGCCAACCTAACCACCCCATCCCGATCCAAGGACCCCCACAATCTATTCAGCCTCCCCACTATCCGCACCACCAACCACAACAGTCACAACAGTGGCCTCCCCATCATCATGCCGTACCCATTATGGAACTCAGTAAGGCTGTAGACAAGAAACCGGTGAAACCAAGGGCGCCAAAGAGACAACCAAACCCAAACGCGCCTACTGGAAGGCGGAAAAGACCTTACATGACAGAGGAGCATAAACAATCTGGTTATGCAAAGTTTTATCAGATAAAACGGAAGGAACTAAAAGCTGTGGATTTCGGACAAGCATCGAAGTTGATCTCTGATCTTTGGGCCAGATTGAGCGATGAAGAGAGATCTATATATGTCAAAGATGTCAGTGTTAAGCGCAAGGAGCTGCTCAAGAAGAAAGCATCGCAACAAGCTCAAAATCTTTTAGTTAGAGGCATAAAACAGGATCAGGAAGTTTTATTGCCTCAAGGGCTGAAAACTGAAGTAGAAAAACAATAGAATAGAGGTGTAAGTTTTGTAAGAGAGCACAATAAATTAATTAGAATTTGACGCGCTAGGTTTGTTTTTGTCTGAGATTTGGTTGCATCCGGATTCCGGATGAATCCACGACAATTTGATTGATGCGAGTAAGAATCAAGCTAAAAGCGAAATCTCTTTCTCGAATCGGGCAACTTGCGTGCGTCCGGTTAGCTGAACGATCGATCTTCGCGCCTGTGCGCCAGAGCCGGTCTTCAATCACAGCTCTTCGAACCATACTCTGGTGTCTGAAATTTATTCTTGGTCACCAACCAACCACATGGAGTAGGTACAGCCGGTGCCCAAAGTTTTGATATGCTCATCAGATGGCTTGCCAATATTTAGTATCTGTGGGACGGCGTCCCAGCCCTCTATGTTTCTGGCCCACCTTTTCAGTACTCAAACCTAGGAACACTACCTACGCCTATCCGGTAGAGGTTCTAATACCGAAAAATTCGTAGCTCGATCATTCAGCCAGAAACCTAACTGATCGGAGACATCAGAACTTATGGCATTGCGTAATCAGAACCAAAAATAGATACAATGTAACAATTAATGGCCTGTATATCTGCTCACCATTTAGCACAGAAATGAACAGAACACATTGCGCACGCGGCTAGTGCAAGCGTGCCTACATTTCCTCTAGTTTTACAATGTTGACAGATCAAATCGATGGCATCAAATTTATACCCGACACTATGGGGACACAATGTGTCAGATCGTTCAGTAAACTCATCAAGCTTTGCTACAACAAAGCCGGTCAGATCGACATTGAACAAGTGACAGTAGCCTGTCAGATTCTCAATAATGGCGGGGTGATCGCGTTTCCAACTGATACAGTTTACGGAATGGCTGCCAAGCTACAGGATCCTTGTGCCTTAGAACGAATCTACAAGATCAAGGGAAGAGATTCAGCTAAGCCTCTAGCTGTTTGTCTTTCCAGTGTGGAAGAGATCACCGATGTGGCGGAATTCCACAAGCCAGTCCAGAAGCGTATCTGCGAGGCCCTCTTACCCGGATCCATAACTATTATTCTTAAGCGATCGCCTCAGCTCAATAAGAACTTCAATCCAGGAATTGACACTGTTGGAATTAGAGTGCCCGATCATAATTTTGTCATGGCCCTGAGTCGAATCGTGGGCCCCCTGGCACTAACCTCCGCCAATCGAAGTGGTCAACCTAGCCCCCTATATGCCCAGGATTTTGAGGAAATGTGGCCAGAACTAGATGCCATCTATGATAATGGTATAGCCAGGAAACACTTCGCCATCGAAACAGGCCAGACAGGAGATCATAAACTGGGTTCAACAATAGTTGACCTGACTGTACCGATGAAATACACCATCGTGAGGGAGGGTTGTTCCTTGAACAAAGTGCACAGTTTATTGAGTAGGTTTGGTTATAGAAACATTAGCAATAAATCTCCGCCAAAAACTTAGTACTTCATCACATTAAATTGTCGTTGATAGGCTGGGTTGGAGAGCGCCAGTTAGTGATGAAGTCAATCGTCCCTATGTTTCACATTGTTATTCAAGGCTTCTAGATGCGGTGGTTTACCCCACGTCGAGCTAAGTATTTGACCCTCAACGACAAGCGCTTGCTCTAGTGGCAGGGTGCGAGCTGCATTAACTAAACCCTTTATTGCTATGATGGTTGATTTCGCACCTATCAGATGGGATTCTAGATATTGTTTAGCTTGGGCCATTACCTGTTCATTACTCAAACCAGCGTCCTCCAGAATGTTGTTGACTAGGCCAAGATTTAGAGCCTCCTCTGCACCAACGAGACGCCCTGACGACATAAGCTCTATAGCTCTGCTTGGGCCCACCAGCTGAACTAATCTGCTCCCACCACCCCAAGCGGCAACAATGCCAACTCGACAGTGAACATACCCTATCTTTGCAGACCTGGTAATTAACCTAAGGTCACTGGACACTGCTATCTCGGCACCGCCACCGATAGCTCTGCCTTGTATCAGGGCCATTGTGATCATGGGTAGAGTTTGAAATCTCGCCATGCAATACTGCATTAGTGTGGCCATCTTTAAACCGTCCTCATAATTCGTCATCTCCTTTACTGACACCAAGTCACCTCCTGATTAAGAATTCCCGCAACAGTTAAAAAAGCGATCAATCACGACCAATATCGCTGGACAAAAGCTACTAACCTGAACAGAAGAACCCGTCATGACCGTAGAGAATGACACCCTTGCCTTCGTCCCAGGAATACAACTCGTCAATCGAATCTAGGAAGTCACACATCATCTTTCCTGAGATACCATTTTTTGCCGCACTCCTGATACAAACTGATGCAATTCCTGTCTCATGATCTTTCTGCAATGTAATCGCTTGATCGTCGTTGTTTTTAGCTTTCATGTTCTTGAGTACATGCCTAATGTTCTCGATATGTTCCCTCGTAGGCTCTGTGACTAGCTTCTGGATGCCTGCCATATTTCTGAAATTTGGACCCTTCGAGAGGGTATAAGTTTTAGGGGCGCAACTGGACGTGAATTCCTTGTTAGCCTTGGAATGATAGACTCTATTGGCGGTCCTATGGTAAAGGAGACTGTTTCCAATGGAATAAAAGTGATCAGGCTTAAACGAGGCGGATGGTGAAAGAAATGATCCAGCTCGCACTATGGAACTTAAAAGCTGTTTGCCCCGAAACAAGTCTCTGAATCCATGGGGAAGCTTCGATCTTAGAGAAGCGGCACATATGCCACCGTTCTTAATTATCGTTCCAAGACTAGCGGAGCTCGTCATGGTTTTACACAGACGTTCGCGGACAGTTGTCAAAGTGGGACAATAAACTATCCTCGGAGAGCTCCTAGTCTTGTCTCTCAGAGTCACCAAAATAAATCACGCAATTTACTCTTTTGTTCATCAGGGTGAGCGCTGTTGATACAATTTATTTCTGCTCTTGTTTCGTATCTGGCCCTACGAAGCTCACGATCTAATACAAACATCAGCGCATGGTGAGATAGAACAAGACCGGGGCAGTAGTATCGTCGAGTACTTGCGAAGGAGCTTATCTTAGGTCGTTGACCAGATACATGCTTTACACTATATCAGACTAGGGTGAAGCAGCCTCTCGCACGTTCGCTGGTATCGGTGAGTCCCAATTATATGTCGACTAACAGGTGCTGAAATCGATGAGTCGGTCACAGCCAATGGCATCAGATGAGAGCCAGTATTCGTAAAAAATACCTCTAGTCATTGAAATTTATTGATAACAAATCAATTCGTATCACACAGGGAGCTAAGTATAACCTCCACCGGTGAAAACTTAATACACCTACATCCCTTCTCGTCAGCTGCTTGCAGAGGGATTCAGCTCAAGACTCAGAGCGATTCGATTAAGAACGGCAACAAAATTACATCATAGAGTCCTGACAATTTGAATGGCTAACTGATGCCCCCATTTATTCTGGGTGTTCAATCAAGCTGGCCACAATCCGGGTAGAAATATATCACTGAGCTAACACGTTTACTCAAAGCAGCCAAAGTGCACTGATGGTTCCCATTTGTTGGTAGGCTCTTTCAAGCGAGATTAGGCCAATCTAGAGATCGGTTTGGTTACTATCATTCTCTGCTAACTATGGAACTATGAATGGTGTATATGTCGACCGTTTGTAGGCAACTGGCAGTGGTCACTGAAGTTTGGCGGAGGCAACGATACTGTCTTTGTTGGAGGTAACCCGAAGGTGTTACGGCATCTGATAGGCTGGCTGTATTATCCAGAACACGTTTCATGCGTAATCCGGTATTCTGCGGAACTATCCAAATCGGCACTTTCACCATTGGGACCTGGGGTGGGGTGACGGTCTCAGATCTAGTGGACATATGTCCTGATTATCAAGACGAAGTTTGTATGGTTGAAGTTCTAGCTCATTTAAAAATTTTCCCTCCGCCGGTAGATTGTCCACCGATGTTCGAGAGACACCGAATTGCGCTCTACATTGTCGACTCTCTGTTTCCGAGATTGAGCTTGGTTCCCTTGGTCATCCTAATGGTGCAAGTTGCCGTGCTATCGCTTTGTGACTACTTCGAGTTGAATTGAACGCCCCAAATAAATGGATTTTTTTTTCGAAGTACGCTTGTGATCACAATAATCCTACAATAGGATGGATGCTCGAAGAACAGTTCGAACATCAACCCTACTCTATTGATTCCGTTGCTCATACGAATCGTCCTTTCATCA
>Ga0268249_1000714_pt1 | contig 10741 bp, 11 predicted proteins | sample AgamicAtPe_FD_200257 | JGI IMG/M metagenome (GOLD analysis project Ga0268249, IMG submission 200257) | Agave microbial communities from Guanajuato, Mexico - At.P.e (v2) (version 3) | ecosystem: Host-associated > Plants > Phyllosphere > Phylloplane/Leaf | place: Guanajuato, Mexico | collected...
CAATCGGGCGGCTAGTGGTGGCGCAGGTTCGGTGCTGGAACCTGTGCATTTAGGGGCTAGGAAATTGCGCAATCGCCGCCCACCATGGCGCCAATTGGTGGCCGGCCTACGACCCCCACGGCTCCCGCTTGCCTGCGGGGCCGGCCTGCAGTTGGCGAGCCAGCTGACAGGCGGCCGAGTGCTAGGCGCAAAGTTGGTCTACGCGCACAGGACAGGAGAGCGGCCGAGTGTAGGAGCTAGGCCTGGCTAGAGCCGGCTAGCTACCGCCGCCGCCGCCGCTAGGCAAGCCGGCTTGCTCGCAAGCTTCCAAGCGAGCTGGGCGAGACTTAAATACGAGAGTGCTCTCATTTTTGGACGTTGGCGCTACGCGGTAGACAGAGCCTATGGTGCATGCGTCGTCGATGGCAGAGGCGGCCGCTGCTGCTGCTGGCGGCGGCGGCGGCGTTGTGCTCGAGCCTGGCGAGAGTGTGTTTGAGTGTGAGTCTGTGTGCAAATACGATGGGTTCGCCGTCCAACGGCAGCTGCGGCTCCAGCTCCAGGGAGCGAGCGCTATCTCGAGAGCGAGGGCGGCCGAGGGGCACAGGGCGAGTGACTGCATGGCGAAAAACCTTCATCGCTCTTGTTCACTTTTCCAATTGCTCGATCATTGCCTCAAATGTTCGACCCTAACACATTGTCCTTCGCTGCATTCTACAATCTGTTTATTATTATTCTCCTTCCTCCACCTCCTCCTCCTTCTACTTCTCCTCAATTATTCAGCCAAAATTCACCTACCGCCAAACTATCCTCGCCCGACGATTATTATTAATATTAAGCGACGCAAGTACAAATGATCTTTAACTAAAGCTCTTGAAGGCCTCGCAAGGATCCCGTATTTATCGTCAACAGTATTAACCTAAACTTATCCAACTAAAGCAACACTAATCACATATACACAAAATGGCAGAATCATCAGCCTGGGAAACTGGACCCATATATGGCCCATTCTTTGGTGTCATGGGCGCAGCGTCAGCTGTCATCTTTTCCTCGCTCGGAGCCGCCTATGGAACAGCCAAATCAGGATCAGGCATTGCTGCAATGGCTGTCATGAGGCCCGAGCTTGTCAACCAGTCCATCATTCCAGTAGTTATGGCCGGTATTATTGCCATTTATGGATTAGTGGTTGCCGCTGTTATTTCCAATAATATTAGATCGCCACCAGAATACAAGTTGTACCAAGGTTTTCTACATCTAGGAGCAGGTCTCTCAGTTGGATTGTCTGGTTTAGCTGCAGGATTTGCCATTGGTGTGGTCGGTGATGCAGGCGTTAGAGGTATAGCTCAGCAACCTAGGTTATTTGTTGGTATGATTCTTATATTGATTTTCGCCGAAGTGTTGGGTCTATACGGTCTGATTATAGCTTTGATATTAACCTCTCACTAATTGTGTTCGATATTGTGCAAACTATTAATTCTATAGTCAAGAATAAACTTATCCAAGGATCTTATGTTTTGAAACAGTTCCAGATTGACTTATTCACTCACAAAGACCATCACCCTCATATTGCTTTGCACCGAGAAGATCAGAGAGTTTGTAAATTCCAAATCGAGGGCTAATTGTGCACTGTGGACAGCCGCTCTCTAGTTAGAAAATGAAAGATAAGTGTTTAAACAAATATACCGAACCGATCATTGTATAAATACTCGATTGAGTTGATGCTGTAATCAAAAAGGCTTGATTTCAACACAGTTGCTTTATGCTTCCTAGAGGTCTTTTGTTGTTTATTCTGTTGCCAATCTCATCAATTTTAACGCATATTCTGATCCTCGGGCAAGACAACAGTCCAAAGTCCATATGTCTTACCGATGGTTGTTTGCCACAATCTTACTGTTCCGTCTTCGCTGCCACTGGCATATATCTCTCCATCGGGTGAAAATCGAACTGTATGCACTGGCCCAAAATGTCCTTTAAATGACTCTGTTGAAGAGATGTGGCGGTGATTAGGTTAGAATCTCACTCAGAGGCAAAAATCGGAAAGGGTCAAAGTAGAGAAAACTTACCTAACTTAGCTCCTGTCGCGAAATCACACTTGTACATCTTGAAATCGTCGCCACCGCAAATGAAAACAAGATTGTCAGGGTGCATCGAAGCCGATAGAATTTGAGTGGGCATCTCGAATTCCTTGATTAATTGTGCAGTTGCTACGTTCCAAAAGGATACCTTGTTTCCATAACATATGGTTAGGACGGACTTGTTGTGTGACAGTTCCATACTGACCGGTGTCTGTTTAAATTCGACCCGCTTTGCCTCCAAACCAGACAAGGCATCCCAAAATCGTACTGTTTTGTCCTCCGAGGCAGTGACAAATCGCTTGTCATTGTCGTAGAACAGAGCTTGACGGATTGATCCAGTATGACCAAAATATTCAATGGGTGTTGCATCATAATTATTGAGATCAAAGATTCTTGCTGACTTTTCGTTGCCGGCCGCCAGGAGACGATCTGACATGAAACCAAAATGGACACTTCGCACGATGTGCTTACAAACAAACGAATGTATCACTGATCCATGATTCGTATCCCATATTTTCGCTTCAAAGTCGGCCGAGCCACTAGCAGCTATCGTTCCATCATCAGTCAGGGCCACGCCCCAAACGGCACCCTTGTGGCCCTCGAATGTTCCTATCCAATCGCCTGTATCACCTTGTCTCAATATTGGCTTTCCATCTTTGCAAGCCGATATCAGCAGATAATCATTGTTAGCGGTAAATTTGCTGAAAGCTAAATCGACCACTGGTCGTGTGTGTCCTGGACAGATGATTGGTACTTGTTTCATTAAATAATATTCGTTGCTTGTTTCTCTTGTTTAACTAGTTCAGTGACTAGGGGGATATTAGTGGTAGTAGCAATGGTTGTATGGTGATAGTAGTATTAGACAATAATTACAGTCGGGGGGATTGGTTTGGTTCGGTGAGAAGTGGCCACTTGGTTGGTCAGGGGTCTTTAGAACTCTCAAAGTTCAGGGTCCAGGTTCTAATTTTATAATATAATAATAATAATAAATACTTGTGAATTTGGTTTGAATCCTAATAGTGATGATAATGGTGGTAGAGTTGCCTTTATTATTTCTTCTAATTCTTCTCCTCTAATACATTTGTTTCTCCTCGCAAAAACAATCCTGACCAATGAAATGTAGCGCCACACGATGGCGCAATTTTCAAAGTAACACAGTCCAACGGATTGAATCCACAGAGTTCAGCGCACAAAGTTCATCAAAAACTTTAATCTTTCCATCGTGGGCCCTCTGTCACATACATTTTACGTTCATGGATAGCCCGTGATGATTTTTATTTTCATTTTCATTACAAGTTAGCCCATCTCGCATGGGGTCTTGTTTGTTTGCATAGAGTCAATGGGGCCACCTTGGCCTTTCTACTGGTGTCGAGTGGCGAAAGGTTAACCCAAAGATGACTGTAAGAGATTTGGAGAGATTGCAAGTTGAACTGATAGGCGGCGCCAATTCAGCCCTCGAAATGTGCCCAATACATCACGATTGTCAACGAGAGGAGAGCCCAATGGGGATTCCACAGATGTGCCGCAGAGCCATAGAGTTGAGAGGTGTTGAAAATTTTCGCTCCCATTTGGCCATCGAGGGCAAAGGGAGCAGCGAGCAGAGTGGCCGCTTGATTTTGCTCCCGTTTGTCGCTCCCCCGCCGCGTTCGGCTAGCCCTCGTTTTGTTGCTTACGAGGGAAGGAGGAGCCAATAATGTAACTGGCAGCCGGCAGCTCTCGGCGGGCGCAATTCGAGCGCCGGTCGCTCCAGTCCGGCTTAATCAAATTTAGCGCTCGTCTGGATCAGCAGGTCGCCACCAACCAACTTGGCTCCACGGGTTGGGCTAATTTGCGCCCGCCGCCAGAGGGCCGGTGTCGCTGGCGCCTCGTCAGCTGGCCGCCCAACTGGCTCCCATGGCCAGCCCTCGGCCAGTTTGCGCCTAATTCATATATCATCGAGCAGCCAGCGCCGCTTCATGGCGCCGGCTTGGGGCGGAAGCCGCGGGGGGCGCCGAGATCAACACGTGTGAAGCCGGCTCCCCCTCGTGCGCGCGCCAGTGAGGCCGCGAGCGAGTCCAACGCAGGCGGGCGCGCGCGCGCAAGTCGGCGACAATGATAGATGGCGCAGAGGCCAACCTCGCTGGGGCTCCTCAGGTTGGCGCGTTTAATGTTCAGCTCAGCGCGGGGTTGAACTCGCCGCTCTAGAGGACCTTGGCTCTCGCGCGCCCACTGTTTTCTGGCGCAGGGGCCAGCATGGGCGCGCTAATTTGGGGCCGCGTCCGCTTGGTGGGACATAATTGAATTGGGGAGTGAGCAGGCCGGCCCAATTGGTTTGCTCTCTTTCCAGCCCAGTAAGTTTACACGTTGCCTCCAATCTGGCCAATCTCGCCCTGTTTTCCCTGCCGCTTGGCTGGCTGGCTGGCCGGCCGAGGGGCCGACGGGCAAGCCAAGGGTGTGGGCGAGCAATGGGCGGTTTGGCGGCCAATATGGAGCGCCGCTTGGGCCTCAAGTTGGGTCGAGTTTGGTCGAGTCAGACGGGATCAGTTTGCGCAAATTGGTGGCGGCCAAGCTGGCGTCTTGATTTGATCAAATGCAACCGGCGCAAAGTAATCGAGAGCGCTCAACTGCCACTGCCTTCTCCTGCGGCCTAATTTACATATTTAGTTTCCCTTTAAAGGGAAACAATTTGTTGCTTTAAAGGGAGAGGATCGGAGAGGAGTCAGCGGGCGGACAGGCAGCAAATGGTGTTGATTTGTCGGCTTCGTCGTCGTCGTAAAGTAGTAATTTTGTGCGCCCAAAAGGGAGGCCCGCTTACAATGGGCGGTTAAATGGTGCGAGCTCATTTGCTTTGCCGCGGCCGTTCAAGCAATGGCGCGCACGCTCCATTGCTTATAGGGCGCGATCAACTGGTTGCTCGATTTAATGGAATTGGCCGCCCGCTCGCGCAGTCCTCTCCTCCGACATCCTGTCAGCAGCACTCAATAAAATAGCTGTCCAATGGCTGGCTGCATATCCATCCATTGGCCGGCCGGCCGGCCTGCCGCCCAATTCGTTGTTGGCCCGCGAGTGCGCAAAGGGGCCGCCGAGCTCAAGTGCGCCCGCCGGCCCAGGTTGGCAGAGTGGCGATATTAGTATTATTATTTATAGCTGGCGACACTCGAACGAGAGCCACTCGCGCTCACCGTTGATTGTCGAGCTCCCGAGCGCCGGCTAATAAATCAGCGCGACGGCGGCGGCGGCGGCGGGTTTAGTGAACTTGAGATGATTATGAATACATGGCAAAGTTGGCAAAAGCCTGGCAGCTGAGTGTTGGACATCATTTGAGAGCATCTCAATCATTTGCGCCACTAAACTGGAGCAGGAGCGACACTAATCCAATTGAACCTCTCTCGCCCAATTTGAACCGGAGTTTTGGGGCCGGCAAATCGTGGATCAGAGCGAGCGATAGAGAGAGAGAGAGAGAGGAGGCGACACTAAGCGCCGGTTGCAAACCAGACTGAGAGTGGCCCTCCCGGCGCAAAGCCCCTCCGATTGAGTCCAAAGAATGAGGCGCTTTGTCGAGCAGCCTGAGCCGGTGGCAGCTGCTCGCAGGCCGCGCCGTGCCGAGCTGCTCACCTTTGGACTGGCTCGCGAGCTTGAGAGTGGCCGCTTGCGGCCACTTATAGAACAGGAAGCGCAACTGGAGCCAGTGTCAAAACAGCGAGAGGAGCGCGCAAACTGTGCAGCCAGATTGGCGAGTGGAGGGCGCGAGTTGTGTTGTTGTTGGTTTGATTGAATTTGAGCTGCCCGCTTGAATGGGGCGAGCGCAATTGCAAATTCAATGCCAACCAGAGTGATAGATGGTTTGCGCTGGCTCCAACTAATGGGCCTATAGGCGCAGACAGCAGCCAATAGCAACAACAGGAGCGCGCAGACAACAATGCCATCCGCGATTGCCGCCGCCGCTGCCCTAATGAATGCGCTGTATTTATTTTGGCGCACAATTGAATTTGGAAAAATTCTTGCAAACTCTGTGGGCGCAAACTGAGCCGAAAGGTGTCAACTTTTGGGGTGACGACACTCTCTGGGCGCCCGCTTGGCTGGGCCCATTATACAGCCATTATACGGCTATTTGGTTGCTGGAAGCGACGAGCGCGAGACAGGATAATGGATGGACAAGCTTCCTGCTCGCTCGCCTTTACCTTCGAACACTCATTCCCCCCTCTCACTCTCCTCATCTGGCGCCCAATTCACGCCTTGAATTTTGCTTTCGCCCAACTGAACTAACCATAATTCACTCCGGCGCTCTCGTTGGCGCCCATGGCCCATTTGGCAGCGCCCCTCGGAGTTGGTTGGCGCAGCAGTGGAGCAGCAGAGAATACCTGGACGCCGGGAGAGGCGCGACGAGCACAGTAAAGCATAGTAGAGTAGAGCAGAGCAGAGAGTGGCCTCAATTTGTCCCGCCAATCGGGCACCACTTGCCCGCTGCTTGGGGGGAAGCGCGCGCACAGTCAGAGTGGAACCGACACTTCCTGTTTGTTGTTGTCGTCGTCGTCGCCGCCGCCGACTTGCTCTTAAGCGCGCTCAAGCGGCCAGACGGGCGTTTGAATTTAATTTAATTCACTTCTGTCGTTACAAGTCACGCGGGCTCAAAGCTGCCAAAGTTGTTTCCCAACTTAGTTGATGCGCGCGGAGGCGGCCGGATATTGCGCGCGCATCTCTCTCTCTCTCTCGATTGGCGCCGCCAACCGAACGCTGCAAGTGGAGGCGCTAATCCAGCCGGCCAGCAGCGGCCAAATCCTTGCCTCACTCACTTGTAATCAAGTTGGCCAACTTTCGCCCCGCCCCAAAGATCCCCTCGCCAGCTGGGCGCGCGTTGCCATTCGGGGTTTTTTCCCCAATCCGCGCCACTAAGCTCCCCAAATACATATGTAACAATTTGTTTCCTAAAGATTAACCCCAGTTGAGATTTACAGTACAGTTTGGGCCCCTCTGCTTTGGGTTGGCCCAGTCCAGTCCGGTCCAGTCCAGTCTAGTCTAGTCTAGTTTGCTCCAATCGAGTTTAGCCGGGCTGAGTTCAGTTTGGTTGAGTTGAGTTGAGTTGAGTTTAGTCTAGTTAAGTTGAGATCAATCGTCGGCCCATTTGGATTGGCCATTGCGCAGTAAACGAGCGCTCGCGGAAGAGAGAGAGAGAGAGAGCACACGCAGAGCGGAAGTGATTTATGTAAGCGGCGCGCTAGTTGCGCCGCTGACTTCCGTTGCAAGCGCCCAAACTCTGGCTCACATTCAATCAAGTCCGGCCAATTTGTTGCGAGACACTTGATGGCGCTGGCGTCAGTAGTGGCTTCGCTGCGACCAGTGCTTTTCGTGCATCATCAGGGAGCTCGGGAGGAGCGAGCCGGGCGCCGTTGCGGCCGCGCCCGTTGCGCCCTGAAGCTGCACTTGCTGGCCGCTGCTGGCGAGCTCGTTTTGGCCGCCCATCATGTTTGCTGCCGGACTCGCGTTCAGAGCCGCGACGGCCGCCGCCGCTGCAGCCGCCTGGTTGCGTTGCGCGGCCGCAACAGTTGCAGCAAGGAGGTCGTGCGCGTGGTGCGCGGCCGCCGCGCTCGCACCAACCTGCTGATGCTGGAGGTGGTGATGGTGCTGGTGCTGCTGGTGAAGGTGCTGCTGATGCTGGTGGTGGTGGTTGTGGTTGTGGTTGTGATGGTTGGACTGCTGCTGCTGCTGGGCTTGCTTGAGGGCGGCGGCCGCGGCCACTGCGTTCTGGTCGCCGGCGCCGTGGTGCGAGTGGTAGAGGCCGTCCGTGCTGATTGAAATGGAGCCCCGCTTATCGTGCGTCGCCCGCTTCGTCTTGTACCTATGATTCTGGAACCTAGAGTTTGGGGCGAGTCTGTTAGTGGACCATCATTGTGGGCGGCTGAAGTTTGCAGGCGCGAAACTCGGCCAGTTTGGACAGGAAGCGGTTGCGCTTTGCCAGAGAGGTGAAGAGTTGATGATTAATCATCGTCGCCGTGGCCACTCCGAGTTAGCGAGCGCAACCCAATTTGGGGATTGTGTGTTTATTCGCGGCAAACAAGCCGGCGGAGGTGCGACGGCGCGGTCAGCACTTTGCGCTTAAATCGCTCGGAGCGTGAATTGCGTGTGGACTTAAAACCGGCTTTGCGGGGCCCCCAAGCAAAGGGGCGCCGACGGGCCCTCATCTGGCCGGATGTTAATCCAGCCGCCAACAGTTGTTGTTGTTATCGGCGGCTGCTGGCTGGTGGCTTCTGTGAGCCGCTTCCGGCGGCCACAGCTCTCTATTTGCACTATCATTGGCGGCAAAACTAAACCTCTTCGGCCCCCTTTCGGCAAAACTTACCAAATTTTAACTTGCGTCGGCGTCAGCTTTATCTGGCCGGCGAGGTGCTCGCGCTCTGGGGCCGACAGGTAGCGCTGCTGGTGGAACCTGCGCTCCAGTTCGGTCGTCTGCGACTTTGAGAATAGGACCCTCCGTTTGCGCTTCTTGTTTGCGCCGTGGCCGCTCGAGCCCATTTGCGCGCCCGCCGAACCGGCGAGCAGGTGCTGCTGGTGGCCGAAGTGGTACTGGTGCTCGTGTTCGTGGTGCTGCAGGTTGGCCGCCTGCTGCTGCTGCTGCTGCTGCTGGTGGCTGTGGCTGTGGTTGTGGTATGGAGATTGGTGGTGTTGGTGGTGGGAATGCAACTGTTGTGCCGCTCGGTGCTGGTTGCCGCCCGCCGCTTGGCTTGCGCCGGGGGCCGGCGCTTGCTGGGCGCCCGAGAGGGAGGAGGCAAGTTGGTTGAGGTAGTGGTCGGCCACGAGCGAGTAGCCTGGAGTTGGCTGGCCAAACTTGGCCAGGCGCCCGTGCGGCAGGAAGGAGGCGGCCGAGGAGATGAGCTGGGCGGTGGAGGCGGCCAGCTGTTGGGGCGAGAAGCGCTGGTTTGTGGCGGCGGCGGCGGCGGCAGCGGCGAGCAGCGCGGCGCTCGGTGGCGAGCGCGAGCACATCGAGGAGCCGGCGGAAACTGAACGCGCGGGACAGGGCGAAGAGAGAGGCGAGCCACTGGAGCCGCTCGAACGCGAGCTCGCCGGCGAGCTTGGCGGCGACTCATCGGCCGACGACAGTTTTAACGGGCAAAACTTGCGCGATTGGCCTGCTTGCTGCTGCTGCTGCTGCTGTTGCTGCGAGCTTGCTGCCGGCTGAGAGGTGGACAGGTTGAGGATGTTGTAAACACTAAACTTCAGCTGCCGCCCGCTGCTCTGCTCCTCCATCTCTGCTGGCCGGCTTGCGGGCGAGTCGCGCCGGAAACTCTCGACCTCCTCGTCCTCAAGCTCAACGTCAATGTCAGCACTCTCCTCCTGATCGCTCACCTCATCCTCGCAAATCAACCTGCGCGTTTCAGCAAGCTGGTTGCGCAACTGCCGCCCCTGATCCTCCTCCTCCTCCGCCTCTTGCTCCTCCTGCTCCAGGCGGCGGCTCCTTGAAAGCATCTTGTTTCGCTTCAGCTCAACGGCTTGACGATTTTTGCGATTCATCTTGGTCTAACTGGCTGGCCTTTTGGCAAGGAACACTTGGTGCTCGCTGAGAGGAGCTTGCGGGCGAGCGGACTTGCTCGCTAACTAGCGACTCTCTAGCTGCTCTTGGAGTCTGGCTCTCGAGTCTGGCTGGCCGGCTAACGTTCGAGCTTGCGTCTGGGTGCAGAGTGAGCGGCCGCGAGGGGCGCCGCCAGCTGGAGGAGTCGGCTGGTCGAGGACTTTTGGGCTGGTGGAGGGGCGGCCGCTCTTGCGCAGGTCGCGGCCCAAACGGTGGAGCACTCGCGCAAACCGAGTCTCTCGCCTCGAGTGGCAGCCTAAGAGTTGCGACGAGAGAGAGAGAGAGAGAGGGGGAGCCTTTTGCGCGCTCTCGCTCTCGGATGAGTTGCTGCGCACGAGCCCTTGGGCGAGCGGGGCGCGCGCGCGAGTAGCGTTGCGAATGGTGCTCATATAGTGAACAAGAGTGCTCACTATAAGAGCGAGCGAGCGTGCGCGGCCCTCGTTGCGCGCACACACTTCACTCGCTTTGAGTGTGCGCGAGGAGAGGAGGGCTCCCGGTTGGCGCACGTTATTTTGCGCGCACACAAGAGGCAACACAGAGCGCGCTGCCGTGCACTATAAGAGCGGCGCCAACCAGCCTCGGCCCATCGCTTGGGGGCGGACGCAAAACGGGCAAAACGGCGCCGGTGCCAGACTGTCTGGCGCTGGCGCCCATTTGAGGAAGCCGCCAGCCCCGCATACTTGAGCCTAAGCCTGCATTCCTCACCTGAGAGCGCGGGCCGAGGAGCGGAGTCATTACCAGATTTGTGTTTGCTCGCTCTCGTCTGGCCGCCGCCGCCGCCGCCGCCAGCCGAGTTTAGCGGCGATCAATTATGCGCTCAAACCGGGCCCAGGTAAACACGAGCAAACAGGCGCCGCTTACCTGCCGCCAGCCCGCTCGCGCTGAGCGCAAGCAAAGGGGATCAACTTTCTCACCTGAGCTGAAGACTTGTTGAAAGGGAAGCTCAAGCTGGTTTGATACCTTCCAAGGTTGCTTGGTGGCGGCCACTTTTCGCTCTACTTAAATTTGCGCCCCACTCGCCGCTGGCGCACAAATTCGCCCGACAAGATCTATCTGTTTGTCTGGCGCCAGCTGCCTGTTTTCCGCTCTGGCCCAGAGACTCGCGCAGGCCACTCGAGAGGCGAGCAGTGCTGCCAAACCGTTCGGC
>Ga0268249_1000719_pt1 | contig 10584 bp, 4 predicted proteins | sample AgamicAtPe_FD_200257 | JGI IMG/M metagenome (GOLD analysis project Ga0268249, IMG submission 200257) | Agave microbial communities from Guanajuato, Mexico - At.P.e (v2) (version 3) | ecosystem: Host-associated > Plants > Phyllosphere > Phylloplane/Leaf | place: Guanajuato, Mexico | collected...
CCCCCCCCCAAGACGAAACCTCCCAACTGTGATATTGCGCCATTACCTGCTCCCAAGTGTTGTCCTCTGGCGACTTCCACTTGACCATAAAACAAACAAACGAATGAACCAAGGACCATGCAAAGGTCGGGCCTACGGCTAAAATAATTAATCATCATTCGCTCAATTAAGTTGTTCAAGGGAAAACTTGTGGATGTTTCAATCTGAGGAGGAACATTTTTGTTGATTTATTTATTTGCGCAGTTGTGCCAGGAGCTCTCGTTAACTGATTTTGCCTTATGGCTTAGCAAGGCGGGCGAGGCTTAAGGTAGCAGCCAGGTGAACGCATTCGTTTGTTCGCTCGCTGAGAGTCATGATTCTTTATCTTCTTGAAAACTTCGGTGTTGCGCAACATCCCGGCTAGTCTTGTCCAGTCTGCCTCTTATCTAACTGTTCCAATCTAGGAGCAACAGTGTTCAAATGCCCCCTCTCGCCGAGCTTTCGCCCTGACACTGGCGTTTCTAAATGGACGGCAAATCGCAAATCGCAACTTGAACTCAGACTCAAACGAGAAGCAAACCACAACTCTGCCAGCGCAAAACCCACAAACCTGCGTCCCCTTGGCCGGCTTCCATTCAGCTCCATTCAGTGGATCACGATTCTCTCATCTAGCCGCACTGGCCAGCGCCAGTCTGACCGCAAAACTGTGAATAAATTTCCTCTCTCCCTCCTCCTCCTCCTCCTCTCCCATCAGTCCAATTGAGCAAACAAAATGGGCGACCAATTTGTGTGATCAATGAGCTGATTTTTAGAGCCGATTGAATCCATGAAGTCCATTAGTGGAGCTGGCCAGAGTTTGGCCAACAACAGGTTGTTTGCAGTGGCAGCTCGCTCGTTTGCCACTCACGCGGCCAAATGGAGGATAATCAAAGCGCACGTCGGCTTCACCTTGCCTTGGCCGCTTTGTTCGGGGCTTGCAAGCGGCCGCTCGAAGCCGGGGGCTCCGCTCTGTTCAGGTTCCCTTCGGCTCAACCTGCCTTTGGGCGGCCCTCCAAGCCTTGTGGCCGAGCGAGCGGCCAAAGGTTCGCGCCGGCCGATCGATCACAATCCCAGGCAACAGTTTCGTCGTCGTCGTCGCTGCCGCTGCCGCCGCCGCCGCCGCTTCTGGCAAGACGCGAGCATGGACGACACATTAGCATTCCGGAAATCATCGACTCAGCGGTGTTCGAGTTCATGGCTCCCCCATCGGCGGGTTCCATGTCGCGCGTTGAAGGTTCGCGCTCGGCCTGAGGCGGGCAGATGAGCGGTTGCCGCGGCGGCCGCGACACAATGGCGCCGCTCAGTTTGTTTTGGAGGCGTGAAATGGTCGCGCTGGGCGGCCGGCGGTTCAGGTAAGAGGGATCGCTCGCTCCGATTTGATCCGCTTGGTCTGGACGCAATTTGGCCTGAAAGTGAATTGAATTAAGCGGCAGCCCCTCTTTGGGCAAAGGCGGCAAGCTCGCGCAGAGAGGGGCGGCGGCGCCGGCGGAGGAGGAGGCGCCAAATCGGGGGCGCTGGCTGGCGGCCCACTGAGAGCGAGCGAGAGAGTCCGATGTCGCATCCAGCGGCCAACTTGTCCATTAGAGCGGCCGCATTATGATTGATTCATTCAGATCAATCATGAGCCCGACAGTAGCGACAAACTTGCCACTCGCCAACGCAAGCAGAGCGCGCCAATGACATTCTCATTTACCTGTTTATTATTCCATTCCGTTTGGTTCCATCCGATTCGCTTTGGATCGGTTTTGTTGGGCTGAGTTTGAGTTTGGTTCAGTGCAATGCAGTTCAGTTGGCTTAGCTCTTTGCTCGGAGCTCGTTTGCGTTTGCCTCTCCGCTTTTGCGATCGCGTTCGCGTTCGAGTTTAGTTTTGGTTGCTCGATTTTTGCCATCAGCGTTCGGGTCTGCGCGGCCGCCAGTCAGCCTTCAAATTTTAGCCCCGAGTGTGTGCATTGTGTGCCGGCTTTGGGAGGAGGCGGCATGATTTTGCAGCGGCACGCTCGCTTGCGCAAGCCGCTTATAGGGTCAGCCCACCGAGCGAGCGGAAGGGCTGGCCGCCAGCGAGCGAGCGAGCGCGGCCAGTGCGGCGCGCGCCTCCTATAGGGCGGCCGAGACCGGAAGAGCGGAGCGGCGAGTGGCAAGCGAGCGCCGCTCGGCCAGCTCGAGCCGGCCAGGCGAAGCTCAGGTAGCGGTTGTAATTAAAGTGGCGGCCGCTCGGTTTTATTGGCGCGGCCGGCATGAAACATTGGCGGGCGGTTGGCCGGCCGGCCGAGTGTTGCGTAAGTGGAAACACACTCGAGCCAAACCGAGAGCGCCGACTTGCGCCCGCCGAGCGGCCACTCAAGTCGAGCGGCGTAGTTAAAGCTTGCAGAGCCAATAACACGGGCCCATTGATGGATTCTGGCCAATTTGGCCGGCGCAACTGATCGCCAACTTCACCTGTTGTTATTGATGCCGCTGCCGCCGCCGCCGCCGTTTGCTCCCCTCTCAGTTTCCGCCGGCGGCCACACGCGAGCGAGCGAGCAGCATTTAGAAGCTTTTATTGGGCCAACAAAAGGCGCCATTCACTCGCTCGCCGGCCGGCCAGTCGTAAAGTCGGCGGCCGGCCAAGTTTATGTCTCGAACTCCAATCAAGCCCACACCGCTCGCCTCTCTCGGCGCGGCCGGACTGGCGCAATAGAGTTGCGCAACCTATAAGGAATATCTCACCAGCTTGCCACTTCTGGCCGCCGACGCAACCGGCAGAGTGCGAGTGGCGCGCACAAAGGGTCGCCGCCGCCGCCCCTCGGCCGGAACTTGCCGCAGACCTTTGACTTGTCGCTCAACTTCAAGTTCCAGTTCCACTTTCGGCCTGTCAGCTGACCGGCCGATTGTTTGTTTGCCGCTCCGATGGGCTCGCTTTTTGGCCGCTTTGAAATTATGATAATGTAGCCAAATTTGCCTCGGACACGAGGGCTTGGCGGCGCGAGGAGGCCGCTTTGGCCGCGTTCCCACTGAGTTTGGGGCGCCGCCCGCCCGCCAGCCCGACGTTCCCTTTGTGGCGGCCGGGCGGCGACTTGGAGTCGGCTGAATTAATTTCCCCCTCAGAGGACTCGTCTTCCGTTTGCGCTTGATTTTTGGATGACGTTGCAGCTGGCCGGCGCCGATGGAGCGGCGCTCGCGGGCGGCCGGCCGGGCCGAGTGGCCGACAACAAACTCAGGTGCCTCGATGGGCAGCGAGCAAATTGAACGCCGGCCCGAGTGGCCTCTTTTTGGCGCCACGCGAGTGTTACGCAACTCCGAGCGCACTAATGGACAATCAATGCGGCCGCCGATGATGGATGCACGTGCGCGCGGGCCCAGAGTGCGCGGGTCTTGGCGCGCAACTTCCTGTTCGGCCGGGCGCGCAGCCGGCCGCCTAATGCGCCCCACTTCCGCCGGCCACTCAGCGCTCGCCGGCCCGGCCAGCGGCGGCGCCTGAAACGCCTGAAACGTCTGAGACGCCCGAGATGCCTGAGACGCTGCGGCAGGAGGAGGGGGGCCGCGACTCACCTGCAGCCAGCGGGTCGAATCGGGAGTCCCGCGCGCGAGGGGTGCGGCCGCCGCTTCCGGCGTCGTGCGCGCCCGCCCAAGCGGCCCGGCCAGGAGCGGCAGCGCGCGCGCAAGCTAAACAAACAAGCACGCGGGGCAAATGAGTTCGTGTGCTCGAGATTGAAAAGTCAAACAGGTTCGCCCGGCTGGCGGCGCCTTCAGCTCGCCGGCGCCACTCGGTCGTGACTGCGGCGCGGCCAACCTGTTACCTGCCCGCCGACCTGCCGCCCGCTCAAGCTCCCAGCCGGCCAGCCTCATTCATCATCCGGCCAAGGCGGACTCAACTCGCCCATTCAAACTATAAGCTGGCTGGCGGGCAAACTTCGTGCGCGAATCGTCTGCCATCGGCGGCCGCTCTATATGATTGGCCGCTCGAGTGGCCCGCCGAGCGCCCCTCGAGTGTCGCACTCGGCCGGCCACTTGGAGCCGGCGCCCGACTTGATGGCGGCCGGCCGACTGACCGAGCGGCCAGTCAGCCAGCCTGTCGCCGGCCAGCAAGAGAAATGAGAGGCCGCAAACTCGAACATAAACAACAACACCAATTCCAAAAGCACATGACGCGAACACAATATGCAAATTTGGCCCACAATCCAACCAAACTGTCATCGCGCCAGATCATTGAAATTCCTGATTAACCGCAAGCTCGGGCCTCCAGTTCGAGTTGGCCGCCAGCCTTGCGCTCTGTGGTGGCTGCCGCTGAAGGAGGGCGGATCTCTGAGACGGCGATGGAGACGGAGATGGCATGGCGATAGAGCTTTTGCGCGGAGCTCGAGTTCGAGTCGAGGCTGGAGCTGGAGTTGGAGCAGGAGCTTGAGATCGGGATTGGGAATAAGAGCAGCGGGATTACGCGCGCGCCAGCCACCGGGCGCTTGTTTTGACGCCGGTTTGCCGGTTTCTCGAACACGCCGCTCGCAGATTAGCCGCCGGTTGTTTCTCGGCGCGACAGGGATTTGTCGCCATGTCAACATTGGCTGATTCCTCTCGCTCGATTTACGAGCCGTCAAGCGGCTAAACCGGGCTGCCCGCTCAGCGCGCCGCGGGCGCAACAGTTTCGCACCTCCCGGCTCCGCCTCGCGCCAAGCGGCACCTCTCGCAACCTCTCCGCTCACCTAACCTGTCCAGGGTGCGACCAGGCGGGGCGGCCGAATGAGGGCTCAATCCTTTAGCTCGCGGCGGCTCGCTTTGCTCCCTTGCGCGGGCCTGGCGGCGCGGCGCGGCGCAGGTAGAGGTGGCGCAACATTATTGGCCGAGCATGGGCGCGCTCCTGCGCAACTGGCCGCTTGGCCGCCAGGTGGCGCGAGCTGTCCCGCGCAAACCGAAGCCAGCGCCCGCAGCCCAAAGTGGCCCAGTGAGCATCTCTGCTGCGCAACTCTCGGTGGCTCCGATTGGCTTCGCTCAACTCTCGGCTCCAACTCAATTCAACTGGCCAGAGTTGGCTTTGGCCGAAGTGAACTGAACTTAGCTGGGTTAGCAAAACTGAACTCGAGCGGCCAAACTCGACTAGACGAGACTGGAAATTGTGCGACTCGCGACTGTTGGCTGGCAGCCTGAAAGTCGGCGCCTGAGTTAGGATCTTTGCCTCTCATTGGGCTCGCATTGAGTTGGACTCGTTTTGCTTGGAGTTTGAGTTGCCGATGGAAAAGTTTCATTGGCGCTAGCGCAGTGTCGTCGCAATGCTTGTTGTTGTCGTCGTCGTCGTCGTTGTTGCGCACGAAGCCGCTCAGGGTTTCATTCAATTTCGTCATCGTCCTTCAAAATATCACACTCCAAATTCGAATGACCGAAAAGAGCACGAAGCAAGCGAGTGAGTGAGCGCGAGAGCGAGCGAGCGAGCAGTCAGCCGAGCAGGTAGAGCGGCGAGCGAGCCGAGTGGGCGCCAGTTAGCTCGCGAGCGAGAGAGTTGGAGGAAATTAATGCGCCCGCAGAGGCAACTCGGAAGCAGCGGAAGCGGCGCCAAGCGAAGCAGGAGAAGCGGCAGCCAGGAGCGAGTTGGTTTTAGGAGCGGAAGTTGGGTTTGAGCGAGCGAGAGGGAGCGAGTTAGGCTTGGCGTTGGGCCCGAGAGCGAGTGACCGGCGGGCCGGCTGGTTGGCTGTTGGTGCGCGCGAGCTTGCCGCGAGATGAGCGCCAACAACGCCCAGTACCAGTGCTTTGAGTCTGCGGCCGCAGCGGCGGCGGCCGCGACTGCAGCGGCCGCGGCGGCGAGCGCGCAACCAGGCGCCCAGTTCAGCTGGGCCAGCGCCGTCCAGCAGCAGCAGCAGCAGCACACTTCCGGCGCCGCGCACCTGGCCAGCCAGCAGCAGCAGCAGCAGCAAGCCCAGCAGCAACAGGCGCACCTGCACGCCCAACACCCCCACCTCCAAGCGGACCACTACCAGGCTGGCGGCCAGCAGCAGCAGCCGGCGCAGCTCGTTGGTTCGGCGGCCGCGCCCGTCGAGCACCTGGTGACGCCGTTCGCGCAATTCACGCAAGCGAGACAGGCGGCCGCCCTCCACGCCGCCTCGCTGGACCACGCAAGCGCCTTACACTCACTCCAGTCGGTGGTGGCCGCCGGTCACCACCATCACGCCCACCACCCGTTGCACCCGCACCACGTGCACCAGGCGAGCTCGCACTTTGCGGCCCAGCAGCAACACCAGCAGCAGCAGCAACAGCAGCAGCAGCAGCACCAGCAGCACGTGAGCAGCGTCTACGGGCAGCTTGCGGCCAGCCAGGCGGTCGCTGCTGTGGCGGCCAGCGCAAGCCAAACGCCGCCGAGCTCGACGCCCAACTCAGCCGGCCAGCGCTCGCCGGCGATCAGCCTGTCGTCGGTGGCGCACCAGCAGCACGCCGGCTCCACAGCAGCCGCCGCCGCAGCCTTCTACTCCACTCTGCACCACCCAAGCCAGCACCAGCACCAGTACCAGCACCAGTCTCAGCAGCAGCACCAGCTCCAGCAGCACCAAGCCCAAGGCCAGCAAGCGCAGCAAAACCAGCAGCAGCAGCAGCAACAGCAGCAGCGCGGCTACCCACTCTACCAGGCCCACGCGCACCTGCCGACGCCGCCGGCCTCCACCAACTCGTCAGGCTCCTCGGCCGGCTCCTCGGTGGCCGCGCTGGGCGGACTTGCGGGCGCTGACGCGGCCGGCGAGCTCCACAGCCAGCACAGTGCAATAGGCTCGGCCCAGCAACACCACCTCCACCTCCAACAGCAGCAGCAGCAGCAGCAGCAACTCCAACAAGCCAACCAAGTTCCTCTTAGTCAAACCTCCGCCAACTTTCAGCTGGACTCCTCCGGCCAAAGTCTCGCCAGAATGCAACGGCAACCCACCCTAACCGGCCACCAGCTGGACCTAAGTCAGCCCCAATCGTCGCCTTACCACCAACTCCACTCGAGTGCTAGCTCAATGCTCTCGGCGGCGGGCGCCGCGAGCCAGCTGGGCCAGCTTGCGAGCAAGCAGCTCAGCAACGGCGCGCCCTCGCTCGACCACCCGGCCTCCTCGTCCGGCCAGCAGCAGCAGCAGCAGCAGTTGCTGCGCTCGCCGAGCGCGGGCAGCCTGGGCAAGCAGACGGGCAGCTCGCTCATCCTCGGCCTCAACGTGCACCTCGGCCTCGGCGGAAGCGGGCCCGGATCAGGTAAGTGCAGCTCCATCTCCCTCTGCGCGCTCGCCGGCTTGGGCCGCCAATCCGAGGGCCGCCCAAGCGACCGCGACCACGACAAAACTCTAACACTCGCCCCCCGGCCACCCAACGCGCGCGCAGAGTCTGGCGAGGAGGAGACGCCGACGAGCGACGATCTCGAACAGTTTGCAAAACAGTTCAAGCAGCGGAGAATAAAACTCGGCTTCACGCAGGCAGACGTGGGCCTAGCACTTGGAACTCTCTACGGAAACGTGTTCAGCCAAACAACCATTTGCCGCTTTGAGGCTCTGCAACTGTCATTCAAGAACATGTGCAAACTTAAGCCGCTTCTCGCAAAGTGGCTCGAGGAGGCCGACTCCTCGACGGGCAGCCCAACCTCGTACGACAAAATCCAAGCCCAGGGGAGGAAGCGAAAGAAGCGCACTAGCATTGAAGTGAGCGTCAAAGGTGCCCTTGAGTCGCATTTCCTCAAGCAACCAAAGCCTTCCGCGCAGGAGATCGGCGGGCTGGCCGAGCAGTTGCAGCTAGAGAAGGAGGTTGTGCGCGTTTGGTTTTGCAATCGGCGCCAGAAGGAGAAGCGGATGACGCCGCCAACGGGTATTCTTGGCGACAGAATGTCGGGAGTGATGTCCTCCTCGGACATGTCCGACGACGAGCTCGACATGTTGAACTCGGCGGCCAGCCAGCAGCGGCAGTCCGCGCGCACGAGACAGCCCACGAGCGGCGGCGGCGGCGGCGGCGCGAGCAACAATAACAAAAACACCAACAACTGTGATATCGGCGACGAGCTCCACGGCTCGGCCGGAAACGGGGAAGCGAGCGAGGCCGAGGAGGAGGCCGAGGAGGCTGCGGCCGCGGCCGGAGGCGAGGACGAGCAACAGGGCGAGCGCGCGAACGGGCGCCTGTGTCGCGACGAGCGCGCCTACAGCGGCGCCGAGCAGCACAGGCACCAGGCGGGCGCCGGCGACCAGTCGGCGCTGGCCCATTACCAGCAGCAGGCGCAGCTCGTCCAGAACGGAACCCAAGGCGAGAGTCGCGCGCACCAACTCGGCCTGGACGCACAGGCGGCGGCCGAGCTGAGCGGCGGCGGCGGCGCCGAGCTGAACGGGCTGCAGCAGCAGCAGCAGCAGCAGCAGCAGTCGGGTTCCCTGCACGCCCCCGCCCACCTGATCCACCACCCGGCCGCCTCCATGGCCGCGGCCTCCATGGCCGCCTACCACCCCTACTCGGCCCACCACCACGCCAGCCAGCTCCACGGCCACCACCACCACCACCACCACCACGCGGCGGCCGCAGTGGCCGCCGCCGCCTCGGTGCTGCACCCGCACGCCCACCACCCGCTGCACCCGCACCAGCTGGGCGGGGCCGCGGGCTCTGCGCTCGTGTACCCGCAGCAGCAGCATCCGCATTCGCACTCGCTAGCGCAGCAGCAGCAGTCGCACCACCAACACCACCACCACCACCAGCAGCCTCTCCAGCAGCAGCAACAGCAGCAGCAGCAGCAGCACCATGACCACCTCATGCACCAGCACCAGCAGCAAGCCTACGAGCAGAGCGCCTACTTCTCGGCCAACCAGCAGGCGAGCGCCGACCAATTCTACTACCAGCAGCCCGGCTACGCGGCCGCCGAGAGCCAGCAGCAGCAGCAGCAGCACGCGGTGCACCACTACCAGACGGGCGGGGGCGGCGAGCTGCTGCTCGGCGACCAGCTGGCCGCCTACGAGTGCGGCGGCCGCGCGCGAAAGCCAGGCTCGCGCCAGTCGAAGGGGCGAGCGCGGCGCAACAGCAAGACGCGCAACCAGCAGCACCTGTCTGGGGCCGAGCAGGCGGCCGAGGAGTGCGCTTACCTGGCTGGCGGCGGCGGCGACAAGCAGAGCAACGGGCACGTCAAGTGCGAGTCAGCGCCTGACAAGCGGCCGCTCGCTGAGGGCGCCGACAACAGTCAGCCGGAGAGCCAGCCAGCGGGCAGGCAGGCGCAGCTCAAGGCTCAGGACGGCGGCCAATCCCAGCAGCAGCAAGCAAAGCAGAGTCTCATCGCCCACTGATTGGCCGCGCGCACCGCTGGCGCTCTCTCGCGGCCAGATGTGTGTTTGTTCAAGGTAAGTTTCAGCGCTCGCGCGCACTTTGATTGACGGCCCAAGGGCCACTTTGGCCGCTGCCACTCCATTCGGCTCGAGTTTTACTCTGCAACAGCGACAACATTGACAACAATAACAAATGAACAAGCTCTATAGGATGGCGCCGAGGAGAGCGGCCTATAAGTGCGCAATCTGTCACCGGCGGCCAGCACTTTTGCGCGCGCCCAAATGACTCACAGCCGCTCGGCCACTTCCGGCGGCGGCGGCGGCCAGCAGCAGCAACGGCGGCCGCAATGAGCCTGAGTGGCCGGCTGGCTGGCTGTTGGCGCCATCCGCTTGGCCGGCCGAGATGGACGCGCCAGCGAGGGGTGTTAATGGAGCGAGTGCGAGGTAATTGTTGTTTCTGGCTGCGAGCCCACGAGCGGCGTCTATAAGCCGCAAACATAAGCGCTCGCTGGCCTTTGTTGGCCGCTCACCTGGCCTCCTGCGAGCGAGCAAGCCGGGCGGCCGAGTTTGGCGAGCGAAGCGGGCGGCCAGATGGAGGCGCTCAGAGAGCTCGCTCGCAAGACTCGAGTCCATTCGGGTCGAGAGCACAAAGGCTCTCTCTCTCTCTCTCTCTCTGCCCGTTGCTCGCCCTCTGGCCGTGGAGCTGCCAGAGCGAGGGCGAGGGCGAGCTCGCCTGGCTGCCAGCCCGGCCTAGCCAAAGGATTGCGCGCTCCTCGCCCGGCCGCAATGGCTGGCCGGCAGACAATGGCGGCCCGGCGCAGCTTGACTCTGCGCTCTCGCTCCCCTCCGCTCGCCGCCCGCCGCTTGCCGCTCGCCGCTCGCTGCTCGCTGCGGCCGCAAGCTAGCGCAGCCGAGCCGGGCGGACGAGCCCGTCGGCCGCAAGCCGCTTATAGGAGGCGCCAGTCCGGCCAATCAGAGGCGGGCGAGCGGCGCGTTGAGCCCGCCTGCTGCCTATAAATGTGGGCGCGAATTCCGAGCCGAGCGCCCACTTCCGGCGCAAATTGAATTGTGAGCGCGCGGACGACAGTTGGCTCGGCGCCTCCATCTGATTGCGGCGGCTCGGAATGCAGCGGCGGCGGCGGCTCACCTGGCCGCTCGTCGGGCGAGGAATCCGCGCGCCACACACGTCGGCAGCCAGACAAATTGGCCTCTCGACACGAAGGTTTGTTGATTTAGTTTTATCGTGTCAAGAGAAAATTATTTCCTCCATGAGAGCGACTCTGCGGCTGCTGGGAATTGGAGCTGGAGCTGGGGCTGGAGGTGGAGCCGAAACTGAATGTGGACCTGGAGACTCCGT
>Ga0268249_1000722_pt1 | contig 10545 bp, 9 predicted proteins | sample AgamicAtPe_FD_200257 | JGI IMG/M metagenome (GOLD analysis project Ga0268249, IMG submission 200257) | Agave microbial communities from Guanajuato, Mexico - At.P.e (v2) (version 3) | ecosystem: Host-associated > Plants > Phyllosphere > Phylloplane/Leaf | place: Guanajuato, Mexico | collected...
CAGGGATAGGGAGTGTTTTGGCGACTACTATTTAAGATAATTATTTTATAATGTAGTTAGCCTTAGGTGTAGTAAAATGAACTTTTTTTTACTATATTTTTTCAAAAATGGAAATATACAACTACATCTATAGTTTAGTTAATTGTGACCTCTTATAAGCCTATTACCTTTTCGAATAGTAACCTCGTAATATCTGAAAAGGATAGTGATAGCGATAGGTACAACAACTTAACAATTAAAACATCAGGGATTACCATGTGATTTGAAAGATGATTTTTATCTTCTAATGCCAAAGATATTGGTGTGTTATACTTAATATATGCCTTATTTGCAGGTTTAATAGGAACTGCCTTTTCTGTTTTAATTAGATTAGAACTGTCAGGGCCTGGAGTTCAGTATATTGCTGATAACCAATTATATAACAGTATTATTACTGCTCATGCTATAATCATGATTTTCTTTATGGTCGAAAAAAAACTTATATTAAAATTCCAATTATCTCCTTTTTTTTATAAAGTAGATAACGATAATAACAATTTATCTTTAAATGTACATAATGACCCAAATCTTAATGGAAACCAAAATTTTAATGATAATAATGAACATAAAAATGATAAAAAACATAATTATATTAAAGTATTAGTGGATGACCCTTTTAATAATAGAAACATTATTCTTAATGTTACTAAATCACAAAAAGGTATTTATATATGAGAAACTTTAGATCGGAAACATATGTATGTAGGACATTCTATTAACTTATATAATAGAATAAGTTCTTATTTTATGCCATCTATACTTAAAACTAAAGCACGAAGGGTTTTACGTTACCTAAACAAATATGGTTTTAATAACATTAAATTAACTATCTATATTATGGATGAAAAATCTACTTTAGATCAAGTAGTAGAATTGGAACAACATTTTATTGATAGTTTAAAACCAAATCTTAATGTGGATTTAGTAGCTAGTGGTTCTGGATATCACTCACCAATGAGTCAAGAAATGCGTGATAAGCTTCGTAAACAAAGAGGTGTACCAGTGTATATCTATAATGCTGAAGATTTTACTCTTATACATATATTTGAATCAAAACAACAAATATATAGTTCAATAAATATGCATCATACTACTTTAAATGATTGTTTAAATTTAGCTAACATATATTTAGATACTTTCTTTTTTTCTTTAGATTTAATAGAAGAATCCTCTAATACTAATTTACTAAATATAGATAAAATAAAAAGTTTAGTTTTAGATAAACGAAGTGTATATAATATTAAACATCCTGCAGCTAAATCCATCTTAGCAGAGTTTAAAGACGAACCTCAAAAAAACTTAGAATTTAACTCTTTAAACAGTTTAGCTAAACATCTAAAAGGTGATCGTCAAGTTATTAGAGAATATTTGAAAGGTGAAAAACCAGGTTATTATCGAGGTAAATGAAAATTTACTTATAAATTTTAATATAAAGTTAAGGGCATGGCCGGGTAAGTTGTAAACATCTTACTTTACATTCACTGTTTGCTGGAATCCCTTTAGAGATTTTGGAACTAGTAATGCAGACTTTCTTTTTTGGAAAAGCGGCATAATACAGTAACATTTCAAAATATTAGGCAATCAGCCAGAAACCAATTATAAAAGGGCTCATTGTAGCATTAAACGCTTTTATTTAGTAGGATCTTCAGAGACTACACGTGAATACCTTAGTAAATATTTATTATTTAAAGGTAAAGATATAGTCCGCGCATTGATGAAAGTTAATGATAAAGCGTATGCCAGCTTTAATCGGAGGATTTGGTAAAATCCAAATGAATACAATAAAAAGATATATAAGTACAGAGTCAAACACTAGAGAAGAATCAAATGTTAGAAAAGAATCAGAATTAAGATCAAAAATAGGATCCTACCTAGCAGGGCTAATAGAATCGGATGGGTCTTTTGCTATTCATGATAAAGATTCTAATGGTAAAAAATATCGTCCTAAAATACTAATAGTATTTAATTTAGCGGATAAACCTTTAGCTAAAAAATTAGCTGATATCACTAACGCTGGAACCGTATATGATAAGAAAAATGCAGGTTACGTTATTTGACATATTCAAGATATAAAAGGCGTGATTAAAATTATTAACATTATAAACGGTTATATGCGTACACCTAAAATAGAAGCATTACACCGTGCTATACGTTGATTTAATGAATTTTACAACTATAATATAGATTGCCTAGGTTTAGATCTATCACCTATAGATAGTAACGCTTGGCTAGCTGGGTTTACAGATGGTGACGGGAACTTTTCTATATCACTAACTGATAGAAAGAAAAAAGGAAATATTACCACTAAAAGAATACAAACTTTTTTCCGTATTGAGTTAAGACAAAATTATCACCGTTATGCTTCAGTAGAACAAGGAGGAACTAGTTATTTTGTTATATTAAGTAAAATAGCATCGTATCTAGGTGTAAATTTGTATTCTAGAACTAGAGAACAAAAAGATAAAGTGTTTTATGCCTTTATGGTTATATCTCACAGTGAAGCTAGTCATGTTAAGGTTATAAACTATTTTAATCGTTTTCCTCTATATTCTTCTAAGTATTTGGCTTACAAAGATTGATCTTATCTGGTCGAACAAACTAGGTTACGGGCTGGTAAAGTTTTAACTAAAGAAGAAATATCAGAAGTTGAAGCGATTAAAGCACAATTTAATACTAAACGTACGTCGTTTGATTTTTCACATTTAGATGCTTTGATTTAATACCTTAGTGCTATTAACCTTATTTCTTACTTTTTTGTATTCATATTAAAGAAATTGCCGTGGGTGGTAGAAATACTACTCTTATTACATAACTATCTGCGGGAAACTCCTAAAGTCTTTTTATAAGTGTTGTGAAAACTTTTATATAAAAAAAATGGGAAGCGTACATAGACCTTAAAAATTAAAAAGAATATTTTTATACTATGAAATATTTTATAAAAAATGGACAATCCGCAGGAAACGAAAAAAAATGATTTGTTTTTTATAGGATCCTCAGAGACTACACGTTATGCCCCCATTTTTTTTTTTCAAAAAAAAAAAATGGGGTGAAGATATAGTCCAAATATAGCCTAACGGTTATAACAATTGAATTTCTTACTTCCATTAGGGTTAGGAGGACCAGATATGGGATTCCCAAGACTTAATAATATTAGTTACTTATTATTAATACCTAGTATTGTTTTATTCTTATTTGCAGGTGGGATAGAAAATGGAGTAGGTATAAAACCTGTGCCTAAATAGTAAACAATTACTATTAAGTATACCACTATATGCTGGAAAACCCTAAAGCTTTAAGTACTTGGTCTATTAATAGTTATTTTATACTGAAGAATAAGTGATAACCTTAAATAAGGTACAATGGGCAATCAGCAGGAAAACAGAACATAGGTTTTGTATTATCCTCAGAGACTATACGTGGTACACTCCTTTAATAAGGGTGAATATATAGTCCATGGACATATGAAAATATGTCTAATATATATGTATTTTACTCATTAGGCCGGTAAAGCAAATAAAATACTAATATCTTCCTTAGAATCCCTTTCTTCCTTAGCTAACAACTCTAATATAAGATTAGGTGGTTATTTAGCAGGATTAATAGAAGGGGATGGTTCCATAATTGTCCCTAAGACAATTAGAAATCAAAAAGGTAAATTGTTATATCCTGTAGTGAAAATCACTTTTGTAAAAAAGGATGCCCCTTTAGCGGTTAAAATCCAATAAATCATAAGGGGAGGTCAAATAGTGCATCCTAAGGATTCAAATTATATAGATCTTCTATTTCAAGATTTGAATTCAATACAATCGATTGCTGTACTACTTAATGGAAATATGAGAACTCCCAAGATAGAGGCTTTATATAGACTAATTGATTGGTTAAATGCTAAATATAAAGATAAACCCGAAATAGTTAAATTAGGTTTGGATCCTAGTGAATTAGGTAGCAACCCGTGATTAGCTGGGTTTATTGAGGCGGATGGTCATTTTTATTGTGGTTTTGATTTAAATGAAAAGTGTATAGCAAATACAGTTAAATGTTACATGGCTATATCTCAAAAAAATTTATACAAAGCTAATGCTGATTTATCTGAAAAAGATAATTCCAATCTATACATTATGGAAAAAATTCGAGAGTTTCTTGATGTTAAGAACGTCAATCAGATTAAACGTATTAGAGGTGGTTATATTGAATTAGCATACTCGGTAAGAACAACTAAAAAAAGTTCTTGCGAGATATTAATAAATTATTTAAATGCTTATCAGCTATTTAGCTCTAAACATCAAGATTTTTTAGATTGATCTAAAGCACACAATATTAGAATACATAAAAAGTATAAAACTCTAGAAGGATCCTCAGAATTATTATTCCTAAAAAACAGCATGAACACTAAAAGAACTCAATTCAATTGAGATTCATTAAACAATTTTTACAGTTTAATGTAATAAGGGTTAACAACAACGAGATAATAAAAATATATATAGAGTTTTTGACAGGATGAACTCTTTATCCACCTTTATCAGGAATACAAAGTCATAGTGGTCCAAGTGTGGATTTAGCTATCTTTGGATTACATCTTTCTGGTATCTCAAGTTTACTTGGGGCTATGAATTTAGTATTCAATGTATTTCTTACATATTTAAGATATTCAACAAACTTTCAATTAACAATTAATAAATGTTACTTTAGTAGCAATAAACCAAAATATATGTTTAAAAACAACTCTGAAAAAGATAATAATTATGGTGAGGATAACAATGGAAAAGACAATAACTCTAAAAAAAAGGATTCTCCTGAAAACAATGATAAACCTAAATTGGATAATCGTTGAAAAGAGATATTGGGTAGATCTGGTCCTAATAAACATGCACATGTAATAGCTGTGGAGCAAATTAATAGTGGTGGAATAGTGACTGCTGAAAAAATTAATGAAATTTTAGCTTACTGTAATATTAAAATTACAGAACAAGAATTAAAATCTTTAATTGATACTGCAAGTTTTACTTTAACTAATTTAAATCAAAAAAGTATAACTAAGGATGTTCTTAAAGATAAACTTGGTTTACCTAATAGTAAACAAAGAATACCTGGTATATATATCTTTACACATACTACTACAGGTAGAAAATATGTAGGTTCATCATCACAGTTGGCTTTTAGATTAAATGGCTATATTAATTTGTCCCATAGAAAGAGTGGTTTATTAATCCCTTTATTACATAAAGAAGGATTGAAAAATTTCTCTCTACAAGTTTTTCCTTTTTACCATAATTACATTAAAGGATCAGAAATTGCATTAGAACAGTATTATTTGTTAGACCCTAGTTTCACATTAAATACCATAAGAGTTGCAAACAACCCTAGTGGGTCAAACTCAAAGAGTTTATATATGTATAACAGAGATATGAGCATATTATATTTTTTTTCAACAAAACAAGTAGATTTTATTAGAAAATTAAATATTCATCATATCACATTCTCTAAACATTTAAAAAACGGTACTTTTTATTTAGATAAGTATCTTTTTTCAAGTGAACCGGTGTTAACTGCTAAAGTTAAAGATATGTCTGATTTAGATTTAATGCTGGAAAAGGACAGAGTTAAATACAATAAAAATAAAGCTCTTAATAGTTCATCTAAACCTGTTAGATTAACATCTGTGGATAATTTAGAAAATACTATTGTGTTACCTAGTTTAGGTAAATGTGTGGAATATTTACATAACAAAGGTTTATCTGCTTCTCAAGTAACATTAGTTAAACACATTGATTTAGGTAAAGCATATAAAGGATATTTATGTGAATATGTGAAAGAAAATACGTTGTAATGGGATTCATATAAAATTTTTAACTGTATGCTGGAATAGCTCAGTGTTTATAAGTACTTAATAGTAAAAATCTTGTAAGCTATGCTTAATCAGCAGGAAACAAAAGTAATTTTGATTATCATTAGGTTCCTCAGAGACTACACGTTAAAGACCGTATATTAATACGCTTAATATATAGTCCACAAATAGTTATTCACTATTTTTAGTCATGACAACTACATTTAATATGAGAAGTCCTGGAATAAGATTACATAAACTTATCTTATTTGCTTGAGCAGTTGTTATTACAGCTGTTTTATTATTATTATCATTACCCGTGCTTGCTGGTGGAATAACTATGGTATTGACTGACCGTAATTTTAATACTTCATTCTTTGAAGTAGCAGGTGGTGGTGATCCTATATTATACCAACATCTTTTCTGATTCTTTGGTCAAGAATGGCCCTTTTTAGAGGAAACTCTAAATTCGAATTGCGCTGTATGCTGGAACCATTTAGAATTGACCTTTAGGGTTAATCCATTGATTAATTGGATGGCGGAGTCTAAGGGTACTAATCTTGTAAGTCTAGGTTTAAGCCTAGCCGTGTTGGTAAAAATCCCTTGCATCCGTATATGGAATCAGCCGGTAACCAACAATAGAAGTTATTCTTCTCATTTAGTAGGAACTTCAGAGACTACACGCGCAACATCCTTTGGCTCAAAGGAAACACGTTTCAATCAATGATTAGCTGGTCTTATAGATGGTAACGGAAGTTTGCTAGTTAGTAAATCAGTATATTCTAGTTGTGAAATAACTGTGGCTCTTGCTGATGAACGTATGCTACGTATTATCCAGAACAAACTAGGGGGTTCTATTAAACCTCGTAGCGGTGTTCAAGCTATTCGTTGACGTTTACACAACCGTTTAGGTATGTTAGAATTAGTAAATCGTATAAATGGTTACATTAGACACAGTAGTCGATTGGTACAACTAAACCGTGTATGTGCTTTACTAAATGTGGCACTTTTAAGTCCTGATACTTTACACAATAAGCATGCTTGGTTTGCTGGCTTTTTTGATGCGGACGGTACTATAGGTTGTTATTCTAAAGGTAAGAATAATCAACCTCAGTTAACTTTAAGTGTAACCAACAAACTATATGTTGATGTAGTCCATTTTATGACTTACTTTGGTGGAGCTATTTATTTTGATAAAGCACAAAATGGTTACTACAAATGAAGTATTCAATCAGAGACAAAGCTTCTAGCTTTCCTTGAATACACTAAAGTTTGTCAGCCTCAATCTATTAAACGTAATCGTTTATTTTTGATTAAGGAATATTATCGTCTTGTGGCAATAAAAGCTCATATAGCACCAGAGGGTTCAGTACTACACAAAGCTTGAATTAATTTTAATCGTAAATGGAAATAGTTGTAGCCAAAGTGATGATGATATAGTCCAATAATAAATTATTGCTTTCTAACATTAGAAAACTAGTTAAAGTAGAGAAATACTACTCTTTACCTACTGTAACTGATAATTTACTTTTATCTTCTGCATTTAATAGTGAGTATGTTAAGGCTTATATTAATAACATCAAAGTAAAGTATGCTAACAAAAATACGCTATTTGAGAGTGATTTTTCTGCAATGTTGGCTGCAATTCTACCTTATTATTTTAAATTAAAGGGTGGTTGAGTTATTGCAGCAGAAATTTGATCTAATGATAAATATAGAAGTGATTTTGTAGTATTTTTACCTTATATTTTACCAGGTAATCCATCAAAGTATGGACAACCTATACCTCGGCTTATGTGTGAATCCAAATATCCATCAGCGGTTCCTTGAAAAGATCTAGTCAAAGAACAATTATGGAATAAAGCAAACAGTGTAAGTGAGGATTATAATGGTAAATTATGAGTAATAGGTCAAATAGGGTTTTATGTTTGCATTATCAGGTTTGATGTTACTGACTATTATGATTCAGATTGGTTTACTAATTTTAGCCCTTTAAATCTTCGTAATCTTAATGAGCATGATTTAGATTACTTGGAGGTTCAATTTATTACTGAAAGTATTAGTAACCATATAGATGTTATACAAGTAATACAGTGAGACTTGCGTGAAAAAGCTCACCATGAATACATTAATGAAATGTTAGAACATATTGCTACAAATAATCCGTAAATTTAATTTAAAAGTGTTTTTCTAAGCAAACAATTTATTATCGCATCCAGAGGTTACGGATGTAAGCCTCTTAACGTTGCTATATGCTGGGACCCCTTCGCTATATAGTTCTAAATACTCCTTCTTAAATGACATAGTAAAAAAGTTAGAACAATGAAGGAAATCAGCCGGTAACATTTTATATATAACAAATGGAACCTCAGAGACTTTACGCGACGGAGTTGTAGTAAATTCAGAAAATGTTAGACGTGTATCAGATCACGTTCCTAAACATTTGAAGCCTCTAAATAATAAACAATTAGGTTATTATCTAGCAGGATTAATTGACGGGGATGGTCATTTTAGTAAAGCCCAACAACTAGTTATAGTTTTTAGTTCTCCAGATGCATTTCTAGCCTATTACTTGAAATAAAAATTGGGTTACGGTAATGTAAAAAAAGTAAAGGATAAAAACGCATACCTTTTAATCATAGCTAATAAAAAAGGTATGTTACAGGTAATTAACCTGATAAATGGTAAATTAAGAACAAAGCACAGATTTGATCAAGTAGTTAATAATGTATTAAACCATAATAAATATACAGATCAAAATATTCATTTTACTTTAGATTCAAGCAAAAATTTAGATAACCACTGATTAGCAGGTTTTTCTGATGCGGATGCTAGCGGAGCTGGCCTTCAGGCCGGCTGCGCCAGCCCACAGGCTAGTTTTCAAATAAAAATTATTAAACGTATTACCAGAAATAAACCGGAAATAAGATTAAATTACCAAATGGATCAAAAAAGTGATTTATTGTTAAATATGATAAAGGAATACTTAGGTGGAAACATTGGATATAGAAAATCTCAAGATACCTTTTACTATGGTTCTACTAATTTCGGTTCTGCTAAAAAGGTTATAGAATATTTTGATCAATATCACCTACAGTCTAGAAAGCATATAAGCTATTTAAGATGAAGAAAGGTGTATAGATTAATACAAGATAAAGAGCACTTAACAGAAAAAGGGCTATCTAAAATAATAAAAATGAAATCCTTACTAAATCGTCATGAAGAAGATACTACAACTCAAGATAAAGTCCTAACAAAAATATAAAAGTTTTTGAGTATTAATGAGAAAAGACTGTTATTATACACAGTTATTCCTTTAGTCAAAATATCGTTACATCTTAATCATTCCCGGTTTTGGTATAATCAGTACTACAATTTCAGCTAACTCTAACAAGAGCGTGTTTGGATACCTTGGTATGGTCAAGAATAGGCCCACGCTACTTAATAGTTGCATGAATCTCCATTCAATGCTGGAAACCTCTAACATCTTAAATACTAGTAATAATAAAATTATTAGTAACAAATTTAAGGATATTACAATGAGTAATCAGCAGGTTACAAAAATAAATATATTATCAAACATAACACATATTTTAAATACTATTAATTTATTTAGTATCCTCAGAGACTATACGTGGAGAAGCCTTGCAGAGTGCTTAATATATAGTCCCGTATTTTTTTATAACAGTTTATCCATAAAATTAAACATAAGAAATGTATATAAAGTATTAACAAGAAAATTATCTATAGATCATTTAGAAAATAAACTGGATCCTGATTGGGTTACAGGGTTTGTGGATGCTGAAGGTTGTTTTAGTGTAATAGTAGAAATATCGGAAATTTTTAAAAGAAAAGTAAGAATTTCATTTGAAATAAATCTGCATGAAAAAGATAAAGATATTTTATATAAGATAAAGTCTTTTTTTGGTGTAGGTGCTGTATACATTAGATCAGATCGAAAATTAGCTGTGTATAGAGTTACTAATGTTAACTATATAAAGGATATTATAATACCACACTTTACAAACTATCCACTAATAAGTAAAAAAAGGATAGATTTTTTATTATGATCTAAGGTAGTGGAAATTATTTTAAATAAAGATCATTTAACCGAACAAGGATTTTTAAATACTCTTTCTTACTATGCTGCCATAAACAAAGGAATGTCAAAAAAAGTTTTAAAAGATTACCCTAATATAATATCGGCGAACAAACCTATTATAAATTTACCTGCAAATTTAAATCCTCAATGGGTGTCAGGATTTGTAGCGGGTGATGGAGGGTTTTCTATATATATTAGACCTGCTAAAATGAATTCTTTATCACAAATTGTGTCTTGTAGATTTCATATAGCTCAGCATAGCAAAGATTTAGAGCTTATGAGATTATTTACTAAATTTTTTGATTGTGGTACTGTTGCATTAAGATCCAATTTAAATACACCTAGATGCGACTTTATAGTACAAGATATTCCTTCTTTATTATATAAAATATTACCTCATTTTGATACCTACCCTCTTTTAAACCTAAAACAAGAGGATTATATTTGTTTTAAAAAAGGTATGAATATTATAAAACTGAAAAAACATTTAACTACAGAAGGTTTAAAAACACTTAAGGAATTAAATTCGGAGATGAATAGTAATAGATTAAAATAGTTTTCTTGTTAGCCCTTACAGGCA
>Ga0268249_1000723_pt1 | contig 10544 bp, 3 predicted proteins | sample AgamicAtPe_FD_200257 | JGI IMG/M metagenome (GOLD analysis project Ga0268249, IMG submission 200257) | Agave microbial communities from Guanajuato, Mexico - At.P.e (v2) (version 3) | ecosystem: Host-associated > Plants > Phyllosphere > Phylloplane/Leaf | place: Guanajuato, Mexico | collected...
ATCAATTATTATTATTTTTTTTTATTTATTATTTTATCATATTGTGTTTAATTTATTTTACATTTATTACCGTTCTTGCCAGTATTTAAGTATCCTTTCACTTTAGTTAATTTCCCTTTTTTCTTCAATCACTTCCCTAGCGTATTTTTTGATTTGATTGTGGATGTCACCATCCCCAAAACACTGCCCCAATTTTTCTTCCGTAATTTCATATTTTTCTCTCAGATATTTAAATTTACTGCATTCCTTGAAAGTATGATCAGGGGTGTCTTCGGTTTCATTACATTCTCTACAAATGTTATTTTCTATAATTTTGTACTCTTTCGAGTATGATGCAAATTTTCCATGTCCTGTCAGGTATTGGGTCAGAAAGAAGTTTGATTTTAGATTTTTGTTTTTAAGTCTGCATTCTAGTTTGGGAATGAGCTTAACGGTTCTTCTACCAGTTGTTTCCATGTTTATGTGCGTTTTCCATTCCTTAATAGTCTCCATTTTGACACTTTTTATTTCTTCTTTTGTTTGTTTTAATGTTAGTTTACCCTTCTTTCTGTCTATCTGTAATCTCTTTGTCTTATTGATCTCTTCTGAGTGTAGGTCAAGTGAGACTTTTTCTGATATAACGTAAGTGGCTGTGTAGGAGACAGATTTATAGGCTGAGATGACTCCAATCAGAATTCTTCTCTGTAGGGATTTTAGCTTCCTAATATCTGATTTCCTTAATTTCTCAAAGTAGGCTAGGCTACCGTATTCCGTCAGGGAGCGAAAAATGGCATTGTAGAGTATTTCCCGTTTTGCAAGTGTCCATTCCAAAGGTGTTACCATAAAGAGACCTGAATTTGTTGTAGTATTTTTTAATTTTACCAATTATCCATTAATGAACTATAACAAACATACTGAATACATAATTGGTAAAAAAAAATAAATAAATAAATAAATAAATAAAAAATAGATAGTATTACAAATATATTATGTTAAATTTGAATGATTTTTCATTCATACAATTAAATTTGACAATTTCAATACTGCTTTTCACGCCCGACCGCGCCCATTAGTTGGCGCCCATTTGAGCCCTTTAGGAGTTCGCGCCCAGCAATGCCCACTTGATGACAACCCATAGAATCGAGTTTAAGAAAAACTGCGTACGTTATATAAATCCGTATTTTTAAATCCAAGAACCATAACAGAAGAATTGGGAATCCCTTATTTTGAGCTATTTATGGAACTAAAAAGTTTTTAAACTTTCTGTTTGGACGAACTGAACCAGTATGATCCGAAACCTTTGGAATATAAGAGGAATCAAAACCGAATCAGAAAATATAACCGGAGAAAAAACTGTTGAAAGTTGTGCGTACTCATCTGGATATTCTCAAATCCTCCTCCCTCGTCTCATAGTTCAACAAATATCCGTTGAAGTCAACTAAAATTCTGAAGCATCCTTTACTTCCGCACAGCTATACTGCCCTATCGTTGTTGTATATCTAGAGACTAGTTGGGAGTTTTTCTACTTTATTATAATGATAATAACATAATGATTGTGATTCAATATTGTTTTTATTTTAGCTATATTCGATAGGTTTTATAAAGAATCGCGCGAAATAATCAAACAATAATGTTTCCTCGCGATATCTTTCCAATTATGCCCCGCTCACCAATAATATCGTAGCCAATGACAATATCTTCTTCTTGGAGCGTGTTGGGAAAGCTCCATATCTCGTGGCTTGCTTGGTAGGCTCTAATCTTCAATTTGATTTCCGCTGTTCCAATGGCAGTCCCGGTTCTCAAATTTCCATTCCCCATGATCGGTCTATTGTTTGGCGTATGTGTACCTTACTAGGGTTTCGTCGGCTCCAGAGTCGACAAACCCTATTGAGAAATTCTTTGTTGACAAAGCACTCGATGCTCTTAGCAGTAAAATGTGCGAGGGGGTTCTCCACCCTTTGCGTGATTGCTATTTATCCGTATCGTTCTTCCCCGTTGAGGTGGCTCCTCTTTCCAAAGCGATTGCCTGGACTTTGATGGTATAGGCCCTGGCCTGGCGGCCTGTTTGGCGGCAGTCCCAGTGCACTCTGAGCCCACGGACGCTCGATTGTTTTGTGTCGTGGATTCTTAGTTTTGCGGCGAGTCGCGTTTACTCTGGAAGTTCCGGTTTCCACGGGTAAACCAATGGTCCTCTCAACGGTTATCTCGTTGATCGATATCGTTGGTCCCACCGGTCCTGTCTATCGTGGTCTCAGCCTCAATGGCTAGACTCAATGGGTGGTGTCTGGTCGTAACAATAAAATTTTGTAGAAAGCAAAATTAAGAAGAGTATCGAAGTGTTGGGAATTTGAAGCAAAAGGGACAAAAATTGATTCCAAATTCTATACTCGTATTTCCCGTTCTCTGCTTCATCGCATGGCCTTCCACATAGGGAGCAACAAAACAAATATGAAAATTTCGTAGTATGAAAATAAAACAAATTATGTACGTAGCTTTGATCTCATGGTGTCTATATATTTCATTGTAAAACTTTTTCGAAAATTTTCGGAATCATGAGAAATGTCCTGATATTCTTAATGAAGCTCCAGCTGGCAATATCTTCTGTTTGCGAAGTGCCCTCAGAATCACTCCATCACCGAAAGCTTTACTGAATAGAAACGAGAATTCATGATTTCTCCTAGTTTCGATCAAAATTTTAAATATTGTACACCCGCATGAAAGAAAGAGCGATCACCCAACGTCCTACTGTTCTTCACTCAACTATAATAATATAAGTTACTCTCGCGGGATAATATTCCCATGTATGAAACAAAGTGAAACGTATAACCCATTCTCATAGTCGGTAAAATTATTTTAGGGAAGTTACATACCATTGCATGAACGTGTAATGTATTATATTTGTATTTTCTTCGCTCCTCCTTCTCCTTCCTCTCCATTGTTATGAAACGATATTCGCTTAACATTTTAACGAAACCTAAAATATTCTAAGTTTGGACCATTTTCAACTATGGGACCCGCAACCTTGAAAATTGGTGAACCTCATTCTCACGTTAATGAGTGCCGAATCCGTAATTTTGGTTCATATTGGTCGATTAGCGCGAAATTAAACAAATTAATATAAATTTACAATTATTTTATTTACAATCCTATTCAAAATAGGGTAAATATCTAGGATTTAGAACCAAGTTTGAGCAATATTTCACTTTAAAAGTTTTCTTACCGCTAAATACGGCTCATCTTTGGCATAGGGCTAGTTTTGGTACCCCACTACAGGTAGGCATAAACAAAAGTTATGAGGGAAGCTTTTATGGACGCAAGGGGCCAATAATTGATGAAATAAGCCTATGTCACCGAAACTACGCCTAATATTACTCTAGACATTCCATTTATTACTAACTTTACATTCGTATTGCAAGCGACCAGTGTGCAAAGTTTTACCAAAAATGATCTGCATGCGGGCGTGAAAGAAGCCCCCCAAATTTTGACCATTTACAATTATCAAACCCACGACCTTGAAAATTGGTGAATTTCATTCACACGTTTGTTTAAACCACATTCCAATTTTTTGTATATATTGGTCAATATACACAAAAGTTATCGCCATAGGAAAAATTCTCATATAGTCTTGACTCTGGTTGGCCTTTTAAACAAATTTATAAGCTTCTCATTGGTTGAATAGAGTACATCCTTGGTCACTCCCCCAAGCGACTGCATGGTTGAAAATCCTTAATTGAGCTATTATGAGTAGGGTTGGGGGCAAAATGTGGTAAAACAGGCCTATCACCCAAAATAATGCTTCATATCATTTTAGACGTTCAAAATGTTGATAAACGTAGGACAATCGATGGGGGATACTATGTCGCGTAATGGAGATTTTTTTTACCGTGTCTTTAAGGCTGGAGATGTAAACTCTTGAGGCTGGAGATGTAAACTTTGGCTACAGTAGTGGAAAAGGGGTAGCTCATCAGAAGTCCATCCAGGAAGCGGTAAGTCTTACCCCGAGTGACACAAATGTTGTCGTTGAGGCACTCAACCATAAGCGTTTTGAACTTTTCAATATTTTAGTATCTGAGGTGGAAAACTGTGAGGTCAATATTGTTTTCAACCCGTACGTTGGTAAACATGCTTTGAACATTGAACGATATAATTTTATAACAGTGGCAAGGAAACATTATGCCTTTTATTCTGTTGACCAGATCAACGGAATTGGAAATAGCCTGTGAGTTGGGCTAAACACAGAAGCATTTGGAAAACAAGATTTGAAAAAGTTAGCCGGTAAGAAGGATCAGTACAAAATAAGCAACGACTGGCCGGATCGGGAAATTGCTTTTATGAGTTATATGCTGGCCGTATATCTTAGTATACTTTCCAAATAAATATTTATTTTGTCTTTATTTTTGAAATTGGTTTCTCTGTTAAACATACGCATCCGTTTTACTTTCCTCCTGGTTTCGATAGAATCTAATGTCTTTATACAACATTCCAACGCATTTTTGGAAACTTGGATGTAATATTTTTGGAAACCCATTACATACATTTTTTATAACCCTGTAAAAGTAAACCGAGAAGGGTGCGAGCGATTGGAGTTTTTTTATAGCTAGATTTAGTTGTCGATACTGTAGAATGAAAGAAACCGAGTTAAAAATGTATGATAGTGCAACGAGATGCGAGCGACTCGTGCACCACGACCTCGGTACACACCATTTCTAAAGCGGAAAGAATTCCGGTTAAGGGTAGTGGAAGAAATTCCAGTATGGGGTAGGATATTGGAAACCGGACTCGCGTAACACGAGTGAAATGTACAAAGAGAGAATCAGCTGATGTTTGTGTAGCGTGGGCGACAAGTGCCTATCATCTCGCAGGAGAAAGGGTATAGTTCTATCCTGGTTCAGGGTACAGTAGTTTCGAAGAACATTGTTCAAGCGAAAGATTGTGTTTACTTATATCTAGATGTATACGAGTGTGCTTCGGGTTGAGCCCTTGAATTATTTATATTATTAGTGCGCGGAATTTATTCTGGTGAAGTTGAGTGTAAATTTCGGTGTTTGTTAATTGGTACTCATCAGGTGAGTAATCACTGACTCTTTTTCTGGAATTAATAGTCATAACGTTATAAAGCAGCTAGGAGTCAAATAGGCGTCATCTATGAATATAATATTAATGGAAGGATATAATTGTTCATAAAATAATATTGTTATAACTACTGGATTAGGGAACTCAGTGCACTGGAATGATGGTTATATTAAGCGAATGACCATTGGGACGTCGTTTGGGCGCAATGGGTGGCTCTCTACAGTGGTCAGTGCGGATGACCTGTCGGCATGGATGTGCCCCTGTAGATCAAGTGTGAATGATGAACAAGTCCTGTTGTGGTGAGATTTCCCAGAGGGGATAATGGTTACCTGAGGATGTGGCGTCAATCCCAGAATGGGTAATATTATCTGAGTGAAATATTGTCAGTTGTGAACGACGCTCCTAGGACGCTGTGGAGGTCAATCTTGGTGTTGGTACCCAGACAGAAACAGAATGTGGGGCCGTTGGGTCAGCGACATTGCTGTAGGCTGTGCGGTAGGCATCGATAGGCAGGTATGGTGCCGGCCGAGGTGATGCCAAGAGCTGGATTGTAGATCCGATGCTGGGGACATGGCCGGTCTCAGATCAGGTGGTGGCATAGCTCTTCCAGTTGTGGACAGTGCAGCGGGTTGTAGCCAGCTGTACCCGATTGCGGGGACTTGTTACTCTGATGGTCTGTGGCCGGTAGCTAGCTAGAGTGATTCAGTGTGTCCCCGTTGGAGGGGAAAAGGAAGTAGATAGATGGCTAGCTGGTCATGGCTGGAGTGAAGTATGTTTTGTGCACTGATAGTCAAAGGCCTTTGTTGATTATTGTTTAGGAAAAAGAGCTCACATACGTTTATAATTTTTTGAGTGGTAGTCAGATAGGTGACCTGCCTGAGAAAGAAATTAGCCGCAGTGTGACCAGGTAATTAATAATAACATCTTGTAGGTTAGGTTGCATATGTAATTTGCGCAGGCGCCCATGACGTGTGGGTAGCATCATTCTTAGGTAGGGACTCTCCAAAAGAAAAAATTTCTTACAAAATATACACCAGCAAGGATCCCTTCCATAAAGGTGAGGAAACATGAAGATCTAGTGTTGTTGTTGATGATAGTGAATTGTGATAAGGATTTTAGGATAAGTATCAAGTATTCTTGGAAGTTTATGAGTACGTTTTACTTGATCTTAGTCAATCGGTCATCTGAGCAAGCCAAGAGACATGATTTCCGTTACTACCATGCGAGCAGCACTGACAACACAAGTGCTAGATTTTGAGCAATAATAGTATTTCTGCCTTTTAGTTTTTTACATGTTTCGTGTCTGTACGGAGCCCCCCCTTCTTCTCAAACCCTGTCCACTATTCGAGATCCGCGAGTACACGCCCCCCCCCTCCCTCGATGGGACGCAGTGAAGAAATATGGGGAAAATATGAAGAAATATGTGGCTCTGGGAACAAGAAGAGCCAAGCACCGAGCAAAGCGAAGTGCGAGTCGTCGTGCATACCTTTAATCATTATTTTATTATGGCAACCCTACCTTGCATGTTTCATTCAATATTTTCTTCAATATCCGTATTTTTCTATTGCCCATAATATGATCTAGTTGACTTCATTAAACGTTAATTCGTATCACAGCATTCTCTTTTTTTATTATTGTTATTTTTTTTCTTTCTTTCATTCATTTATCGGATATAGGAGAGAAAATTTACTAAAGTGACTTAATCAGTATGGAACGTCAACATTCCAGTGATGATGAGGGACCATCGATTCCAAAGAAAATAAAATACGTTGTCAATGGAGAATCACGTTCTCGAGCAACTTCCTATCGAGCTAAAAAAAAAGAAACGAGATGCTGTTAATAATGAATGTAAGGCGAATTTTGAGAAGGTGTGTATCTACTGATTAAGTGCATGGTGATGGTACCATGCGTGTGCGTTGACTGCCTGAAAAATATCGCGTAGTGCACTAATTTAAGGTTGTAATTTTGCTTTGTACTGTGACAGCATTTACGTTATTTAGAACTACGCGAAAAGTTGGCTGAACTGATGGCTGAGCGGCATCGTATCCATGAACTTGGCTCACGCTCAAGTGAAAGTTCCTCTTCTCTTCATCGGCCCCTCACTACTCATAATGAAAATCTTTCTTCCAACTCGCAGTTTTCTATGCCCTCTTCCTCCTCCTCAATGTACAACTGTCCACCTAATGAGGACAATATTTACTGCGCTATGAATGATCTTGAGATTATTGTGCCTGATGCATTTTCACCTTCTGACTGTAATGATTCTTTTAATGATGATGTTGATGATTATGATCATACAATTGCCTTCAGTACTAATGACAATGTTAATAAACCCTCCGAAGATTTCAATTCTGAAAATTTACAACGGCAGAATATGAATTCTGAAAATTTACCACGGCAGAATATGAATTCTAAAAATTTACTGAGGGAATTGCTCATAGAACTTCATGGAATATTTTCAATCAATGGTATCACATTGCATGCTCAAAAAATGCTATTGAAATTTTTTAAATCCTTTCCTCGCGAATTGTTGGATAAGCTCCCAATAGACGGACGTACATTACGTCCACCTCCTATCAAATATAAGCGTAGAAAAGTGAAACCAGGAGTAGTGGCGTATTGGGGCATTGAACAGATGTTCAATTTGGCTCCAAAGGTTCTATTTGACGAAAGTTGCAACGAAATTCGATTAGTGGTGAACATGGATGGACTGCCGCTCTACCGTACATCTCGTGGTAAAGGTTTTTGGCCTATGTTTGGAAATGTTGAGGATTACCCTGTATTTGTCTTTGGAGCCTATGAAGGTAATGAGGAGCCAGAATGTGCCAACAATTACCTTCGTGATTTTGTTGATGAAGTGAACATGTTGATTGCAAAAGGCATTACTATTAGTGGTCGAATATACAAGTTTCGGCTGTACATGATGATTCTAGATGGACCGGCAACATCTCTCATCACGGGTGTTAAAAAACATGGAGGATATTGTGCTTGCCGTCGTTGCAAAGTGGAAGGACGCTACGTGTGGCGTATAACTATCAACAAGAAAGGCGTTGAGAAACGACGACGTATGGGTGTGCGTTATCCAACTATTGATGAGGAATTGCGTCATCACGAAGACTTTGTAAAATTTGCTCAAATTACAAAGGACCCGCATGAACAGAGTTATGATTACATTACAAACGATTTTAGTGAAGATGAAGAAGAGAATGGAGAAAATGGAGAAACAATTGAACAGAATGAAGAAACAAATAAAGAGAATGGAGAAGAGAATGTAGATGATGAAGAGCAGAATTATTTGGAGACTGAAGATGGCGATTATGTGGACTATGGAGAAGAGAATGTACAGGATGAAGAGGAGAATGTAGAGTGTGCACCTGCTCAGTCCAGTCGTAGGAAAGAAGGTAAAAAAGAAGACAAGAGGAAGATGTACCATTTGCATCCAAGCATTCTCACGGAGATCAAATTTTTTGATATCGTTAAAGATGTAATACTAGATTTGATGCACATGTTGGGCGGTCATATGAAGGCTGTCTTAGAGTATCACGCTGGAAGTGGCACATCGGGTGCCATGTATAAATTACCGCAGAATGCCCTCAACATTATAAATGCGCGATTGCTTGAAGCTGCACAATATACTCCAAACGAGTTTGAACGGAAACCAGATTCCATTGAACATTTAGCATCTTGGAAAGCGACACAGTTACTCCAATGTGTGTTGTATATTGGCCCGGTTGTTTTTCATGGGGCCTTAGACGACACAAAATTACATCACTTTCGCATACTTGCAGTGGCCATGCGTCTTCTTTGTAGAAAGTTGCCTTGTGAGCCATCACTCGAGCGCACTACTCTTGTGCAGAGGATTGCAAAAGTTAGTAGAAATTTACTTAGGAGATATTTTGAATTAGGAAACAAAATTTACGGGGATAACTTTTCACGCTACCTGGCCCATCACATTCCACACATGCCGGATGATTATCAACGCTTTGAAAAGCCTCTGATCCAACTTTCGGCTTTTAAATTTGAGAATGCAAATGGTCAAGTGAAGCGTTTGATAACCGGTCATTTTCAACCATTGACACGGTTAATCAATAAAGTAAGCAGTTTGCTGTACACAAAACTATATGGGCGGTGTGAGAAGAACAAAGTCATTCACAGCATTGAAGAATACTATGAAGAACCAGTATTATCTCTTCCAAAGAATAATAATGAGACCAATAACTATTTGGCTGAACATGAGACCTCTAACAACCGGCGACTGGAGTGCTTCCAACAACTTCAATTGAGAAATTTTCGGGTACGAACAGACCTACCGGCAGACGCTTATTTCTATATGGTTTTTCACGGGAAGGAAAGTTACGTTCGTATTCGAAAAATATTAAGAGATAAAGACACGCTTGAAATCTTCTTTCTTTGTAACTCATTCGAAGATGTGCAACCATTCTTTCAACTAGGGCCTTCAACGTCAGATATATCCTCTACAAATGTTGGTATCAACCTGTGTAAGCAGCTCTCTAGTTCCTTGCATGCTTTTCCTTTCGATGCTATCAGTGAAAAATGTTTTGCTCTTCCATTGAATTTGAAATCAAAAGCACCTGAGTCGGGATATGCTGAATGGGTGCTAACAAGATTTTTGCATTAATTTTTTTCCTACACATTGTGCTAGGTATATATACTTACTCGTACTTATCCTACAGGGTGTCTAAAAGGTCAGGAAGTCTGGAAAAGTCAGGATTTCCAAACCCTTTCTTTCACATTGAAAAAATGGTAGTTGACTTTTTTTTTCTATTCCTATTTTCTCCCCCTTTTTTCTCCCTTTTTTGGATAAAAAAGGTCAGGAAACAGTTGGAAAAAGGTGAAGGAAAGTCAGGAAAATTTTTTTGTTTGAACCAGTAGACACCCTGTCCTATATGGTCAATTTATTTTATTTTTGAAATTTGTAGTAATCCTGTTTATTCTATCCTCTTTTTCATTAGAAAACCAAGTCTACTTCATATCATCGATTGAAGGAATTTACTATGGATAATGAAATGGAAGAAATTGTTCATGATGATGATAAAGGACGTAGTTACATGATAGTGAAGGTAACAAGATACGATTTCAAGGATTATACGCTGACACTTTCCGAAGAAAATGCTAAATTACTAAAGTTTGTTGTTTTAACCGATTGTTCGTCGAGAAAGGCAAAAAAGAAATGTTTTGCAGCACCACAAAGCTACCTTAACGTCAAGGAAGGTGTTGTTTTTTGGCCAATGGGCGTAATTAGACCGCCTTTGCGAAAAGGAATGTATGAGGACTTCTGTGACAAGCTTGTGAAAAATGAGGTGCCTCCGTCGACGGAGATGTATCCGTTTGAAGGTGTTAATTACAAGATTACATGGAAGAAGCATCAGATAAAAGCAGTGTATCAAGCACAGTTAAAGAAGACTATGATACTGACAACCTTGTCTTTCGTTCTCTCTCTCTCTCTCTCTCTCTTTCTCTTTTTTTTTTTT
>Ga0268249_1000724_pt1 | contig 10538 bp, 6 predicted proteins | sample AgamicAtPe_FD_200257 | JGI IMG/M metagenome (GOLD analysis project Ga0268249, IMG submission 200257) | Agave microbial communities from Guanajuato, Mexico - At.P.e (v2) (version 3) | ecosystem: Host-associated > Plants > Phyllosphere > Phylloplane/Leaf | place: Guanajuato, Mexico | collected...
TACTACTATAAGAATGCCTTCAGTTACTGGGAAAAGCGAGGCATCAAGGGGCCCAAGCCACTTCCTGTCTTTGGAAACTTTCTCACACTCATGTTCGCGAATCAGATGACGAGCCAAGTCGATTGGACAAAAAAGTATGGCAAGATCTATGGAATTTATCAAGGAACTAAACCTCAGTTGGTGATTGCTGATCCGGAGGTCATGCTGCAGGTTTGCATCAAGGATTTCGATGCCTTTCAAGACCGCAACCTATTCCAATACTTCAATAAGTACCAAGCATCATTTGTGTTTCTAATGAGAGGTGACCATTGGAAGAGAGTTCGTACTCTTCTAACTCCAACCTTTACTAGCGGCAAAATCAAGAGGATGTTCAAAATGCTGAACGAATGCGCCAATGACTTGGTTACAAGTTTCGAGACCAAGATCAGCAAGGACAATTCTGCAATAGTCAATGTGAAGGATTTGTATGGTCTATATGCAATGGATTCAATTGCCACCTGTTGTTATGGCCTCAAACTGGAACGCTCTGGCGGCAAAAGCAACAAGACCGTCGCCTCGATGGACAATTTCGTCGAGCTAGCTAGCAAATTGTTCCAAATGAACTATCCAAGGCTCTTGGCCGCGATAACACTGCCTTCATCAATTTTGCGAAGGTTAAACTTTCAAATTGCGCCAGAGAGCCAAATGGAGTCAATATCCACAGTTGTTGGTCAATTGATAGAGAAACGACGTAAAACAGCGAAGAAGTTTGACGATTACTTGCAACTACTGGTGGATGCGAGGCTCCAAGATGAATTAGACATGAACGAGACCGACCATGCGGAAAATCATCATGCCGGTCTAACGCAAGAGTCCCAAATCGATGGCCAGCGCAAAATGGTAGATGAAGTGAAGAGAGTAGCCAAAAGCTCTAAAGTAGAGCTTAGCGACCTGGAGGTCATGTCAAGCGCAATCTTCTTGCTCGCTGTGGGACTAGAGACCACAAGTTCGCTGCTCACCCATTGCACCTATGCGCTCGCCTTCCATCCAGAAATCCAGGAGCGATTGTACGGTGAGCTGCTCAAAATAGTCGAGGTCAACGGTGATAAGAGCAAGCTTAAATTTGAATATGACTCGCTTACTGGATGCCACTATCTCGACTCTGTCCTCTCAGAGACGCTAAGAATGTTATCCTCTGTTTTGCAAGTCGACAGGCTCTCAAACCGAGACTGCAGGATAGAGAAATACAATCTAGATCTTCCGAAGGATTCGGTGCTTTTCATCTCACTGCACTCGCTTATGAATGATCCAGATTGGTGGAGCGAGCCAAATAGCTTTAATCCAGACCGGTTTTTGCCGGGAAACAAGGAAAAGATTGTTCCAGGTTCCTACTGTCCCTTCGGAGTAGGTCCTCGACACTGCATTGGCATGCGGTTTAGTCTCACAGAGACCAAGCTCGCGTTAGCAAAGCTGGTCATTCGCTTCAGGTTTAAGCCGGCGCCAAACACGGTTTTTCCACCCGAGACCAAGTCTGGATTTGGCATGAACACTCTGAAGCACCCGAATGTAAAGATTTTTCCGAGGGTATGAGCAGGCACCATTGTTCAAGCTGATCTCTTATGAAGTCTAATTAAAATATTCAATCCTTTACGTTACTGCGCTCAACTCCTTCCTTTCCCCAGATAACAACTCCAATCTGCCTCTCAAAACTTGATCAGACCCCCGAGGTATCCTTACAGTTTTGATTATAAATCTCTGAGCTTGTTCGTTGGCCGATATTGAGTCTATCATGTGAGATTAAACTATCCTGATACCAAATGAGCTGGATGGTTTCACTTGTCTTTGTTCCAAGTACAAACTTGCCAGTAGCTTGAAACATTAATCTGCTGACTCGAACTCATCACAACGACGTGTGTCGGAGGTGCCTTACTCGAGTGGATGCTGCAATTTCAAGTGTTTCGAGGGCCACAATTTCTCGCACCAACTAGAAATATGGGCTTGGAAGGGCGGAAAGCCTCTCGCTAGGTGGCGCTAGGAATATATGCGAAAGCGATGCAAAAATTGTTCGATACGAGAGTCTAGTATTCAATGCCTGAATTATACACCTCCAGCTATGAGAGAGTTTATTAGTGGTAAGCACGATTTCCGGCCACTAGTATTGTGCCGATAATTACTGGCCAAAGAGAGATCTCGATCCAGGTTTAGTTTGCGCGTGTGTGGGTTTCCAAAAACGAGTTGTCCCACTTGGCAGCTAACTAAGGGATGGTTTGTTTGTCCACGCGTGGGCCCGGCAATTAGTCCTTGCAACCGATTTATGGTGCGAGGCCTTTTTACGGCAGCTGATTTGTCCACCGCCGCCGACAACTAACGGAGCCAGCAGGCAGGACAATCAGCAAATTTGGAGGCTGACCATCCGATTGGGGGTTTGTTTGTATGTTTGTTTTCTGTCCTCCTTCCACTCGCCCTCGGCCGCCCACTTCCGTCTGCCTGTCTGGCCTCACAGCCAATCCGTTTGTCCGAGCAATTTTACCCACTTGTTTCTTGCTACTTTGGGTCCAAAAAGTTGAACCCAGCGTATAATCGAGCCAACTGGGGCTTGGAATCCGCATTTCGTGGCTCCTCAAAAGAGGGGCTAGCATCGAAGTGGCAGCAATTCCTATCGTGAAGTGGAAGATTCGTGCAGAAGATAATTGTGTCCGAGTTTTTCCTGTTAATTTCTTTCGCTCGATTTATTTCAAATGAAAAATGGTGGACATACTGTTTACATTGGGGCCTCCAATTTGGAACAAAACGGGGCCAGTAAAAAGTTTGTCGTCGGAGAATTTGGTTGAGCCAGTTGGTTGATGTGGAGTGACGTCTCAAAAGCAGCCAACATCTACACATAGTCTTCCAAATATAATAAGGACAACTTGAACTCGGTTTACAACGTCAACAACTCTCCAGCCTGAATGGACTCTGAGGGGCACTCGCCTTTGGACTTACAGGCTGGCTCCTGGTTAACTTGGGATCCGATCGACATGGGACCAGTAAGTGGTGGCACTAATGGCGCCCATTAGTGTGCTTTTGCCACCAGTGGGATGTTTGCAGGAGTAGAACTAGATGGAGGCCAGATAGAGATGCAATGCATGCCAATTCATGGAGAATCATGAGGGTCCGAGATGCCCTCAATGTTTGAATAGAAATGCAAATTAGTAGGGAAGGAGTGATATTGTTCATCAGGTATGATTTACTTAACATATAAATGGCGAAATTTAATATACTTTTGCAAATGGAACAGGGATAGGCTAGTTTCTTAGGGGCCTCTTTTGGGAGCGAACAGTTGCTCTAGTCAGAGATTGAATTGTCACAGAGTAAGAGTGGCGAGCATAGGAAGGCCTCGGCTAGTTGAAATGCCAGCCAACTCTTGGACGATATTGAATTTGGCGCCCAAACTCGCTAGTTTTGCAAAATTCTCCCCGCGTCCTATTGATCCTGTCTAAGTCGCATCAATATTCACCTATCGAATGCAACCAACTTTTCTCGGGAAGCGCGCGCGCGGAAATCTCGAAATAAAATTATCCTATTTGGCAATTCAATTTTCGCATCAACATCATCATTGGTTGCCATCATTTGTAAATTGATCGACAAGCAGACAGAGTAGGTACGAGAAAAAGGGCGACCAACTGGGGGGAAAGGAGAGGAGAGGCTGAGGGAAAACTGAGGGAGTGAATGTATATATTATAGGTAAACTGTCAGCTGTCATCTCTCTCACTTAACAACAATAGGAATAATGGTTATGAATTTCGCCACTGGTTTGCTGCTTACAGACAGGCAGACTATGAATTTTAGTCGGACGAGCGAGAGGGAGGATGGCTGGCTAAGAGTGGATGATGTAGGAAGTATTCTAGTTTGAGGGCAAAGCAAAGCGAAGTGGAGTGGACTGGAGTGAAGTGGGGATATTGACAAGAATTACCAATTCACTCTGTCCAGATGATCAAGAGCAGATGTATTCTTTTTCGCCCCACTCAACTGCTTGATTTGCTCCTCTGTCCATTACAATAATGATCACGAAATTGGATAGGATAGGATAGGATAGGTTGGGCTGGAATTGGATTGGACAAACCGAGTTGCTCGATTAGACTCTCCGAATCGTGTTTGATTGCCTAGGCTCCCCAAAGCAGCCTCCGAATTGGGAGGCCGAGGAGCGAGGGGATAGAATATTGAAATCTGCGCCAAATACATCGCCAAGTCAATATTTGATGTTCGATTGCCCCCAATTCGCCATGGCCAGCGTGCTGGCTGTGGCTGAAATTTGTATTCCTCTGCTCGAGCCTCCATGTATCTGGCCTAACGTCGACTTTTACGCCACCACACAAACTTTCCACCTATGTCCACCAACGCTCATCGCGGCCATCTGATAGATGGAAGGTGAAACCCAATACTTTAGCACGCAACGCATATTGTCCGACGACGAGCCATCTTGAGCCCATATTTTTATTGGACAAATAGGCAAGCTCACGACCCGAGAGGGGAGAGAATTGGCGGCCGGCCGGCTGACCGACTCTGAGGGCCAGCAGCAAAAGTCATGCTCGCGGCTAGTAATGGGCCTGTCGAGCCAGGTGAAGCTCCAAGGAATGGAAGGTAAGAGGAGGAGGAGGAGGAGGGGAAGTGAGATCCTTTTTTAGAGATCTCTTGCCACTTAAGTTGCATTAGGAGCCGAACAAGTAGAGGACTGAACAAAACCTCTTACTCTTGAGAACTAAGCAAACTATTTTGACTAATACAAACTAATGCGAACGCGCACAAACGCATCCATTCCAATCCGGTTCACTCCAATTCAATACCTCAACCAACAACACTATCCACTGAATTTGAGAGCTAAATGGACGCGGGCGTTGTTGTTGCCATTTGATCGTGTCAATAGAGGTGTGCGAACCATTTGAATGGTGTTGGCGAGTCAAGTAGTGATGATGCTACTGCTGCTGCTGCCGTTGCCGTCGCACACATTTTAGGCATACCCACTTGTGATCCAGATGCGCACTCAGCTGCCTATAAGGAGCGAGTGAGATAAGATCTGTGGCGAATTCGACCCGGAAAGTTGGCCGGGGAAACCATGCGAGACGCCGCTAGGTTGTTGGCGGCGGTTAGCGTGGAGCATGAGTCATTAGATGGTCAATGGAGCGAGCGCGCAATGCCAGCCCCAAGCAGCGGGGAGGCTGTGAGAGTTCGGTTGTTGAGGGGGGGGCGCGAGCGAGTCTCGGCCCCATCGCCTACTGGGGCCCAGAGTTGAGGCCCAAGTTTGATGAGAGGCGGTGGCCCAAAGTGTCGCCGGCGAGAGGGGCGACACAGTTTGCGCGTCTGGCTGGCTGGCAGGCAGGCGGCGATAGTCTGGCGGCGACAGGGATACGAGCAGTGCGAGATTGCGCAACACTTGGGAGCGCGTCGGTTGGCGCCTTTGTTAGTTGAGTTGGGAGCAAATCCGAGCCTCGCAATTAGAGTAATCGAATAACGACCGAGCTGCCAGATTGGTGGCCGCTCAGTGGGCTTGAGCCCCAAGCGAATAGAGAGGGCTCCTCGCGCGCGCTAGCTGCCTGTCGCGGCCCCAAGTCGTGATACAGGCGCCTATAAGGGCGGCATGGATCTGGCTCGTCTTGGGCTCGGGGCGCCCGGGGCGATGAGAGGGAGCGCGCGCGTAGGCTGAGAGCAGAAGTCGCCCTATAAGCAGGCGGTCTGGCGAACAGGGCGGCCGAGCGAGGGGCGCTCAAGTTTGTGTGGCGCCGCCAACTGCTGTCAGCCGGCTAGCTTGTCGGCCATCTTGACAGGTGACGTGCAAATGAGCATCATCATAATCGGCGGCGGCGGCGGCGGCGCCAGCAGCGCCTCTGTTTCCAATTGGCGAGCTGAAGGGCGGCCAACGCATCCGCCTGTCTCTGGCGGCCGGGCGCCTTTGTGGGAATTCAATTTCCAGCTCTCATGGCTGCAACTCACACTGGCACTGTTTGCACAAACAGCACGAGCTTGCTGGCCTGAGAACGGAGAGATAGGCGCCAATTGAGTGGCGGTGATGGCTGCAGAGAGATGGGGGGGGAGAGCCGCGCCCAGAGGCGGACAATTAGGCGGCCCGCTCTGGCAAGGTGGAGTCCGCAGCGGGCCGACTCTGCAGAGGGGGCGGCGGCGAAACAAGAGGGGCAAGCGGCGAGCAATTACCACAAATTTATCTGCCTCCCTGGAAAGCATCAGCTCGAGCAGCAGCAGCAGCAGCAGCAGCTTCAAAGGTAACCAAGTTCGCCTTTTGCGGCCGAGGGCAGCGTTGCGCGAACTTACCTTTGGAGGGCGAAAGAGAGCGAGAGATGGATAGATAGGTGGCTGGTTTGGCGTCGAGCGAGCGGGCGAAGTTCAGTTAAGTTCAATTGGGCTGACAGCGGCTGCACTGAACTCGGCCGAGGCAAAGAGAGGCGAATGGAAGAGAAGCGGAGAGAATAGTTGAATAGAATAGATTCGAAGAGCGCAAAGCTGAACTCGAACTCGAATAAACTCAACCAAACTGAACTGAAGCTAACGCACTTGAGCTGAGCCATCTCATGCCGATCGGCAAAGGAGCTTACCTTTTGACATGAGAGCGCAAGCAGAACTCGAATTTCATGTCGAAGCTGTGCGGATGTTGATCAATCGACTTCTTCCTCTTCTTCTTCTTCCTCGCCTCCTCCTTGGCGCCGGATTCTGGCTGGCACGACGGAGCAGCGAGCTGGATTGCCGGCCCTCCTATAGGGAGATTGGCGTTTCAATGTTGTTCGGGGTCGCGCTCGACTGCTCGAGCCTGGCCTCTGTCACAGGTGAGCGCTTTGGCGGCCACTGGTGCGTGCTCGCCCGCCCGGCTCCATATAGGCGCCGCGCGCTGGGCCCCTTCGCTCCGCTCGCTGCGCCTCCATCCAGCTTCCGGCCCATTGAGCGCCCCGGAAGGCGCGCAGCTTCGATCGTTAATTCGGCGGCGCCAGATTTTGGCCATGGAGTGGGTTCGAGTTCTAGTTTGAGTTGCAGCGGCAGTCGCAGTTGCAGTTGCAGCTGGAGCGCAACGCTCGACAACTGCCGCTTGGCACGCAACTCGGGCGGGCGAGATTTGTCGCCAGATTGCGCGCGCGCCAGTTGGACTTGCGGGCAGCCTATAAGTGGCGGCCAGGTGAGCAAAGCTAACTCGATCGGCCCCGCCGAAGTCAGCGGCCCAGTTTGCCGCCCGCTCGGGCAAACGGCAGCGCCCAAATTGAAAGTGGAAGCGGCCATCCGAGAGCGGCAAACTGGAGGCGAGAATCGGCCGAGAGCGAGCTGGCCGCCCTCAGGCCGCCAGATGTTGGCCATGCCCGCGGCCCACAGATTAGCCATCTTGTTCCTGTCTAGCCGCTCGCCGCTCGCCCGTCTGCGCGCCCAACGGTCAGCGGGCCTGTCAGCCGAGGGCGCTAAAGCCGACTCGGAAGTTGGCCCGACGGTCGGCTTTGTGGGCGCCTCCGCTCAGCTCGAGGCTGCGGCGCTCTTATGTAAAGGTTGGCCCACTTGGTCGGTTGGGGCCCAAATTGGTTCCGATATTGCACATTGTAATGTATGCAAATTAGGGCCGCAAAGTGAGAGCGGCCTCCTTCTTTCCTTCTTTCCTTCCTTCCTTCCTGGCGCCGCTCGTCAAGAATCAGGATCAAAAAATCTCCATTTTGGACGACAGCTAGCCGAGAGTGGAGCTTCGGGCGCGTTGAGTGGCGCTCGCGGCACCTGGCGCCAAGTGGACCGCAAGCGAGCGCCGCCTCCCCCGGCCGCCACAATGGGCGGCCGCTAGCTCCCCGAATGAAATAGATCTTTTGTTGCCATTGAACTTGGCCGGCCTGTTGGCGGCACTTGTTGTTGTTGTTACTGCTGCTGCCGCTGCCGCTGCAAAGTGCGGCGCCGGCCAGTTTGCGCCCTCTCACTGGGCCTCCAACTCGCAGGGCCGAGCTGGCCGCTAGCCGGGCGGCCATCGCATGTTAATGTGCGATTGTGTTTGGAGCACAATGGAGCACAATGGATGCAGTTGCGCCCGCTCGGCTCAGCTCACCTGCGCCGGCCGAATTCCAGCGGCGAGCGCTCACCTGGCCGCCAAGCGCTAACAACATCATCAGCCAACAATGACGCCGTCCTCTTCCTCAACTCAATTGATATAATTAAGCAATCAATCAAACAAGTCTTGGCCGCTCGCTCGCCTTCCTCTCTCTCGCTCAAGCCGCGGGCCGCCCGCCCGTCTGTCCGTCCCGCTGTCCATCCCTGCGGCGGCCAACAGAGTTCGGGCCCAAAATGGTTGTCATTGGCGTCCGCGGCTCGGCTTGCACGCGAAACCCTCGAGCTCGGGGGGCCGAGTTTGGTTGGAGTTGTTGATTCTGGCGTTGGGCGGGCATTTGGCACGTAAATGCGAGATTCGGCTCCACTTGGCGCGCGATTCATGGCGCCGATAAGGCGGCGCGCTGGCCGCAATAAAATGGCCCGTTTAACGCGCCACCGATAGGCGGATGGAGGTGAAAGTGGAGCTGGCGGCCGAGTTTTGGGCTTTGAGGTGGAGGTGAAGTTGGAGGTGGAGGTAGAGGTGGCGGTGGAGGTGGAAGTGGATGCTGCGAGTGGAAGGGGAGTTGGTCCCACCTGCGGCCGGCGCATGCATTTGTGCGCGGACAGGAATCTGGCGGCCGGCGCTGCTGCTGTGGCGGTGATATAAAATTGATCGATTTGTGCTAACATTGTCGTGCCGGCTCGGCTAAGTGGGGCCAACTGGGCTGGGAACGCGCGCGCTTCGGGCCACTCGAATGGGCGGCGGCCGAGGCCGGCCAGGTGAAGTGGGGGCAGCGGCAACAATTGTAAGCGGCACTGCGATGATCAATCTAGTTGGCGGCCGGCCAGTCGGCTTCACGTGGCCAGCTAAGCGGCCGGCAGCCGGAGTTGCGGTTGCAGTGTTCGCGCCAGTGCCAGTGCCACTGGCAGTGGTAGTGGCACTGCCAGTTGGAGCCAGCCGCTTGCGGCGCGAGTATGTGTGCGATTGGAGCGCCCGCGACGAGTATTGTACAATGCCTTGCCCGCACGGAAGGCGGCCGCTGCGAGTGGCTCGAAGGAGGCGTCAACAAGATGGATGGGACTGACGCAATTGTTTCTCCTCGGCCGCGCTTCTCGCCCGCCGACTAGATCGATCGGCCAACCAGGTGAGCCAATTTGCACAAGGAGAACAAAAACAACAACAGCGACAAGAGTTCGCGCCCATCGATATTGTTGTTGTTGCAGTTGCTGGCTGGCTGGCTGGCTGGCGGCGGCGGCTGCAGTGGCTACAGTGGAAGTGGGCCAGGCGGCCGGCAACTCCGCTCGCTAGAACAATCGGACTTGGTTGGATTTGCGCGAAAGCGTCGCAAGCGGCCGGCGAGCCTGCGCAGCCGGATGATGTCCAGTGATAACTAAAAGATTTATGTCCGTGTGATTTATCGATTGTTTGTTGCTACTTCTGCTCGCAAGACTTTTCAATTGGGCGAGCGAGTTGAGTGGAGTTTGGCTGGGCTGAGCTGCGCTGGACTGGCGGCGGCGGCGGCGGCGGCGGATTGATGGCCGATAGGCACAAGTGGCCATTGTGAGCCTGGCTTAGCGAGCCGCCTGGCTTGGGGAGCGGCGATCGGCGCGCATTTACGAGAGGAGGAGAGGGGCGGCCGGCCATTAGTGAGCGGGCGCAGTTGGCCAGCGCGGCAACTCTTTTGTTCTAGACGACGATAAAGTATCCTCACCGCTCGCCGCTCGCCGCTCGCCGCTCGCCCCTCACCTGCGCCGCTCGGTGGGCGAGCAGCTAGGGCTCAAGTTGGCCCAAGTTTGAGGGGCGAGCAAAGGATTAGGCGGCCAGGTGAGCGCTCAGCTCCTCGCCCGCCACTCCATTAGCCGAGCAAACAGTGCGCGAGCAAAACAAATGGAGTCCGCGGAGAGAGATGGCCACTTGATTAGATTAGAGTGGCGCTGGTGGCGAGTCTTGATATCCAGTTTGCGCGGGCTGGTGATCATAAAAGAGATGATTATCGTTAAATCACTGGCCGCCGCCGCTGCCGGCCATTGTGTTTGCGGCCGGCGACACAATCTGGCGGCGAGAGCGAGCGGGCCAAGTGTCATGTTTTGCGCCGAGTTGAGAGCGGCTGACGATATCATCAAGTGTACGGCGCCACTGCAGCCGCGGCCGCCTCAGCCGTAGCCCAAGCCGCAGCCTTATCGGCCCATCTCGGCCCGTCTTGGGCTGGCGGCCGAGGCCAGCTCCTAATGGACAAATGGTTATCCATTTTAGCTCACGTGTAATTGGCATTGTTGTTGTTGTTGTTGTTGCGGTCTTGCGCTCATGTTGATGCGGCCAGATTGGAAGCGCCGATTCTTGTCATTGTTCATAGCGATCGCCGCCGACGCTTGCTGATGCAAGAGCGGCGCGCCCAAGCCGCCTGGCCGCCTGGCTCCACCTTTGGCCTGTTTCATTTCACGCAAACAAAAATGGGAGCCCAAGCGGCCAGATTGATCGACATTCGAACTAGAACTCAAACTCGCCCTCCCCTCCTCCTCCTCCT